>Ga0065711_1005446_pt1 | contig 20215 bp, 6 predicted proteins | sample Hoacrofraction12_FD_59098 | JGI IMG/M metagenome (GOLD analysis project Ga0065711, IMG submission 59098) | Hoatzin crop microbial communities from Cojedes, Venezuela - Epithelial fraction 12 v2 (version 2) | ecosystem: Host-associated > Birds > Digestive system > Esophagus > Crop | place... | reverse complement strand
AGCGACCAGCACTCATGGACCCCCCTGCCTTCGAGAGCCCTGGCCCACGGGATTCCTCCCAGTAGCTCCTTGAAGAGGGCAAAGTCAGCCCTCCTGAGGTCCAGGGTTTTGATCCTGCTTCCTCCACGCAAGATCCTGGTATTAGTGAAATGCAAGCCTGCTCTATTTTCTTAAAGCTAAGTATTCTCAGACTCTTCTCTTACAGTACTGTAAACCAGGAATAACTTCAGTGAATTCCCGTGTGTTACAGCAGTCTAAGGCTCATGTAAGGGGGAAGAGAATCGTGCTGTCTATGCTCTATAACCTACAAGCAGGGTGAAGAGTTTACGTAATGGGTTTATAAACAAAAGCCCTTCATCTCTGTAATCCATGACCAGGGAATAAATCTGTCCTGCATAAAAAAGGAATGAAGACCCACCTTACAACCCCTCCTATGAATAGTAAACTTGAGGTGCAAGCCAGTGATTGAAACAAAGGAATTACAAGATAAGACATGAATATTGTTTTCCTTTCTTACAATAGGTTTGGAAGTGGTTTTGCAGTTTATTTGTATGCAGATAGTTCTTCTGGACAAGATGGTGTGTGTCTAAATGTGTAATTGTAGTGAGAAGATAGAGACTGTGTAGGCAAGTTGCCTGTTCAGTAATCTTTATTGCTACCAATGGCAAAATGGAAAGTAGTTTCAGAGTGCATTGTCTTTTGCCTGCTTAACAAAATATACTTGCAAACAGGCTTTCCATCACTGTCTTCAAATACAATACTATAAAAATTCTTTCAGAAATGCTTTGAGTGAGATAAGTAGGCAAAGCAGCCCCAGCATGGTATCCTTCCCCTGTGAGCTCTGTACAAGTGAGGGAGATAACAAAAATTTGTTTCCTAATACTCTTTCTAATTCTGATCCCAGACTTGTGATTGTTGATCATCATTGCGGATTAATGAAATAAAGACTTAATCGAACTATGAGTGGGGCTTTCTAAAAATAGCTAAGTGTTACCTATTTCATCAAGAACTAGCACATATGCTGTAGTAGGTCAGAAGCCTATCCTGGCTCTAATTGACGATGTCTGGAGGAACAAATGAAGTTTATTCACTGCAATGTGTCTGAGGTGTAAGCATGAAAGCTGAAGAGTGGAACTGAAACAGCTTTTTAAAGATAAACAAATTAGAAACAACTATACTTATTTTAAGGATATTATCACTTCAAAAATGACAACAGATTACTGTGAATAGGACAAGATGCACAAATCAGTAAACTGTTCTACTGCGTTCTCTGCAACATCCCTCAGTCAATATGAAGAACAAGCTTTCCTGCATTTTGTATTACTTCTCTGAAACATCAAACATTTTCCTCAGAAGGACAAAGGCTATACTACAGATACCAACAAGAAGACAGATTTACACTCCTGTCCCAACTGATTCATTTCTAAAAGAATTCAGCCATATCCTGAGACCTTCAGGAACCTCTAACAGCCTATGCGCCTCATTGGTTTTATACATAGCCATAAACCACTGTATGTTAAACCACAAAATCAAAATTATCATCTGAACTAAGTGTTCTCAACTGGTGATACTCCCACTGTGCTCCCTCTTCTGACAGGGCAGTATATGAGGAGAAAAGATGAACAAAGAGATGCTGCCAGCCAAAGAGCTGAACAACACTAATCCACCAGCCTTCAAGGAGAAGGAGTAGTTCTGTGTAAAGCTGAGCCTCTTTCTAATCATGTGGATATCTAATCTCTATATCAGAGACATATTAATGAGCACAAATGAGGGTACAAAGACAATGAGCTTTGCTAGACTTNGAGTCTACTACAACTATCTTTGGGTTAGAAATCCAAAGCAATGGTGAAGCCAAGGCGTGGGCAAGAAAAAATGGTTTTCCCGTGACTTAAACACTCCCTGAAAAGTACACAGAGACACAGAGGCAACAGAGCCTCCAAATGACTGCAAACACGACAATCTGATTTTGGACTGGTATGCTCTTTTCATCTTAATTTAATGAACCAGTGAATTCGAACTAGTGTTAAAGTACACTGTTCGTGCCTCAAGTGCTCTGTTACACCGTCAGATTTTATTCACACCACCTGAATAATAAAGCCAACAGAAATCAAAGTTTGAGCATAAACAAGGAAATGAGATGATGCCAACTTGTGTGGCAATTGTAACGGGGCCAGTTGTCCATTTCCCCTTCTCATACAAGCTGATATCCTTAAAAAAGAAAAAAAGACATGCAGAGAGGATGAGCCAGAGAGAATGAATACTGAGGCACCTACCTTTAAAGCACCTAACCCAAACAAAGAGTGTGACAGCTTACAAAGGAGGCCTGCACTGCTTCACAAGCGCACATCTGTGCAAGCCAATGTGAGCAGCTGTTCTGTGCTGGGGATCAGGGAGTAGTGGGGGTAATTGGGGAAGGGTTTGGTTCACATGGCAGCAGCCCTTAGGGCTCTTCAGGAAGAAGGAGGGCAGGCCAGGAACAGCCTCAGCTGCCATCCTGACGCACTTCTCTATGAGGATTAAGCCTCCAGCTGGACTAAAGTAAAACACCACCAGCACCAGCCTCTATAAAACTTGCAGCAGTGCCAGCAGTGGCTGATGGTGCCTGGACAACCTGCACTGCCAGCAGTGCTGCACATCTGGCAGCCTGGTTCTCCCGCCCTGACATGAGAGCTCATTTCCTCTCTGTCCATCAACCACCAAACTGAAACAAAACTCTTGTAAAACGACGGACATGATGAGAATGGAGCAACTGAAGTGACAAAGAGGATGAGATCAAAGGAAACAAGTGTTTATTACAGAAAGAGTTCTCATCTCCCCTTTGACAAAGAGGAGAAGATACTGCTCATTTTGCAAACAGTTATCCACCAGGGACAAACAGGCACTGAAGAAAATTCAGCTCCTGTCTCTTCCAGTCTGCTTCTCTGCACTAACACATTCCTGCTCAAGTTTTACAAACTGGTAGACGAGATACAAGGATCAGAAGAGTCTATGGTCATGCCCAACACTGTTTTATACAATAGCCAACACCGAATCAGCCAAGACTTCTGCAAACCTCACATCTCACACTTCAGCAAGAATTTTCTTTGAAAGGGAAGAAACTTTGCATAAGTGACTGATCAAAGAGGCACACCGAGTTCTTGTTCATATGACACCTCCTTTTGTTAAGGTGACCTCCAAATGAAACGTGGGTCCTCAACTGGGTGATCAGAACACCCAGCACACTGCTGAGAGTGTAATGATTCAGAACCTAAATGCATCTATTTAATATCTGAAAGATTATCTTGCTTTATAACACAGGAACAATCAGAGGATCAGAGTAATTGTTTCGCAAGCACAGGCGCTTTTTGTTCCTGTAATCCACTAACCAGGAAGAGGGTCTGACTTGCACAACAAACAGAGCAGATTAAATTGTTAGCTGTCACACACAAGATAAAAAAGTCGTTTCTGTGCCTCCAGTGGCACAGGCTGAATTCAGTTCCAGAACACAGACAATCTTGCCAATTCCTGGTATTATAAATCCATTAGTCAGCCTTTACCCCTCCTGAAACAATCCCCTTCCTCAAATGCCTTTTAAAAATGCCTTTCTCATGATGGATCCCTTTGTCTTGTGGTGTCTGGACACAGAGAAGGAATTAAGCTCGTATTTTCAGGCTTTTCCCTGCAGAACAGCTGAGCCAAGAGAACTAAAATGCAGTCGTCTTTTTCTACGAAAAATTAGGGTCTCCCCTTCCAGAAGTCAAGGCTTCCAGAAACCTGCACTCTGATGAAATGTTGGCACTCATCAACAGATCATATTCTTCTCTGACAAAGAAAGAAGCCAGTGGTGAAGCTAATTTTGACACAAGAGTATCATTATGAATGAAATTTACAATAAGCATTACATTAACTTATAGTTTTGTAAAGTTTTTATATGAATCCATGACACCATTAAAACATAAGAAATTGATTTTTTTTTTTTTTATGTATGATAAAGTAGAGAATTGTAGACAACTGCATCTTCAAAAGAATCTGGTATAAGCTAGTAAGAGCCAGCCACAACAGATTTAATACCAAAGTAGGTGCCTCTAGTTCAAGCGTAAACTATTGGGCTCACTCTAGGCACAAATGGCAAATCTCTGTGGCCTGAAATATCAGTTTTATAAATACAAAAACACTGATTTATGTTTTCCATTTATACTAGCTCAGGAAGTTCCAGCACTGATACAGTATTTCAGCAGAGCTGCCTGTTCTACTTTTTTTTTTAAAAAAAGAAGATAATTCTATAGCTCACAAATTAATAGGCAAGGAACTACTCTGAACCTGTACTTTGCAACTGAGCAAACCCAAAATAACATAGAAAATCTGGCCCACACATAGAAAATAAAGTTGAAGAATAAACTTGCAGGATTTCATTTGGGCCTAAGCCATTTTTTTATGCATTAAAGAACTTGTACGTGTGTACAGAAGCAGCACTTCATTAAGAAACAGCAGAAGCCGAGGTAAATGTGTTTGAAAACTTCAATTTCAAATTAAATACTAGGGGAAACTATTTGTTTACCTATCCATTTAGATGATCTTAGTTCCTCCAAAATCAGTTTTATAAAAGCTCTCCTCCTCTACTCTGCCCTCCTATATTAGCGAAAGAAAGCGCTTCATGAAATACGCATGGACAACACCCACTGAAAATGTCAATTACTATACATAAATGCATCATATACCTCCATCTGGTATCCCATGCCCTCCTAGACTTCCGTTAGAGTCACTGGAAATGAACAGGGCACAGGTCAGAAGGAACATAAAAATGGGTTGGGGGAACCATGTACTAAAAATGCATGCTTCTCTCCTTTGACTACACAAGAAGTTTAGGGTAATTGCCTCTGATTCAGGCGTCAACCCCAGAGACTTCTGAAGTCAGGTGAGATGAATCCCAGCACAACCAGTTTGCTAAAAGCACCTGTATGCGCTCCATAAGCAGTGACCTCATGTGACTCAGAGGAGGGACAGATAAACAGCTGAAGGAGAACCTTGCCAGAAGGTATTGCTGAAATCCAGACTTCTTTATACAATCACAAATGTACACATGAAGAATATAAAACAATAGAAAAAATAAGAATTACCAGACAGAATAGTCTTGCTGAGAGCTTTGTCAGCTACCACTTCACTCAAAAGACGACTCCCTTTTTTTTTTCCATAAATGGTGTATTATATTTACATTATATTTAGATTTTGGAGGGACAGGCTCCATTACTAATCAAGTTTATTTTGCTTGTTCTCCAGCTAAGATGTCTTTCCTTCATAAACCTATGCATATAATTTACTCCATTTTTCAATGCAAAGTCAGTCCAAACATGTCATTGAAATTCCACATGCTTATTTTAATTGGAGGATATGTGTTATATATATATCATTCTTAATGACATCTATGCTAAACTGCATCTATAGAATAATCTCACTTAATTCGATATCCAACTAGCAATCTAGAAGGTATCTTAAATGCCCTATCTAAAAATGCATTTCAAACTCAGAAGAGTATATAAATTGTGAGTAGCTACTAAAGTGTTATGCAAATGTCTTTGGAGGATGGGGACTTTAAACTCTAAAGAAAGACAGCAGTGATTCTATTCTCCTAGGGATTTGTTACAAAAAAAACCCACACATATAATTAGATAATATTCAAGAACTGCATACTTTTCTAAGCTATTCAGAATCCAGGTTTCTCAGAGAATACAGAAAACTTCACATTTGTTCTAATCACCACTACAGAATCTATTTCCTAATAATTTCCTATAAAGAAACAGAGAGTAATTAAAGACAACCTTTAACATGGGGAAAGAAGAAAATTTAGCAAAAGGTAAGCATTCTGAATGAACACTGAAAAGGCAAGAACAAACTTTTCTTCTATTTTAATGTAATTAAAAATTTTTTTGCCTTTTCCTTAAAAAAGTGAAAGAAAAGAAAAAATAGTTCGAAAAATTGTTGCTTGAACTATGCTTAGTTATAATTAAAATCCATCCGAAATCACAATGTAGTATTCAGAAAGCTACATTTCAGGTAGAGGCTGTTCAGCTGGAGATTTATCATACCTAAAACTAAACCCCTGAAAACTGACAATAGAATGCATTTCACTGATTTGCCTAGAGTGAAAGACTAGTTATTAGTTCTAGCCCAGTCATTTCTGTGATCTCATAACAAATTCCTGAAAGAAAAACATACTTCTTTTTTTCAGTGCTGAATGCGCTCTTCCTTGTCATAGGGCATTCATCTTCTGTTGCTGCTACTGCTGTTGTCTACTGGAATGGTTTTCACACAGGTGGTGTGAGTATTACCAAGCACGGGTCTGGCAGCCGTTTGACATGTAGGATAGGTATTTCCTATACCTTTCCTTCTTCATTATGAAAGAGCTGTGAGAAGGTTTGTTCCCACACTATGAATTATGTGATCTAGAAAGCCAAGAAGTTTAGCTGTAGGTTTGGGATGGCCCTAAATCACTCTTTAAAAGAAAATCTCTATTTTAAAAGGCTACTCATGGGACTGTCCAGCTTCTTATTTCAATCTCATGAAATTCCCATTCCACTCTCATGCTCCAGGCTGTATCCCCTCACAGTAACACATCCTCCCATTTCCTCCCTCCTGAAATGGGAGGGTGTATAAATCTAATCTTAGCACATTAAATCTTCCAGCTATTTTATCTTCAACAGGCCTTAACTCTATTTTCAGTCATTCAAAACACATTTTTCCTAATGAAGACCCAGCCCCCTGGGAAAAGAGGCCCAAATTTGCCCATCACAACTGTCATTCACTCCGGCCCTCAGCACATACCATCACCTGAGACAGGTCCAGGTCATGAAGTAGAAGTACAGAGCACAGCCTGTAGGTGCCAATTAGTGTTCAGATTCAAGCTGACTCAGCTTCTGTGGCAAGACGCTGTCCAAATTTTTTGTGTACCAGCAATTTTCTGCTTTCTTGTGCCTATTCTCTAGCTATTACTGTGCTTCACTATTAAGATCTTTTTTCTTCCTCAACTCCAAATATAGCTACTGCTTCCTTAGTCTCTTGCCTTTTCTTAGTTTTTGTATTACAGGCTAATGATCTGTCAACTAATATTAAATTATTTGCTCTCCTAATTGCCTATTTTCAAATAATAGATTGTAGAATAAGGTGGCTACCTTAGCACTTTCCCCTGTACATTTCAAAAGAAGAAAGAATTGATACATTAGAAATGAAAGGCTCAAACCCCAAGAGAATCCTAATCCTACTTATTACTCACAAAAATATTTCATCCACATTATTAAAATATTTTACAAAATTTCTACAGTATTTATTTTTTCATCCCCCTCCAGTGTCAGTTACTTTCATTTGGAAGCCTATGAGGTTTTCCCATTTTCAGATCAAACATTCAAATCAACCTGAAAATTTAATAACACCCTAATGCTCTATTTTAAAACGGACAGAAGAAAATACAGTTGAATCCACCGATGCTTTTTCCACCTTCTAAGAATTCTTCCAGTATGCCAATAAAAAAGAAAATCCAAACCACAGACAGCTGACCAGGTTACCAGTTTGAGATCAGTTCTGTTATATGACATGGGGGCTACACAGTCAATATACTCAAGAACTCAAACTTTCCAGAAGTTAAAGACTCAGCTGATGAGGCTCTCCCTTTACAGCATGGAAAATACAAGAAAGCAGAGGTGCCAATGGGATGCACACATACAAGAAACACGGTCCACCACCTGTCTCCTCTAAATCCTGTAATTATTTTTCTCGGATGGACTTTTGCTCATTTTTTCTTCAACTCTTCCTGGACTCTACAACGAATCAACTACACTCTGGTTACCCTGAACCTCAGAACAGACTGAAGGTAGAGAAAGACATGGAAAAACACTGACTAAAGACCTGCTGACAACTCATTAGAGACACATTGGAGGAAGCCAAAATAAAGCTCCTCTCTTTCAGACCTTTCAGATTCACAAAACAAATTTGCTCCAACACTCCACTGAGAGCTTTGTCCTCATTTCGCGAATGTGCTGCAGCCTGACAGAAAAAAATGTGTGGGTTTGAAGAAGGAAAAACAAAACCTTGTATCATCACAGGGCACTGGCAGAGGCAGTGAGGAAATGGTATAACGTTAGTTATAGTAAAATTGCAGTATTAAAACCATTCACAACAGTGTTGCTTCCTTTTTGCTCAATCTTTAGCTCTGAACTCATGTGCTTTATCAAGTAAGCTGTCTCAACAGACAAGAAAAATCAAGATTGCATGACACCGAGTTAAACCTAGTAACATCAAATATTTATGGTTTATTCAAGGCGATTATGAAACTCCATAAAACCTGTTCACAGATTATTAGTACAGACTGATAGTTTTACCAAAAGTGTCCTCCTAGCAAAAAATCAAATTCACTTTAAAGGCTAACACAGCAGATGGATTAATGTGGAACACTGCTTAGCTTTCAACCACTTATTTTAATTATTATACACTAAAAAAATCTGTAAAGATTCAAAGTATGCTCAAGGTCCTTGGCAATGTGCGACATTAAACACAGAAAGATTAAGAAGTTTACAGCTATGCCTAATATTTATTTCTCAAGATAGGCAGAAAAATAAAATACAAAATAGCAAGCTAGACCTTAAGCCAATGTAGGTAACCTAAAACCTTTAATGACTGAAAATAGAATCATAAAATAACTTTCACATTAAAAAAATAGATAACTGTATATTTCCTTTTGAATGACAGTTAATTACTAACAAAAACAATTAACAGTAGCCAAATATAACTTCTCAAAAGCGTAATCATAAGATAGTTCATCTATAACCTATTGACATAATCCAGAGATGATGGAGACACTCTTCCGTAAACCAGCCCTTTTGTCCTTGAATCCACAAGTGCGACAGATGATCACCACTACAGATCACACAAGTGGCAAAAGAGGCTTTGACAGTACAGGTGCAAAGTTACGAGACGTGGCACAATTTCTTTGGTGTGACATCCAGCGCCAGGTCAGGGTTTGTCATCTGCAAGGAAAAAGAATGCCTCTGTTGCTCCTTCATAAACATTTCGTTTTCACGATTTTCCTTTTGGGGCATTTTTTTGATTGTTTTTTACACACTTATAATCATGAAGAGTAAGATCTCACCATAGTTGCTAACAGCGCTGTTGGCCTCTTTGCATAAAGTTTGTGGGAGGAAAAGCCACGCAAATATGCATTGCTATATGCTTGCATTCCAGTAGCATATAGAACTTCCCTAATCAGTGAAAGTGACCTATGGTCATATCTCATGGCTTCAGTCTGAATCATGGCCTTCTGGCTCTTCCACAGTACCTACTGTGAGTGAAACCATTAGTGAAAAAGAAGCGCATATTACTAGACAATTACTTGCTCACATGCTTAGACTCACATTTTCTAAGTAACTAACAATAAAAACAATTAGAACCAGCATCAAGATTTCAAATGCTACCTATTAAACTGAGAAAAGCATCTCCCGTTCTGTTGGAAACTCCAGATTTGCTCTAGTTACAGGGAGGTCACAAAATCCGAGATGCCAGTGGGAAAATCAGTTCCCTGTCCATCTCCTCCAGCTCCCTTAGTCTGGGGGGTTTTTTTCATAGATTTCTTCCCTCCACACAAGCATTCTCATCCATATTCTACACAGTTTTGAGGGATCACCCTTTTAGAGCACGCTTCCTTTTAAGTAGTAAAGAGCTTGAAAATACAGTTCTTCAAAACAGAGGAAGGTAATGTACAAAGGCAGTGGCTAAAAATTATTTAAAAATTAATTCCGTCCAACCTCCCTGAATAGAGTGAGAATTTCACTAGGAATTAAGTGGCTCCAATATGAATTCAAGTTATTGTGTTGTCTGTAAAAGGGGATGCCCATTCTGCTTGTGCATGTCATCAAAAAAAAAAAAAAAAAAAAAATTTAGTTGTCTTCCTTTTCAATGTGGGGACAGAGAAGAAAACTTCCTGCGTTATTCTCCATAGCTGACTGCAAGTAATAGCAATACCCTCAGGAATTTCAAACACCTCAGAGAGGCCTGACCACTTGTACAACTCACTGTGCCAAAGCAGACCAGCCATGCTGTGAGACCACCGGCCAGCGGGCAGGGTTGGGATCCAGCTGAGCAGATCAGCCGCCTTCTTACCAAGAACGCTGGGCAGAGTGCCAGGGAGTCATGAAAAGCAGTAGGCCACCGCTCTCTCTCACCACAAATAAAAAAAACCACAACTATTTTTGCAACAGTTTTTCAAGTCACTTCATTCTTTCCCTGCAAGCCAAAGCCAGATGTAATACTCTTTTTACTGCCATGGAGAATAATAAAAGAGATGCCATTAGTCTTTAATTTAAGGTTTACGACACAGAAAATTTTAATGGGAGTTAAATTAACTATTGACATTTATCACAATAATTTGTTCTGTAGCCTCTGACCTGCAAGACAATAGCAGGATAATAAAGGCTTTAGGACATGACTGAGCTGGGAGAAGAAATCATCAGTTATCAGATGCAAGTAAGGAGCCTGTCAAATGTGAGACTTCTTGTTTTACAGACGAAGAAAATCCAGTGGTGACTATTTTACCTTTGAGATAAGTTCATACCCAAGCAATCATATCAATTTTCATATCCATATATTTCACAAGTATGTGCAAAATGAGATCCAGAAAAGTCTTTGTAGAAGAAGAAAGCTAAATTGCTACTGACCATCATGGCATATGAAACAGCCAGCGTGACATCATCAAGAGAAAAATGCTTAAAAACTTCAACGTTTCAAACAAATTTTAGGCAGGATAATACAAAAGAGGTCTAAGACAATAGGAGACAGTCTTTTTCACTTAATGGTTTATTCCGAGTATATTGTGAAAAACTGGAATATTGTGGCTTTCCTTTCAAAATCATTTTTTAATACTAGCTATTAAGAACACATTGCAGGCAGGCAGGTCTATATTCATCCAATGTAATTTCACTAGATTTTGCATCATGGGTAGGTAATTGTAAATGTGTTTTTTTATATTAATAAAAGGATAATACCACAGCATATCACTCCATTCTGGAATTTTCTATTTAAAATCTTGATATTATATCAACATGACAGAGCTTGTGCTGCCCAGGAGCAAAAATACGCCAATAAATATTCTCCTCTTACCATACACCTCTGTGTATTTGCATTCCTACTGGAAGCCTCATCTATTAGCATGACTCTACACAGGACTTTGTCCCCGTATACTTGCTCAAAACTGTTCTGTAAAAGTAGGGCTCCTCGAAGCTATCAGCCTAAACTGGCCTTAACATCACAGGGCAGGATAACCACGGTATGTCAAGCCAAGTGCTAGCTGAAATTTTTGCAAGAAAATTTTCCCAAAGAATGGAAGCAAAAGAGACAGATTTTAGCAATAAATCCTATGTTTCGGCACTGAGGAGTATTTATTTAAATATACTTTTTGCTAATTATACAATCATGTGCAGAGGGCAGAATGATGAAGCCAGTCACTCAGGCCCTAATTAGACCAAATGCTACTGAATTTAAGAGACATTTTGCCTCTTTAAGAACTCAAGGTTCAGATATTTCTTCTTGCACCCAGCAGTTAATCATTATTTTTCCCTTGAAGCCTGATTAATTGCTCATATAATATAACGTTTTTCCTGGCTTGTGTAACTAAACTCCTTTTCATGTGTCTCTCATCATTTTTATTACTGAACTGAGCTATTGGTAACAGCATCATCCTGCCTCAGCAGTTTCTATAGATTAAATAAATGTTGCATGAAAATGTGTTTCTCTTTATCTGTTTTAGATTTGTTCCCTTTTAATTTCAATATCCCTTTGTTCTTTTGTTATGAGAAAGAGTAAATGCTAAGAATTTGATTGAGTTTCTCCATACCAGTTCATATTTCATACACCACTAACATCTTTTATTGTGTCCTCCTTCCTTAACTAGGTCAGGCAAGCCTTGTAAATATCTCTCTGCTTGGTAGCCCCTTTCCCTTTAATAATTTCCATTGCCCTCTGAATCTGTTCTATTTCTGCTGTGTCCTTCTACTGTAATGCAACTAGAACTGAACTTAGCATTCAAGGTTAGGAGAAAGAGACCCTTCTGTTTAGATAACACCAGTTAAATATCTCCTGTGTTCTTTTGTGTCACTGCCTCATATATCCCACTACTTCACTTGCTCTGATTGCTACTGTAAACCCTGTTCCCACTCCTACTGAACTGACCTTAAGTGCCTCATAACCCTATGTCACGCGTCCATAATTCAACATATTTTAGTGAATTCAGTCATGAGATGAAAACTTAAAAAAAAACCACTCCAGCTCAGACTGTCTTCTACAGCTTATTTTTTATCACTCCACCCACAGAGAGCCCATGGCTCTGGCTGTGGTCCCTACGCATCACCATACAGAGAACAGCAACTACTTCACCATGGAGCCACTGCAGACCCAGACCCTGCCCAGTCAAGTGCTTCTACACATGCATGTTCACAAGAATAAAGTTACCCCTGTGTCCAGAAGCCTGCTAGGGTGAGGGTCATATTTACTTCTGTTCCACAGTTTTGAGCTAACTATTCCTATGCTCAGTATGTGGCATCTGGCCTATCTGCATCACTTCCTAAGGTACTGGTCATTTCTATTATGTGGGTGCCCATTTCTCTGAACATACAGGTTATCTTTTTTATGCTAACAAGACAAAAATGTTACCTACAATTACAGCTTCTCTGTCATAAATTATTTATCACTCTCAAGAGCCTGTTGACTTTGAGGGTAGGGGAAAAGGGTTTTTTACCCAATGAAGCAGCAGCCTGGGATCATGTGAGTAGTTTTCAACACAGATTTGTATAAAAAAATTCCAATACTCTTACATTATTGGAAAATGAAGAAGCATTTATAGTTTTATTTAGGAGTGTTTACATTTAGGTTAAGACACTGTTTTCTCAAGGTGCTTGAATTTTTTATTTGTTTTTGATTCATATCTTGTTTCCCACAATGCAGTAGATTAATGCAGAAATATATATAGTATGCTATGTTTAACTCCTTTGCTGCCCTCTGCTAAACATATAACGATATAGTATTTACATTCAGCACATCACTGCCCTTAAACCTGCTCCAGAGTTTAACACACAGCCTGAAGGGCCAGTAAGGCCTCTCTCATATTGACCTGTAGCAGCAAGCCCAGCGCTAAACATGAGGATGGAAAAGACGCCAGCAGTAGCAGCTGCGCCCCAGCCAGCTCACTGGATTCACGGCTGGTCTCATCTGGTATGTGTGGACTTGAAGTTCCTTGAGACTGGCCAGTTCTCAAAATAGCAGAAGATTTTCTAAGCAATATTACAATAAAATGGTTACATACAAATATATATTTTAAAATTTGTATTTTTTATTTAATTCCTGTCTTCAGGAGGGGCTTTGGGAGGGATTTGTGGGGTGGGATTACTCTGGTATTTTTGCTCATAAATAAAAGCATCTAATCCACTGCACTTCAGACACACCATCATATATCTCAGAGATCTCACAGCTAGAGATGATCAGATGTTCATCATCTGATGACAGATCATTTGCAAAAGCAGGACCTTAGCTATGGAGCAATATGACAAGAGAGATCACACTTGGCTTTACTGCACTACATTCTCAGATACCAAATTCCACACATTGTTTTTGAGGAAACATTCTCTAGAAATAGGAAGCTGAATATAACAAGAAAAAAAGATAAAAGGAAGTGCAAAGTCATTGACCTCATTCCAGTATTACTTCTCATGGCCCTTCCTCTCATCTAGTTTTGTAAGGCATTTCAAATGCTTCAGTGAGAAATTCTTTTGAAATATCATAGACTGACTTGGATTTGTAATATGTGATGAAAAATGAAAGGCAGATACCTAAAAAGAAGAAAATGCAATTAGGCACAGGTGCCCAGCAGCTATCTGAGGAGTGAGTGGATATATAACTGGGGCAGCAGACAGCAAAACAGCATCTAAGCCCCTCCATCAGGGTGAGATGTCAATGGCTTACTGTACCAAACAGATGCGTTTTTCTCTCTCTTACTCCCTCACTTCACTCAGGTTTCAGGGACAGGAAATCAAGGCACTTGGATTAGGAAGGAGCAGTGGCACTCCCTGGCCAGACTGGCAATGCACATGGTCAGGAAAGAGATAGAGATTTCAGAGTGCACTGGGGATCCACCATTTACCTTTATTTTCCTCCTCCCTTACATTACCTACAGTTTTGTTGTAGGCTAAGGTACTTGAAGGGTAGAGCTAGGTATGCGTCTAAGGCTACAGATCTCCAGCAACAAAAGGATGAACAATCCCCTGAGAAGCAGCTCAGTGAGCAAGGACCAGAGTAAAGGGGAACCTAAGAAACAGCAGGCAGGTGCGTATAGGGCCACTTTCTTTACAGAAAAAAAACCACATTGAAAAGCAGCATTTTTGGCTGCCTTCAAAAAATATGAAAGAGTGAAACTAAACCATTATTAAAGGAACTGGTGGAATTCTTGATTTTTTTGTTTGTTTTACTAACTTATATTGGTTTTATGCAGAACTGTTCCAACACCTGTTCTGAAAAAAATACTCAGATTATTTTTTTTAACAAATTTGTTTTAAAATAAAAAAGAAACTTTTCAAACTCATAGACCCTTCTTTCCTTTCGGAAAAAAATAATTGTGTTGACTGGACAGGAATGAAACAGAAGTCTTTTTGTGGTTTTATACCTGCTGACTGTTGCTGGTTTTCTTTCATAAATACTCACAATCCACTAAAGTCCTCTTTGTAGATCTAAGAGAGGCATTCTGGGGTTTGTGTGTGGAAAAAATATATTTGGATACTATTAAGAACAGAAGAATCCTACCAGAGCTGCTGTCATCTTCAGTTTTGTTTCCGGAAAAGAAAAAAAGTCATTTGCCTTTTGTGGAAATAAACATACAAGTTGCCATCCAGAAACAAGCAGGTATCAAACTGATGAAACCTAGCTTTCTGGGGTAAGTTCACACTGTATTGCATTACAGACATCCAGACAAGTGCCAAGTAACTTCGTGCACCAAAGGTCACAGCTGTATAGAGGTTTCCTTAAAATCGTACAAGCATAGTGAAATGCTGTTGATGAGTTGAATTTCTGGTTCAGCACTAGGCATCACATCTATGGTTCTTCAAGGGAACTCTGCTCAGCGGTGAATCACATGAGGTCATCACTTCCTAGGAAAGTGTTTTTGGGAGAAGCTGCACTAGCATGATTTACCAGGCAGTTTAACTGTTCCCGCCAGCGCCACGATGGGAGCTTCATCACTGGTTTCAGCGGCAGCCAGCTTACACCAATACTTGCAGCTTTTAATCTGCCCACCCTACAGATACAAACACGTAGGACCAAACACTCTCAGTGTGAGCAAATAAAAATTTAAAAATAAATAGGAGATGGGAAGGGCAGCTCCAGCTCAGCCACCCTGTAGGTAGGAAAAACGAGGCAGGACATTTGTTTGAACAAACATTTGCAGTCATTTGGAAGATGAGATTTCATGTTGGCTGTCAAGAAGGTAATCTCCTCTATACAGCAGGCACTGGGAATACCCTCCAATTTGCTTTATTCACTGTCAAGCAGAGAAAGTTCACAGCCTGTCATCAGGCTGGTTGCCATGTAAGAGATGCTGTGCAGGATGACCAGAAACTAGAAGTCAAGATACACAGATAGGTAAGAAAGCAAAAGCAAGAGAGAAAGCCAGCTCAGGAACCCAGAAGAGACAGAGTCCACTAAGCTTTCTCTGATCCTTGAACACTACAAAAACATACAACCTAAAGAGGCAAGATGGTAATATATTTCTTCACACCACCCTGTGGAGCAGGTAGCCTGATTTGCTGAATGACATAGTGGAAATGGAAAGTCTTAGGCCCTCTACCTTTACAAACACAAATCAGTCAGTCTATAGCCCAAAGAGAATACAAAAAGTAATGGTGCAGTAATCAGTTCTGCACAAACACCCCCATAGCAAAACAGATAAATCTATATAATTCATTTGAACTAACAGGAGAGAAGAGTATCTGACAACCTCATTGTAAGAAAACATTGTCATACAATCAATGTCTCCCTGCTTTGCAATCAATAATTTTGCTCTGCTTTGTTTTTTCTGAACTGGCAGGAGACCATTACCTTGTGATAGCATTCTTCTATTTACATCTCACCTATTTAGAAACTGTAGAAACACTCCATTGGCCAGATTTTACCAGCAAATATTGATTTAAGATGAAAAAAATAAAAGCCCAATAGCCATCATCATTTAAGCCATCTAACTTCAGCAGAAGCATACTTCTTGAAAGAGACTTACTTTAATGAAGAACTGTATGACAGAGAAAAAAAATCTTTTGTAGATTTAAAGCATGCCTGCTGCTAAATAGCCTCTTTGTATAATTAGGATTTGCAAAGTGGCAAAACACAATCCAATTAAGTGAGTTAGGGTCATGTGATTAACATCAGACTGGCAGTATAGCTCTCATAGTTCATCAGTAGCTTTACTAATTACGACATAGCTAAGCAGAGACATCTGACCTTGCCTCAGCCAGTTCAGATTACGGTTTCCTCTTCTGAAACTTGCATCAGCCTCACTGCTTGCATTTTTCCTTACGGGTGGACACTTTACTGTGATGTTCTGTTCCTGTGAAAGACGCCCTACAAGTCATCAACCATCATCAGGTAATGAGCGCCTCTCTGCTCATTGACTGAAGAACAAAAAAAACTGTAAAAAGAGACAAGAGCTTTCAACAGGGATATTTTTCTGCTCATACTCCGAATTCACTACAATATTAAAATTAGCACAGGCTGAGCAGAAAAGCAGCCAGGAAGAAATTTTAAGTTTCAAGTAGCAAAAACTGGAAATTATCTTTGCTCGCCAAATAGTAACCACAAGCGCAAACGGTGTCGAGTGGAAATGGTGTCACAAGTGTTGCTCGACAGCAGCTCAGTAATCAGAACAGAGAGGTTACCACAGGGGAAACAGTATCTGTGATTCCAGTCTTGGCAGCATCCCTGACCCATGACAAAAAGACCAGCCGCAGTCACTGATTGCTTTGCTTCAACTCCTGCTGCAGGCAGCTCCCTTTCCTGTGCCGCTGTGGGTATGACTGCAGCGCTTGCTATCAAGGGCCAATTATTTCTGCTAAGTAGAAAAACAGAAAGATGATTTTCAGATACTGTCTTACACATTACAGCTTTGTGGTTAAGTGCCATTAAAATGACAGCAAACAGAATAAAAGAGTTTGGAAAGTACACTCAACTTTGAATGGTGATGAAGCAGTAACTGATAAGTATAATATAGAAAGTCTAAGTGTCAAGAGAAAGTATTATAAATCTAAATTTTCTCTAAAGCAATTCAGCAGATCACATGGTATGTATCAAACAGAATTGCTTCATAATGTATAGAACTCGTAATTTTTAGAGCACAAAGAACTTCTGTTGGAACCAGTTTTTCCATTTGACATCAGAATTCTTCTCTATATACTTCCTAGAATGACTGCCATGCTACAGAAATAAAAGTACTGCATAAAAATTAACTGTAGATCTTAGAGGATAAATCCCAGCAGCCCAATGCCAGTTACAACTAAAATGTACCTTGATATTATAAAGGTTGTAATAACTGTGTTAGCGACAGTGAGACAAACAATGAATTAAGCATATTAGTTGAAAAAAAGAAACCTCTAAATACAAAAGAAAACTAATTATGGGATTAGTAAGTATTAAGTGACAGAGCCTGTGATGACAGGGAACTTTGACTGACAGTCCACGAGATCCCTTTTTGCCCTGCATTTCCAATCTTTCCAGCAAAGGTTCCAGCAAATTTCACTGCTGTATAGATCTCTCAGCAGTCTGTCTAGTTTCTCATCTAACCAAACTGTTTTACCGCTGACACAAATAATTTTCCAAAGAAAGTACAAGCAGTGTACCATGCTCTCCACTCCATTCCTTCCTCCGCGTTACTCTCCTGTGCTTCACCTTCTCCTTGGCCTACATCACTTTAGCTATTAGAAACGCAAATGCCAAGGATGCTAAACCTTGCATAGACCTCGTAGCTTAGTTCCTGACTAACCTGAAGCCAGTGTGTTTCCTTGACCAAGGCATATTTTCAGATACTATGGCAGTGCCTCAGAATATTGTTGCCCTAGTGAAGCTTATCAGAAAGCCTCTGTAAAAGGTAAAAGTAATGCAGAGGAAAGTTCAAAAGCAGACCTGCACTACAGGGTTAGCTGGGAGAACCTAACACAATGTAACCTACCATTCTGAAATTTTCCCTAATTCCACTGATGACCAGAGTATCTTCACTTATTACATCAGCGTAATCCTAGCCTTGCAAAGACTGAGCTCAACCACTTGAAAAACACCATAGGTTTTCCTAGTGCGTTTATCACTTCTGTTAAATCATCAGGGATACAATACTACTCCCCAGAAAATAATAAACCGAGCTGTCCTGTCAAATTTTTATTTAGGCGGCCAGCAGGACTGTGCCATAAGATCTTAACAGGATTTGAAAGTGTCCTCTCAGCAGGCTGCCATAAACATTTTGATTCACTTTGAGAAAGCTGACTGGTATAGTTTATACTAGCTAAGTCACACCAGCCCATTCAAGGACAGGTCTTCGATGGACTGGATTCCAGAGAGGAGTATAGGCTCTGGAACTGGAGCCTTGCCAATTTGAACACTATTAGAAAAAAAACCAAAAAACCATAACTCACCACTTTACCTTCTTCTTTCAAACATTGATTTAGCACTTTCAATGATTCTTTCAGTGACCCAAAACATACACTAAAACCCAAGAAATAGCTAAAAAGTACACCAAAAGGATAGAAGTCTTGGAAGTATTAGACAAATATCTTTCCATACACAACACATTTTTCCATAGAAATGAAGGGATGTGATCTGAAGAGAAATGCTACAGTCAGCACGATGTATCTGTGTATTTTCTAAATCTCGAAGAACAGTATCAGCACTCCAGTTCAAAAAAAAAGGAAAATGAAAAAAGGTCATCCAGTTCTACAGAAAAAGATCAAACTGAGGGAGGTAGGAGGGGGGCTGGGGCAGGGGGAGAAGGGGAGATACAATGTCTTTTGCAAAAAACGGAAAAGATTAATAGCCATCTTCAGCATTCCAAGCTCTTTAGCTTCTAAGAACAAGCAGTAGAAAGAAAAATATTTTGCTGTTTAATTGCTGGGCAACTTAAAAAACAGAGTCGCTGGAATTGCTTTTTTCCTAATTAACAACAAGAAAAAGAGAGATTCTTCTAAGGCAGCATTAGCATCTTGATATGCAAGACAAAACAAAAGACATACTTGTTCCAGAAATTAGGAAACTTCAAAATTATTACAATGAGCATAAAAGAGAGTGCCATGCACTGAAACTTCTGTGTGAAAGTTTTGACAATAACAACAAACATTTTTTCATGTGATCTTTTGGTAGCCTAATTTTCACAGCTTGACACTGAACACGCTGCAGTCTCCAAGCACATTCAATGCAGAAGCGAGATTTTCTTTGGAGAAAGGTTGGACTGTGTCCCTCAGCACCCAGCACTGTCCTCTGGAGTCTGCCTTTGCACAATAGTCACATCCCTGGACCACTTTGGGTTGGCATCTAGGCTAGGACTCACGTGACTTGGGGGTAATGGGAAAAAATCACCCAAGAAAGAACTAGTTAGTGGGGGTGTCAGTACATCGGAATGGCCAACATCACCTTGAGCACATACAATTTGGGAATACTAAGATTGCAGAGGAATGATGTAATATTTGCATTAGGAAGTGGAACGATTACTGCTGAGTTGGTATGCGTGTTGGTAACATCAATCTGCAGAGTTAGTTTACAGACTAAAGAGGATAATAATTTTATCACCTCGTAATAAAAGCAAACCTGAACGCTCCTTCCCTATCAATATTAAAAGTTTCAGATTTTACCACTTCAGATGAATTTAACTTTGTTACTCTAAGAGTGAAATGACAGTATTGTTTAGAAAACGCACCTCATTTACACGATAGAAAACAATCTGTTTTTTTTCAAAAGATGAAGTTTTAATAGTGACACTGGAACAGTACATAAAATACAATAAGAAGTCCCAGTTTTGTTACCCTTTCTCCTTTTGTTGTGTTTTCCATCATGCTCCATTTGAGGCACAGGAAGTTCCGTCTGAACATGAGGAAGAACTTCTTCCCTCTGAGGGTGACGGAGCACTGGAACAGGCTGCCCAGGGAGGTTGTGGAGTCTCCTTCTCTGGAGATATTCAAGACCCGCCTGG
>Ga0065711_1037081_pt1 | contig 20217 bp, 11 predicted proteins | sample Hoacrofraction12_FD_59098 | JGI IMG/M metagenome (GOLD analysis project Ga0065711, IMG submission 59098) | Hoatzin crop microbial communities from Cojedes, Venezuela - Epithelial fraction 12 v2 (version 2) | ecosystem: Host-associated > Birds > Digestive system > Esophagus > Crop | place... | reverse complement strand
AAGACCAGGTTGGACAGGGCTCTGAGCAACCTGATCTAGTTAGCGGTGTCCCTGCTCGCTGCGGGGGGGTTGGACTAGATGACCTCTAGGGGTCCCTTCCGACCCAAAACTTTCTATGATTCTATGATTTTTAATTGGAATAACACTACTCCAGTAAATATAAGTTTTGTTAGGTACAGAAAAAAATATTGCAAGTAGGATTAGAGGAACTGCTATTTGCCAGATATCTGTTTATGTGCCATAAGAAGTGAGTTAAAAGTAACTTACTTGCATTTTAGCCCTACATTTTTTATTTTATTTAGCATGTCTTGTCATTTTCTGAAATTCTGAGGAATATACACATAGTGTAACTGGCAAAAGGTAAAATTCATAGGTAATATCTAATCATCCTCTTTGAATTTCCCTTCTAAAATACCAGTATGCAAAGCTTTTTAAAGAAAACCTGAACAAAGTAGAAGACTATTAGGTGTTGTACTTACTAGTAATTCTTTGGATGGCAGAGTCAGGAGATAGAAGGAACTTCTTCATGCTGTGCAGAATTAAAAAAAAACCCAAAAATATTTAATCTGAATTTGTTTCTCCATGTTTCTATCATTCCACAGAATAACACATTCACCTTTGCATCAGTTGCTTTGTAATTAGTAAAGCAGCAGCAAGTTAGGCTGTCTCTATTACAGCCACCAAAATCAAAAGATGGTCTTTCTCATGAACCAAATTATGGAAAAAATGGGAGCAGCAGGGTAGCATTCTGTAAAGGTACCTATCTGTCTTTGCATTAAGCCCAGGACAGGGCTGGTGTTGAGGCAGGGTACATAACATCGGTCTGACTGAAACGAACTCCTGCAGACCTACTGCACGTGTCTGTGTACTCTGCGTGTAATGGGTTCAGGCACAGAATGGCACAAATGCATTTAGGCCTAACTATGTCACCAAATGCTGAAGGCACTTGACTTGTCTAGACACTGGCTTTTAGGAAAAGATGTTGCACTGCTTGCTACCCCCTAACCCCATAGCAGTCACTTCTAGCGAGCAAGCCCTTTTCTGTAACTTCACACTTTGCTCAGTATCCATGTAGCAATCACAGTAGTGAATGACTTTGCCTTCTACACCAGCCAACAGCCTAAAGTTTTTTTCTGCCATTCCTGGCTATTCCTCAAGTTACCAGGCACTAGCATTTCACTTGACGGTACCTGTAATCACTCCTCAAATCTTTCCCTGAAAAAAATAATCAAAATGCAACTAAGAGGCACACACCTATCTTTTATTTTGAAATAATAAATTTACAGGCACTATTTAGTTTTTGTTGTGCTCCCCTTTACTCCCAAAAATATTGTGACAGTGAATATTAGCTTTTTTTTTTTTTTAAGAAAAATTGAAGTTCATTATTCAATCAGTTTACATTCTACACTTGGAACAAAACCCACAAAAGCCAAAGAGTCACTACCAACCTCTGTTCCTACAAGCAGTCAATAGCACTAGCACGTTTTTTATTATTTGTTACAATAACATAGACACTTTCCTGAATCTGTACAGTGAAGAAGACATCTTTTTAGCCAGTTCATACCTCTGGACTTCATAGTGTTAGTTTATGCTCATAAACCTCTCAGGAGCCAGGAGTTTATTGAATTGCTCAGTATTCTCTTCAAAGGCGTCAGCAAAATCAGTGGATTTCTGAAAGCACGAACGGCAAAAGGCTGCTTCCCTAACAACACCTGCAAACTGCTGCAGAGCGTACTGGCTGCCCGCTTCAGAAATTTAACCCCCTGCTCAGCAAGCATGCTGCAGAATTAATCCAGTCTCTCTCCATTTTAGCCCCCCAAATCTTGGTACATTTAGCTAGCCTAGCATCCAATTATTTTTCCCCTTTTATTAGCATTTGTGGAGAGACAGGTGAGATCTAATTTTAAAGCCTTCAGTCTAATTTTTTTGCCATACTTAGGAATCTTGGCAGAGAGCCCGAAGATGAGGGAGAATGATTCTGTTCACTTATAGGGTAGTACTGCTTTGATTAAATCTTTTAGAGCTAAGAAAATACATTTTTATTCTCTTATTAGTTTAAAAGGCATATGTAGTTACTAGATACTTGTATGAATTAGGTTTATTATTTTCAGATGCATGGCTTACATATTTGTCTCAGAAACAATGGTTATTCAAATAAGTGAATTTATGCATGTTCTTCATCAAAACGTTTACTGCTGCTAAAAACTGAATTTCTTAAATTTAATGATCGATAAGGATTTTGAGGGAGGGAGAATTTCACACAGTTACTCACAAATGTGAGCATAACTCTATCAGACTGACTTAAAAATCACCATCTGGGAATCCTTGCATTCAGCTTAGGTACAATCTGCTTCCTGATGGCACGACTCAGGCTGGTTGGTTGAGGCAGCCAAAAGTGATAAAAAGCCATTAGAGGTGGTGTGGCAAGATGCTAAAAGAAAAACACCTCATGGGCTGTTACATCTTAATATTATTACTTGTCTTGTCAGACACCAAGAAATAATTAAAAAAATACAAATCCCTAATTTTTACTCTAAATACCTTAAGAACAATTAGTGTAGAAATTAAAATCTACTGTGTGGTAATAAACGTGTACACAGCCTATTTTATAAAAAAGTCATGGAGACATTTTGCTTCATGAAAAGATCTCTGGAATTTAAAGATTTATCTTTAATTGAATAAGAACACCTTAAAAAAAAAATCTCTTCTGATCCCTGGAAAACATGACTGTGGCAAAGACAGTTATGCATGATGCACTTCCAAGTTATGCAAATCCTGAAGAGGAAATCATATTAATCCCCAGATTCTATGCATTCTTCACTAGTCATTTCTTATGCACGCTCAAAATCCAGAAAGAATCCCAACCTGAGACATTTTTTTTAGATGAGTCTAAAAACTCACAGATCTTCATGGAATAAATAATACAGGGAGACGCAACCAAAAGACAAAAGTCAGCTTGAAAGTGAAAGTAAATTCACTGAATGCATGATAACTTATCCCTGACCCTGGATTTTATACAACTAACACATACCAAAGGTATCACATCGCTTGTCTGTGGTATCTGCTCCCAGACGTTTTGTAGCTGAGCTGCAGTGATGGGTTCTCCTCCTACTTGACGAAGTCACTGCCTCTGTCTTAACCTGCCCACCCTGCTGCCATCTCACTGTTCTCCTGCCAAGGTAACTTTTCATGTCAGACAAAAATAGAGTTGTATATACTAATAGATGAGTAATAATAGAGTAATAGATGAAATTCCTCTGCTTGGAACTGGAGCAAAAGTCCTCTTCTAAAATGGAAGTAGCCTGTGTTGGCTTTCTCTACCTCTATGCCCCTCTAAACATTAATTGTCAAAAACCAGTGGTTTTGGAAACCGGAATAACCAGAATGAGCACATCTTAAGAGGTGGCACTATATATTATATATGGACTGCATTGGAGTCATACTTTGTCTAATTACTTGTAGCAAGATTGGGTAAGGAGAAGTAACTTGCTAGAAGGGCTATAAAGGATCTAGGTTTAAAAATCATCACTCGAGTGAAGTTGATCAGCTACACGACTTTTAAATCTCTTACAGGTAGATGAAATGACTGGCTGATAAATCAGTAGCTACACATACAGTAGTCTGCTTTGGAGGCGACAAAAATAGGGATTACTGTGACTAAGATGCTGAAAGAGCAAAAAAGCATTGTTCTGCCTAGACAGAACTTTGAAGAAAATAATTCCTGTACTGAAAGTAAAATGATTGAAAGAAACAATTAAGAAATTTTGCATCACGCATTTCAGACTATAAAATTAGGTGCAGCAGAAGACATGCAAAAATAAAGCTATGTAAGCAAAAGCTACTAAAATATAAAAAATTATATTTTAATTATTGTGATTAAACTTACAGAAGAATGGAAGAGTTGCTATGAGGGGACATACCTATATTGCTGACATAGGTTGTAGCAATACAGTATCAGACAATGGTGTTTTTAAAATAATCTTCTTAACAGAACAGGGAGTTAAATAATAAACTGAAACTCTGCAACTTGAAATATTAGGTGTCCACAGACAAGCTGTTCATTAGTCAGAAAGCACGAAAGTTCTGATAAAATGATATTGAGTTTCTGAGTTTCCATAAATATCTTCTTGGGTTTTTGTTTGGTTGTTTTTTTATGGTTTGTTTTGGGTAGGTTTTTTTTTTTTTTGGGGGGGGGGGGTCTTTTTTTAAATGAGAATCAAGTTTATAAGTTAGAAATTATGGCAGAGACAAAACACTCAGAAAAATATAACACCATGCCATATCAGTTTATGTTTAATTTACAAGTCAGCAAGTATTTGCATAAGGGCAAACATAGCAAGAGGCTGGATTTTGAGTAGCATGCAGCAGTCATGCTCCTGGGAATCACAGGATCATCAGAGGAGAGTGAGGCAGCTTAACTGATGATACCTAACTTCTGGCTTCCACCAAGCCGTGGACTCGGTGGGAGCTGCTGCTTCACACTTTGGCAAAATCCTACTGATGAGCAGCCCCTCACTGCTTGAACAGGCAGCACCTTCCGGAGCCCGTTGTGTTTTTCCTAGTGAATTTAACTAGCAGCTGGGTACCATTTTAAATAAAAGAGCTCAAAATAAATTAATCATATACCAATTTCAAAACAAATAGCATTTTGAGATGTTTGTGAATATTATCTTCATTGATATAAAAAAACTCTTTTTTAGCAAAATTAATTTAGTACACAAAGTGAAGTTTAATGGAGATAAAAATGGAGTTTTCATCTGTATTATGACAGTGAAAAGCTACCAGTTTCAGTTAACAAATATCTTGTTTTTAAGAACAGACTATGTCAAGGGTATAGAGTATTGTAAACCGTACACAGGTTTGGGTTTGACCTACATTGCTATTTCAGCATGGGATACCATGGGATCGGAATCCTGATTTTTAATTCTCATAATACAGATGCTTTCTTGTTTGCTTTGTAATATTATCTCTCTTCTAGGTGGGAAGGAAAACATCAAGGCCTTAGCTTGATGGACCACCAAGAGATATCCAAAGCCACAGTTTCACGAATGCCATATTAGTACAAAGGGCATTGCTTGCTGCTGCCCACCTCCCTTCTGTCTACCACAAGCACTTTTATGACCGTGTAGTGAACTGAATAGGAAAATTATCTAGGTTAAAGATAAACTTTTTTGTTCTCACTAAGTTTTTAGTTCTCCAATCTAGTCTGTTGTAGGGCAACACAAATAGTTGTGCTAACCTAGGTGAAAGGGAAGGGCATGGCTTCTTCTTTCACTTACATTGCCAGCTTATGGCAGTTAAATATGTTTGTGAAACTATGGCCTAATTTAGGCCTTCTACTCGACAATTAGTAAGGATGAGACACTTTCAGACATATCAGCTGTCAGAAGTGCTACTGAAACAAAAATCAGAGTGAGTCACCAGCACCAGATATTACTCACCAAGGAGTTCTCAAGAATTTTAAGGAGGGAAAGAGAAAACCACTGATGTATAAAATATACCCACTTGTATGATAACCACCTTTATAAAAGTTATGGTTGTCAGTATTACTCATACTATATTCAGACTGTATCAGGAGACTCAAGATTAATGCATTACATTTCAAGGAAGGAAACTGGAATTCTGGAAAATAATTTGACATAAGTGTATAAAATAAGATAATAATTTCGCATTGATAATATGCAAAGAATGACATTTTCTTCCTAAATCACTCAACTTCAGGAAAATTCACTTATTTGGTAAGCTATGACACTAACTTCTCTGTGTTCCATTCACTGCCTAGCAGCTGTGTTAATCAGTCTCATATAAACCCTGAGCATTACAAGTACCTAACAGTGCTACAAAAAATTCTTTTTAAAAACACTATGACAAGGCTTTCCCAGAATGCCTTTCACAGCTGCTTTGTGAAGGCATTGCTAAATTGACAGTGTACCCTAGCAGATTTCTCAGCTACTTATAATATTCTTCTGTTATATCGCTTTGAAAGGCCAAAACAATTCTGGAGTTTCTAAAAGTATTAGGGGACAGTGCTGATAAAACTGATGAGGTGACCCAACTCCTCTCCTAGCCAACAACAACGAAGATTAGAAAAGGGTAGTGATATGAAATGCTAACTGAAATACACTGCAGTATCTGTGATGGTAATAATTAATCACGGCTTGTCAGTGTAATCGGCAGTAATAGATCTAGATTATTTTAGACAAATTTTCACTAGTCACTTAATACATAAACTGCTCAGATGCAGTCAGACAGTCTTGAGCATGCATTTTTTATAAATATAAAGAATGCTGTGCAATTGCTCAATAGCCTTACCCCAAAGAATCCCCTCACTGAAATAAGGTTGAAAAATTTTCATATTTTCAGTGGGCTCATTATTTTATTACATGGTTTTTCTTAATGCTAAATTAAACAGTGGAATGCCTATAACACTAGTCATAAACCAGTTCTGCTAATTCAGTCTTTGACAGTCTGCAACAGAAGTTACTGCCCAGCTTAATTTTCGTGCTTTCCTTTGTGTTTATCCCTACTCTGTCCACCTCCTTGTGAGCTTTCTGAACTGAGTTGCTTCTCTTCATCCTTTCCACCTTTTCCCTTGTTTTCCTCAGCTCACAGCCTGGTAAACAGTAAAGAGCAGAAAACTGTGGTGGAGAAACCCCGCCTCACCCACCACGATTTGCCAGCTCTGCACTAAAGGCTTTCACCGCAGCGTGCAGGAATGACTTGTTAACAAGTGCTTTCACAAACAGACATATTGAAGGATTAAGATGCTGTGCTCTTGTTTGTGGTGTGCTGAAAGACAGAATTTTCTACCTGCTTGGTAATCATCATGACTTATCCAAGTATCTGCAATGAACAGGCTGGGAGCAATCAGAAAGCAGTAGATCAGTCAGTCTGTCATCCAGGGAATCAGTTAAGCCTTAGATTAGCTTGGTAACACATTTGGTAGCTTTTTGGCTTGAAAGGTGCCTCAAGGTTTCTCACCACTGGAATGTCCAGCAGCCGGTGATCTTCAAGGAAAGTTTTCCAGACCAGTATCTCAGCTGTGCTCAGAAAGACTAGAAATTTAGATTTGGCTCTGCCAGATTCTACTTTTTAATTTTTTTTTCCACATACTTAGTGCTGTACAGATTAGCAAGATTTTTTAAGTGATTAAGCACCATGAGAAAACTTTTAAAGTGTTAGAGAAGTTCGCAGCTGAAATTGCCCTGATATTTAACTATACTCTTGAAACTGCTAACAAAATGCAGTCAAACCTAAAGAAACTCTCACAAGGTTACGAAAAAAACAGATACTTTCCAAAAGTCCGTGTCACCTTCATCAGATAGGATGTTTCAAAACGATAGAAGAAACTTGTCTGTATGAAAAAAAAGTACAAGTGGGAAGTAAATTGGTTATGAGTCTTTAAGTACAAACCATTGTCTGCTTTCGATACAGTTAAACAGGACATTTTAAGGTAGTATTTTTGTCATGTTTCAAAGTTTTTTAAAATCACTCCTAAACTCTCTTCTATCCCCAAGAGGGAGGGTTAAGTACTGTGCCTCTGCTTTTTGAAGAATACACACAAAGCCATAGTTTAATGTGGAATACAATTACCTATAAAACCTAAAAGAGTTCAACTTCTCTCTAATTTGTTTTTCTAAATAACAACATCTTCTTTCTTCACTCTTCAACATTTATTCTAATTGCTGCTGAAATGTATTTGCTAATGAGATTGCCTACTACCATTTGCTGGTGCTGTCATATGTGAAATAACTGCTAAAGCTGAATCAATTACTCTTCAGCTCCACTGTTGAACAATCTGCTGCAATACATTGATTTCTGGTCTTCCTGCTTTGATAGGCAACTTTTCTCTCTTCCAGACTGGGAATAGAGCAAGAAGGAGAAGGAAAAGAGATGGAGACTGCATTATACTCTACCAGGGCTGCCTTAAAGTCAGAAGGGAAAAGAACCTATGTCTAGAGGAACAGGTGTAGGCTCTTAGATATGGCATTAAAGGTAAACGAATTGAAATTCTCATATCAAATGGGTGCTACATGAATTTTGAAACTTAAAATTTTTTTCAACTGTTAGACAGGCATCTCAAAAATTCAGTAATTCTTTACCTGTGGAGAAAAGTAGTATCAGAGGTGAGGAAGATAGAGAACTTATATTAAATAATTTAATCCATTGTTTGGTTCAATTACAGTTGGCCTTCTCATATATCTTTTCACTGGACTTAATATCCTAAAACCAAAACTTGGGGACTAAGAAAGAATTTGGGCATCTGAAACAGGATTCAAGATTCAGCTTGCTACGGTATACCAACTCCCACTTTCTCCAAAAATGGACCGCTTATCAAACATTTGAACAAAAAGTGCTATATCTTGTCTGAATTCCTTGTTCAACCAAAAGGACATGCATTTCAAATGCACTTCATCTACACAAACAGAAGCTTAGAGCAGAAGTCTGTGAGAAAATTCTTACCGAGAATGACACACTTCAGATTAAATTCTTACACAGGACCCTGATGACTGCTTTTGCGTTTTTGGTTTTGGGTGTTAAAATACTTTAAAGTTATTTCATTTACTAGTCTTTCGAACCTTCTACCACCTATGCATATCTGCTGACCTTACTTTTATACATACAGCACTTCAATAAAAGTGAGTATGAATTTCTGAACTTGCAACTTTTAAACTTTGTTATACGAGTATACCTGAGCCTCATGAGAAGTCTTAATATTCACTTGTGTTCAAGACTCTCCGCTTCTCCTGGGCTTTGATCAGGTGGTTGTCCTCTGAAAAATTCTACTACTCCGACATAAGGGAGAAAAATAAGAAGTCAATAGATTGTATTTTAACACTTTTCCAGTTTTTGCTTTTTTCCATTTTTAGAAAAAGAATAAATTTTGACATATTCTTTCTCTAGATTTGTTATGAATGCACAGATACCGGTTCCTCAAAAATATCTCAATATAGTTGCTATTTTTGAGCTCTCTAACTAAATAAACCTTATACCTGGCTTCCCAGGCTTCAGGGGAACTCTTTTTAAACATTCAGACACTTCCACTACATAAGAAATAACTGTCCATGATAAAAGCTAAAAATGTCAGGAAACCAGGCAAGACAGTAGAACCAGGCTGTATGCATAATCTGCTCTCTAACTAATGTGATTACAGCACACAAATTGTCGTAGTCTTGACCATCATGGACAGCAGAGTGGCAAAATTAACTGTTGGCGCAAGACAACATACTAAAGGAACACTCTCAACACAAATTTTAACAAAATTAAAATAATATCAAAAAGCAATAAACACCTCTTTCCAGTATGCAGCACATAATTCTATCCCCTGAAAAGTTACTGGTAAAGATTTTGAAAAAAGGCATTGATAAAAAAAATTAAATCCCTTATCCCAAGAAATTTTACTTTTGAAAGAGTCCCTGTCATTGGTTGTTGAAAGAATAAGTGACAACTGCAGATATTTTAAATATTACAGTACAGCTTCTGTGCACTTTACCTGTCTATTTATTCTAGTAAGAGGCAGTTCTAAAATAATGCCTTGGCAAGATGGGTCTCATGTACTCAACATAACTGCTTTCCTTTCTCTTGTTATATTGCCAGAGATTTGACAATAAATCAAGAAAGTACACTGAAACCTAGCTATGACAGATGCTATATTTTACACAGCAAACCTATGGATTTTAATGATCTATAATTGTGCAGAAATCCAGTTTTTATATACAAGAACAGGAGGTCTTAACACAAGAAAACTTTAAAATTGGGTTACTTTTTTTGTTTCACAGTAATGTTGGTGTCCTGGGTTCGGCCAGGACACGGTTAATTTTCACCGGAACCCAGGAAGGGGCACAGCTGGGGGCTGACCCCACCTGGACAAACAGAGCCGGGTATTCCGTACCATGTGCCGTCATTCTGGGTTCTGGTGGGGTGGAGCTGGGCGCCGGGAACGCACTCGCGGCTCAGGAGCGCGGGCGCCGGTCTGGTCTGGGAGAGCGGCTCTCTGGGTCGTGCGGTTTGTGTTGTTCTTATCTGTATCGTTGTTGTTCCTGTTCCCTTTGTTTGCTGTTCTGTTAAACTGCCCTTATCCTGACCCACCTGTTTCTTCCCATTCTCCTCCACACCCCAGTGGGGGGAGGGGCGGCTGTGTGGCGCTTTTGTTGCTGGCTACAGCCAAACCAGAACAGTTGGTAAGATAAAAACAATACATTCTCCCAATATTTGGCAGCTGTCAATAAAATCTGTTTTTAAATGTCTGTTAGCTACTCACAGAATAGGCATAGTATTATTGCTAATTAATCTAGGCTATCATGTGAATAACATGTCAATCTAACTTTGGTAGTCCAGGTGTAGGCTAATTTATTTTTGACTAATTGCCAATGGACTTGATAGCAGTTAGAAGGGCTTATTTACATTGTTTTCACACAGAAAGATCCACTAAATATTATTAATGCTTGTCCTACTTCACTAAAATTATGCCATTTCCAACAGCTGACTTTTCCACTATGCCAATTGTCTTCTAACAATTCCAACTACCAAGAGAAAAAGCAATATACTGATCTTCTATAAACATTAATCATCACACAGAATATTAAACAGATGAATTATAGTGACTTATGTTTAACCTTAGATGCAGAAAAATATGCCAAAAAAAGGTTTTTGAGATTAACTTTTTGTAGTTAGAGACACACTTACAGTCATTATTGGACTCTGAAATCCTTCCTGTGCATTCACAGAATCATCGAATCATGGAATAGTTGGAAGGGACCTTTAGAGGTCATCTAGTACAACCCCCACCGCAATGAGAAGGGACATTTTCAACTAGACCATGTTGCTCAGAGCCCCATCCAGCCTGACCTTGAACATTTCCAGGAATGGGGCCTCCACTACCTCTCTGGGCAACCTGTTCCAGTGTTTCACCACCCTCATTGCAAAAAATTGCTTCCTTATATGCAGTCTAAATCCACCTTCTCTTAGTATAAAACCATTACCCCTTGTCCTATTGCCACAGGGCCTGCTAAAAAATTTGTCCCCATCTTTCTTATAAGGCCCCTTTAAGTACTGAAAGGCCACAATAAGGTCTCCCCAGAGCCTTCTCTTCTCCAGGCTGAACAACCCCAACCAGGCTGAACAACCCCATTCCTCTACACACATGGCTTCCTTCAGTGCCTTGAACCCCACAGATTATACAATACGGTATTATTATTATTGTTACACTTCTACATATAAATAACATTTCAGAGACTTGGCTCTTGCATACACATCGAATGAGATCCTCTTAAATGCATTTTTAAAGTCTTCTCCATGCACAATTCATCCTGAGATTATAAATCTTACTTCTCTTTAGCAAAATAATAATGCTAAATCTGTAACCTCATATGCTTTACATCAAAGATGAGCTGTAATGGTATATGTTGCCAGTCTTTGCTTAGCAAAGCCATTGCTGAGAAAAATTAACGCCCTTCCCCAATATTGTACTTTTTGAAGGTATGTCTTGTACTCTTCCTTACACAAGGCATTAAGGAAACAACCCTTTTACTGTAAGGTAAAGAGTAATTTTATTTAGACTACAGAGCTAGAAGAGAGAAAGTAGAAATATTCCTCTTTTAGGAAAGCCATAACTGGAAAACAGTTAAGTCAGTATGGGTCTGGTTTACATTCTGTGGAAAGCTGTTGTACAAGACCCATTGTTTTCCATAGTTTTCAACATGGATCTAATGTTTGAAGTGGATATACTGAGAAATTAGTTTTCTTTTTTAGGTATAATCAAAAAATATATGTGGCCACTGCTGCAGACATGGCATACTATGGACACTACTTGCCTGTTCTCCCTTGGGACGTTCACGAATATACCTCCATAAGAACAATGGCAGAAGTGGAGTCAGGGCTTGTATGCTAAATGCAGATCTGAAGAATGTTTTTGTTCTTTTTTCACACTGTCTATATGGGGGCATACTGAGGAAACCTTTCAGATTCAGTTCCTTTGACTTAACAGCTCAGACATTTTAAAAACTAATAAATTGCACAAGAGATTGGTTTTTGGACAGTATCTTATTGACAAGGCTAGGAAGGTCTGCAAACTCAACCTTTTTCTGTCCTTCAGAGGGGAAAAAATATTATATTTTACTTCACCATGAATTTTTGAAAGGACTTCATTCACACCACTTCAGTCTGAATTGCCATGTGAAATCTTCATCATGCAAAGAATTCACAGTGGAACTGGGAAAGAGAAGCGGAAGTGCAAGTAGGTACCAAGTAATATGGACACCTTTCCCCTTTTTTTTCTTCAGAAAATTGAGATTTGTACACTCTAAAAGGATCAAAGAAGTTTATATAATAATAGACATGAATAAATAGGGCACATACACATAGAAACGCTTTGGATATTAACAGATGTCTAAAGCATTTTTCGATCCTAGGTTTTAGTATGAAGTTTTCTCTGATCACAGAAGCAAAACAGATTCACTTGTGCTGAGACAACCATTTCTTATCGCACTGTGCTGCAGATTTTTCTCACGGCTATGTTCTTTGGTACAAGTTTTAGAGTGCATCAACTTCCAATTAACTTCTGCAAAAGATTTTATGTTAATAACCTTTCAGTAATATCTGCACTGTAATTTCCTTTCTTGTCATCAGTTCTTCTATGTACCTTTTGAAATTTCCTGTGTTTGAAGCTCTTCTTATATGGGGTAGAATTCAACTGTGACATAGGTTTTAATCCTAAAATACAAGTAGAAAAATCATGTTAATGTTTCATTATGTTTTCTCCATATCTGCCATTGGTTACTATCCTTTCAACACAAACATTCTCTCTTCCTTGATATTTTAATTTTCATACAGAAGTAACAAAATCCTAAAAGATGTTACAACATGGCAGATAAATGAAATTTCAAGTAAATGCTTTTCAAATAAATGAGAAAGCAAGAGCAGTAAAGCTGGCGAGTTCTCGGATATACATGCAACTCCAGACAAAGGCTATCAGGAGCCTGCATTTATCTGCCCACCTATTCATCAGCACATAAATCCCATCCAATTTCCAATCTTATACAGTTAAAGTATGACCAGCTGCTTTCCATAAAAGAATATAGTAGTATTTGCAGCAATGCTGCATGAACCTTTATACATCACAGTTGACAGCCATCAAGGCCATCAAGGAGTTAAGACAAAGGTTACAGGGATTCACAAAGCCTATTATTGCAGAGAGTATTTTAACTTTTTGCTTGCCTGAGACCATAAGCATGACCATCGCTGGCATAGTCCAGTTTGCCGTATGTGGTGGATACAGATGCAGTTTTTGTTAAATGTTATCTATAGATATTAATGCAGGTATTGCTGCAGCATATGGGCGTAAAGCTACTGTATAGTTTGGCAATCAAAAAGTACCACATGACAGGGGTTGCTATGGTATCTGCAAGCATGACATTTTTATAAAGCAATACTGCAAATAGCAATACAGCATGTAGTTCTCTGACCATTTTTTAAACATGAACATTACAGATACTTATTACTTTTAAAATGAAAACAGCTTACTACATTCCATTTCAGATATACATTTTCTAAAAAAGATATTGTAGGGGTTTTTTTAATCAGCTGTCAGATTCTACAGAGATTATTATCAAGATTGCTGTTACAGTAACATGCGCTTAAGAGAATAGAAAATGCAAGTGCAGAGCACGTCTAGCACTGCTGGTTGTGATTGTTATAAATTGTTTATGAAGTGTCATTCCTTATTTTCATCAAAAGCTTTTGTTGCAGCAGAGATCATGTGTGCTTCAGCATGCACTTTTCCCTCTTCAGAGGGATGAGAATGTGCTGCCGTTTACTTCACTTGGTTTTTTTGGATTTTTTTTTTTTTTTTTGTAAGGCAAGCACTAGGATATGTCTGTTTCACTGTGCAACAGCTCCCACTGATCAGTAAGGAAAAATAAAATATAAAATACGCTAAGTAACAGAGGCTGCATACTGTATCACATAGACAAACCCTAGCTGTGCTCCGAGTATGAGAGAGATGTGTACCATCCCCCACTGAAAATGATGTTGCTAATGCAGAGGTCTGTGAGCCATTAAATATTCCTACACTGCAGATTTTTCAGATTATTTCTTCTAATGCACCATAAAGCTACATAAGCCTTTCTAAGTCCATACTATAGAACAAGTACCGTAAGAATTTTCTATGTCCAAAAAAAAAAATTGCATCTTTAATAATACTTCATGTTATTTATGACTATTTGCCACGAAAAAAAGAGGCAGATAATTTCATATGCGATTCTTTTAGAAGATTGGGGCTGTTTCACAGGTGCACTGTGGGATTAAATGAATAATGCCTGTTAGTAAGACTAAAGCTATCTGTGGAATTCCCCAGTGCACCAACACTCTTCAGCTATATTTTAGTAAGCTTAGATAAGCGTGGCAGTTCTTAACCAATGTGGTGTCAGCTCTGGATATACAGACACCCGCCCTATAAGGTACAGAGGCTAAATCCAAACACTTCTGGTCCAGTCGCAAAAGTACCACCAACAAAGCTATCGTTACACAACAAGCCAAATTATCAAGTTATAGCTTCATTAGCTCACTAGAACTAGTACAAAAATCTATCAATTCTGTGGAAAGCTATAAGCTGCCCGTTGTGCCCGTGATTGCAGTTTGTATTCCTTGACTCTTTCCGTGGCTGAAGGCAGCACTCCAGACCGCCCGGCAGCTGTTTGTGCCCTCTGCAGGATGCAGGACGGCTGAACGAGTTATTAGAAACCCTCTGCTCCTAACAGCTACAGGAAAGATGCTCTTTTACTGAATCCAATGTATTTATGGTACTCAGCAACATACATATCTGCATAAAAACAATACAAACAACCCCCAGAATATATTTCAGGCCTCTTTACATAAAAAGCGAATGAGCAATATCCTATTTCTTCCCCTGCCATCTTTCCCTTTTATATTTATACAATACAAGTAATTTTGTATGCTGGATGCAGGAGAAGCCTTGTCCTTAGAAAGGTGGAACAGAGTTTTGTTATGGAGTTCAGCAAGGTCAAGATTTTTTAAACCCCAGAAAATTTCCCCTTGTTTCTGAGAAATTTTTAAGACAGCCTTTCCTATTAATTTTTCACTCTCTGCAAACTAGGACAGTAAGAGTGCAATGTCCTCCTGTTCTAGGAATTTCACTTAATGCTTTGCATACTGATATTTGACTGACGCACTATGGAAACATCTGTCTTACATCAATATTAAAACATGAATATATTTTATACCTGCACGTTAAGGGGGAAGACTGCAAGTCAACTGTGTCTTCCATAAAGGCAAATTAACTTCCAGGTATATCGGAACAATTCCAAAGAAATATAAAAGGATACAAGTTTACTCCAATATATACACTTGAAATCTGCAAATATATTACTCTTCTTGCAAAGGACCAAAAAGTTTAGAATTTGAGTCAACAAATATGGAAAGTGACCAGTTGGATTAGGTTTCAATAAACATAACTTTCACAATGATGGAAATTTTATAGGTGTCATGGTTCAACCTGGCAGCCAGCAACTACGCACTAGACAGCCACTTGTTCACCCCTCCCCTTCCCCCCTCAGCAGGATGGGGAGGAGAAATGGACAAAAGAGGAAACTCGTGAGTTGAGATAAAGACTGTTTAATTAGACAACAAAGGAAATACTACTACTGCTCCTACTAATGAATATGCAAAGCAAACTATACACAATACAATTTTCTCACCACCCAATGACCGATTTGCAGCCAGTCCCCAGGCAGCAACTGCAGAACCTGGAACTCGCGAATTTTGCCAAACTCCTGAAAAAGACTAAACTCCTGGAAAAGTCTGAAATCTCCAACAAGAGAGGATTCGAACTCATGGAAAAGAGAATTAAAACAAAGGAATTAAGAGGATTCCTGCCTCCCGGCCAACCCCCATTTATAAACTGAGCATGATGTCTAGGGTATGGAATATTTCCATTGGCCAGCTGGGCTATCTGTCTGGCTGTGTTCCCTCCCAGCTCCTGCACACCTGCTCATTAGCCGAATATAAGAAATTGGAAAAAGTCCTTGATTTCTTAGCAACAACTAAAACCATCAACATTCTGGTACTAAATCCAAAACACAGCAGCTACTGGGAGGAAAATTAACTCTATCCCAGCCGAAACCAGTACAATAGGGTAATATGATTTTATAAATGACCTCATATAGTTCTGGAGACTACCAAATTTGTAGAAGAATTATTACATACACATTTCATGCTTATTCCACGTAGAATTTTTAAGTTAACTACATACCTGTCCAGCACTGACTTAAACCAATTTTGTTCTTTAAACAGCGATCCAAGAGTATGACCAAGATTTTTTAAAGCATTTACATTATTACTTTGTGTAATTACTGTTAGCAACTAAGATGCTGAAATAATAAGTATTTTAGATTAAAAACAAAAAAAGAAACAAGTTTTAATTCATATCCAATAGTTACTAAAAACATACACATTGTCTTTCAAAGCACAGCATACTCGAGTTTTTTTTTCCTGTTAGCTATATTGGCTCAAGTACACAGCAGCTAGTATTCACAATGAGAATGGAAAAAAAAAAAGCGTTAATTACTCTATGCACAGGTCCCCCTGCCCACAGTCTGCCCCATATCCTGCCATCTGTATGTACTAAGCTTTTGCCAGGGACCATGTCTGCTAGGCTCTGTAAAGGTATCAATTGCCTGAAGACAGCTGTGGGGTGGTCATTAACACCGCTGACAGGTCTTTTTCCTTTCTCTTGGCAAGCATTGATTTCTTGAGGGGGTATGAGATTAAAGTGACCCTGTTACCCCCCTGCGGGGCTATTTCTATGACAGATCCCAGACCACCCAACCCATGGTGAGCAGTGTCTGCTGGATCTGCTGCTCAGCAAGAACATGGAGACATCCTCCATTGGACTTGGCCATCAGAGGACACCACTAGAGCTCTTCCTGGGCAACTCAAAAATCTGACAAAAACCACATAGTTGGAATGGGGCTCTTCTCTGAACTCTAGAAAAACTTCTCAGGTCAAGACAACATAAGCATTTCATTTCATCTACATGGTGATAAGCTGATATCGATCTAAGTCATAAAGCAACATATGATCTAGATGTCTAAAACACATCGCCTCATTGCTAAAGTAGTTCCTCCTTAATTTTACCAACCATTACTTGTTAACTGTATAAACGTCAGACAATAAAACCACAAAGACTAAAACAAGTACATAAAAAGGTTATTTTTATTCTTTTGGGTTGTTAGCAATGTAGTTATTTTTGGTAAAACAACTTCCTGCATGCAGTTCATCAGTACACTATGAGCCAATAGTTTCTATAAAAGCAGGAGCCCATCTACATTCTAGTTCTTTTGTAAGAAATGCAAGGTATTCCACTGTCCATTGCACAAGTTCACTATTCATTCTCATGAAGAAAGATTTTGAATAGCAAATTATATTTAAAGCACTTATATCGCAGTATGAATCAACCAGAAAAGCAGGCAGTGTGAGACCAACACCAGGGGAAAAGCAATGTTTCTGATTACCCTGAAAATTGACAGACAGGATTATAATTTCAAAAGAAACCCTTCTAACTTGTTTCACATACAAAGACCTACCTACTGATCAGAAAAAGAACTGTATGTCCCTTTCTTTTAAAATTATTCCTTATTAAAATATGTTTAATACAATCAGCAGAAACTTGCAATTACCAATTCACATTGTATCTTAGGTTTCCCAACAGTAAAGCATTATAGACAGCAATAAAAATTACTAACAACATGAAGATATGTGTAGCTTTTTATAATAAGTATAAAATGTTATAAAATAAAACTATTTTCAAAATAACAAGAATAGATCAATAGATATGTATTATAAAAGTTTTTTTCTAGCCCCACATTTTAAGCAATATATTTGTCCTGTGTAGTCTGGTTATTTACTGCATATTTACTGACTACAAAACTCAAACAAAATAATATCTATAATAGCAGCAAACTATTGCTTACTGGTATGAGGAATGATGGTCTTGTCGAACAGTTTTTTTCTTTTTACCACTCATATGTCGTCCCATCTTAGCCTTTAATAGCTGTAGGATAATAGCAGCAAGCATGCATCAGTTAAAGCTTCCCAGTTATTTGGAGTATTACAGAATATATCATATTATTTATTGAAATAAGCTACGCTTACTAGGGTACATACGTGACACACTAAATACAGTACTTAGGTCATTGTTTCCTTGTTTGAACAGGTACCACTGCGTAAAACAATTGATTAAACAACAGAGGATATTTTACTTACATATATAGTGTCAGCCTTGACGATGAAGAAGTCATCTCAACCACAATGCAGGACAAAGCTGATTTAAGTATATCTTTTTGGTCATCTCAGCTTTCTATGGAAGATTGCATCACATACAGTGGATACCTGACTAAAGTGCCATAGGGGGTCAAAACCACCTCTGATGTACATATTTTGTGTCTCTGGCATGACCCATCCTTTCAAAGTATGGAAATTTAAGTCTGAGGTATACATTAAGATAGTACCTTTGTCCCAAAAGGTTCTTTGCTATCAATTTATACATGTAGCTTTGCTTATTGTCCTAAGTCAGATATATTCACGTGAAATAAGAAGTGTATAAACAGACTTTGGAATGAAGTCATAATTTGGCATTCGTAGCTTTTCTGTGAAAAGAAATATTTAATTCTCTCAGAAACTACGAGATATCTTGGACTTTGAAAGCAACTATGGGGTTTTTTTTTCAGTTTTACATTTTTCAAAACAGAAGTTTTGTATGTAGCATGATTTATTTAAATCACTGTATCTGAAATGGACAGTATAATAAACTAAGAACTACTAAAAAGTATTAAACATAAGTATATTAAAACCAAGAGACTAAACTAGCAACCCCTTTTCTGTGAAAACTATTCCCCTGCTTTGTTTTCTGATAAATTCTCTTCTCTATATTCTGGGTTTTTTGTCATTTGCTGTTGATTTTATCTAGATCCTGAGGTTAAATAATCTGGAATCTTGGTTTTCTGCTTCTAGAAGTGGTTTGAAGAGAACTATGTTCACTTTATGATGCCGCAATTATGTATTCCTGACATTTGTGTTCCTCTGCAAGAGTATTTAGTTTTTTTTCTTAGCACAGTACAATTACAAATAGCAGTATGTGAATTAAAGCAAATGGGATCACCAAAAAAATTAACACACAGAGAACATACATAGGAGATGAAATGTACACAGGATATAGGGTTCCTATAGTCCAAGTAGAAATTTTGTGTCTCCTCTCCATTAGTGCCAGCTGATAATAAAAACTATTCTTATGCAAGATTGTTTCCCTGTTACAGAATGAGAGTTTGCTAGTGAAGGGTCTCGGTACAGGCACTGACTGCAGCAGTGGGTAAATATGTAAAAACTTGTAATCTTGGCATAATCCTCCAATAAGAGTGCTACTGATAAAAATGTCATCTTCTCGGGCTTGTGAACATTCATCATGGACAACCTCTTTGTCTTTCACTTTTTATTTCCTTTTCTGTCTTTCCCCTTGTCTTCTTTTTCTGATTTGTCATCTTCATATTTTTCTTTTTCTGTTTTTGTTACACTGTCATAAGAAGGTGGAGATGTGGTGGGTGCAGGCATATCCATTTTCTCTGGAGGTGATTTTTCACTTAGTTTGTCAATAATCATATCTTTTTTGATAAGCAGATCAACCCCTTCTTTCCGATACATAAACGAAAGCTTCTTTATTGACTGTCTTAAAAGATAATGTCTATAAGCACGCTGAATGATAGTAGCAGACACTTCCTCCTGTTTTCTTTTTAATGTGGTTGTAATTGGTTCATAAGAAGCTTTAGATGGATTGGCTGCCATAAACCGATCTTCCATCTGTATTCTGAGGGCATCCATTTCATCACTCTCCCCCAAAACACGCTTTGTGAAAGCAAACAAGATGTCAAGGCAGTGAATTCTGTCACCGCTTACCATGGGCAGATCCATTGCAATAAGCTGAATTGTGTTTGGTTTTGGTATATTAAGAGGAGGATCCAGAGAAGCTGCAAAATCAGACAATTTGCTATATTCTATGAATTGTGTTGCATCAGGATCATATTTTTCCCAAACCTCATAGAACATCTCAAAGTCATCCTCGCTCAAGGGTTCAGCGCTTTCTTCAGTAGCAACACCAAAGTTCTCCAAAATGACAGCAATGTACATGTTCACCACTACCAGAAATGATAT
>Ga0065711_1037078_pt1 | contig 20218 bp, 9 predicted proteins | sample Hoacrofraction12_FD_59098 | JGI IMG/M metagenome (GOLD analysis project Ga0065711, IMG submission 59098) | Hoatzin crop microbial communities from Cojedes, Venezuela - Epithelial fraction 12 v2 (version 2) | ecosystem: Host-associated > Birds > Digestive system > Esophagus > Crop | place... | reverse complement strand
CCCTGGGCAGCCTGTTCCAGTGCTCTGTCACCCTCAGAGGGAAGAAGTTCTTCCTCATGTTCAGACGGAACTTCCTGTGCTTCAGTTTGTGCCCATTGCCCCTTGTCCTGACACTAACCACATCTTAACACAGCCCCCAGTCCCTACTCTCAGGAGCTGGAAAGAAACAGCAGAGCAGCTCCAAAAAAGCAGCAGTGCCGGGCTCTGAAGGTGACCACAGCACAGACCATGCAGCAACATGATCAGCAGCGTGCAGTCCCCCAGTCCCAAACAGGGTGATCAGAGCAGGGGTGGTAACTGCAACAGGTGCCAACTGCAGCATCAGCAGTCCAATATCCATCAAGCAAAGGGAAGGTACTGAGTCAAAGCCAAGATCAATCCAGAAAATTAGAACAATTCAGGAACTGGTAACATGACTGGAGACAGGCAGACCTACAACATAGCTCCAACAAGGCCTGGGTGCCAGGGCCTGAGCCCCTGGTACAAGGAGCAGAAGGCATGTCAGGGCAGGGGGGCAGGTGTCCCAGAGGAGGCTGATCAGGTCAATTAAGACCTACTGGTGCACTCAGTACCCTGACACTTCTTTCTCTCGGGGCATTAGGGGGAAAAAAAACCCTTATGAAACAGAAAAAAAGCCACAGGGAAATGAGAGACAATCTTCATGGACATCTATAAGAAAGTCAGGACCAGTGAACCTCTGAACATATATGAGGTGGTAGCAAGGTCACTCAAGACAAGTTACTGGTGGGCTAATGCATGCTGTTCCAGTCTGAACTTAAAGTCAAGTGTCTGGGACCAGGATTGCAAACACTGGTCCAGTGCTGTTCAGCAGAATTCTCTTTCTCATGACAAATTGACTCAGCTGTGATATTCTGGGTCTGTAATTTAAGATGTGCCTCCTCTTCCCCTGTGACTACATCTAGCACAAAGAGGCAGACATCACTAATGAAGGCCCTTTTTCAATGCTGCCCTCTTATAATTTTTGCCACCAGGTCTGTGGTAGACTCCAGGGCAGAAGGCAACTCGAAAGAAATCTAGTGGCTCCTGCATTTGACTTTCAGAAATAGGAAGGACAGTGGGCACACAGACATATTTTCAGAGCAGGTGACACTAAGGAGCCTTTGGAAATGGCACTGTGCACCTAAATCACACAAAAATTCAGAACTGAACATTTCAACATCCACTCTGTCCCTCACGGTTATGTCCCCTTGCAGTCAGGCAGCTGAATGCGCTCTCAGACCCTCCAGGACTGCAGGGATTACCTGGAGCAGTATAGTTACTGCCAGCAGCCACATCATCTAGGACCATACTGGTTATCTGGCCTCTGGCACAATGCACGGTGCTGACATTCAAAGCTCACACAGCCCCTTAAGCACTGGTGGAAAGAAGATCCACCTCTGGCCTCATAAATGAAAAGTATACTAGTAATGTGGATGCTGTCAGTATAGCCGACCTACATGTATTCCGCTGAGACCACTGCGGACCTCCTCTGTCAGATTTTACATCTTAATAAATGTTGCCTATTTGGCCATGAGTATCTGATCTGATTAACTGCCTCAAAGACTCTGTCTACTTATTAGCAAAAATTAGTAGTATTTTTCAATTTTCCACCGAAATTGAAATGAACATTCAGTTTTAGAGCAGAAAGTTTTGACGCTACTGACTATTTTTTTTTTCAATATGAAATTTCAAACACTGGACCTTGTTGATCAATTGGCTTTTGCCAGAGGAAACGCATCCAGTTTTTTACAGCTGGGGTCAGCTTAACACAGACATACCTCAAAATAGTCATCACATTTCCCCTTCCTAGGCTGTCACATAACAACTATTTATTTGGGAAAGAAAACAACTCCTTGGCCTATGGCCCTCATTGCTGAGTCAGAAGTAACAGATATTATGTTATTGTCTGGTGAGCTGATCAAAATTAGAATAAGTGTTGTCACTGCACCCTAAATCTGAAGGCAGCAAGTGCCCTTTTAGCCAAGGACAGAACAAGTGAGACTTTGCAATTGGACTAGATGACCCACAGAGGTCCCTTCTAACCCCTACCATTCTGTGATTCTGTAATACGTAAGGATAAAAATAGTGGACAACTGTACCATAATATGTTTTCTCCCTTGGATTCATTCAGTCTGTTTTTGTTTACTTTCTTTTTGTTGTTGACTGGAACAATAAAGCAGGTGGAACACATAATACGAGCCTGAGGGGTACAGTAATAAACACACAGTTATTAATGATCTGTCCTGGTTCTAGCAATGAGATCCTGACAGCTGTCAGGTTTCAGACACATCAGGCGCCTATCGTGAAATGTAGTGAGAATATCCGAGGCCTGTTATGATTCTCAGTGTTGCATGTCTGGCCTTGGGAAGTCTGACAAGCCCTTTGGAATTATGCATCATGCATTAATATGACAGAATTTTTATAGACAGTCTTATTGTGGGATTTGCGTCCTTCCTGTTTGTGCAGCCCTCAGCTTTACGGTGATCATGTGTTTGCACACTCTTCCAGCGTGACACTGGGGCTACCTCCAGGACCCAAATTTAGCGTATTTATGATCCATTCAGCCAAAATATAAGGGCATTATCTACCCATCTGGTTGGAATGCAGTATGAGAGCACAAGGAATGCATAAAGAAGTATCAAAGGACCTGATTCTGCAAAATTTTCCTTGTCTGCGGAAAGTAGCAAATACTGCAGATTTCCATTTATTTCAGAATTGCTCAAGCACCAGGCTCCTGTCTCATGCAGGATACACCAGGATGAGCACAGCAGAAGTAAACGAGTTCTTAAGTTCACACTGCAGGACACCATGGGGTAGACCTTGAACCAAGCACATACATACTTTTGCATGGTTTAGAAAAAAAGCAGAACTTTGCTTCAGAATGAGGTAACCATGGGATCATTTCTCCTTGGAACATATTTTGGGCACATTTGGGATTGGCAAGGAGATATAGTAATTCAAATCCCAGCCAAGCCATCACATTGATCAAGGGCCAAATTCTAAAGTTCATTCTTAATATCCTGCCTCAGTGAGGGCTGAGAGAAATGGAGAGAGCAGAATTTTATATACTATAACTATGTAAGAAATACATGCACTAAATCAATAGAATTCAGAGAAGCAGAGTTTCTGCATGCTATGACAGAGTCTGTCAACAGTTCCCTCTCATCACCGATCTCTGTATTTGGATCCTGCCAAGCACTGCAGACTGCACTCCCTGCTTCCAATATCTTCAGAGTTTTTCCTACTTGCCAATTTACTTCCAGTGGTGCCACGATCGTTGTACAAAGGAAGCTGCTAGGCTGTTGTGAACTGATTCTTGTCACCACAGTTCCAGTTCACTGATCTCTTCTAGGTCCCAAGACACAGAAAGGCAAGTCCTTGCACCATGCTAACACAATAGTGAACCCATACAGACAACAAAATCAGCAAGGACAGATCTGAAAATGAGTATTCAATCTGGGAAAGCTCTCTACCTGAAGGCCTTGCTAAAACAATGGTTGTTCCACTGCAGGAACAAGCTATTAGTGGGGCAGGGTTCCTGGCACAGTCACATATCTGCTTCAGCTCATGATGAAGGTGACTTTTAATGCTTGTTACATAGACTGCATGCCTACAAGGCATGCTGCCAGGAAAACTGAGATCGTTTCAGTCACAAGGTTCTCAAAACACTCCTTGATGTTATGAATCTGTCCATAATGAAATCCATGATGAAAGACCAAACTGCATGTTTTATCAAAAGCTCAGCACAATATCGATATTTTTAAATAATCTATGGAAAATATCGATTTTTAAATAATTCATTGAAACAGGAATTTTTTTTCCTCACTGCTGTGCTTTCAACCAAAGCATTACAGCAATAGGTTGATAACTGGAGACTTGAAGGTGACAGAGAAAAATCTAAATGCAATTTTGTCTTGTGTACAGTATCTCAGGTAATATAATTCTGTTCAGCTTATCATAGGCCCTAACTTCATGCTAACAACAAAAGGCAATAAAAGAATAGGAAACCCTAAGGAAAAGTGAAACTTTGACTTCAGCTGATCAAATGGAGTAATCTGTAAAAATTAAAAAGACTGTTTCTATTGGTAAGAAACAAATTAGATTATTAAAAGATGAAAATAATATTCTAAGTGACTTTATGTCGCCTAAGGAAAGAAATTTTAAATGTATATGATTTTAACTTCATGACTAACTTAGGCTATAGCAAATCACTTTTGTTCATGTGGGAAATACCAGAGTATGTGATAGGATTATTAATCTGTTTGTTTATAATATATATGTGAAAGATGAATTATGTATGCTTGTTTGTATGAAGAAGAGTAACAATGATCTTCGTTTAAAACAAATGATGTAAGATACAAGGTGCCTTAGCAAATGTATTTACCAAAGTGCCTTTAAATATAAACAGGTTAATGAATACACTGCAAATATAAACTGAATTACATTAAAGATGTATTTTGAGGATCTTCTCAGAAAGCATTGGGAATGGGAGTTCCAGATGTTACAGTAAGAGTGTTCCCATTGGATGTATGAAAGACTAGATTCTTTCATAGTAAAACCACAGCAAAGACTTTAGCATATAGAGCACATAATGAAATTTGTGTTCTTCTCAGACCTGTAAACAGGAAGAATGTTACTTAGTGTCAAAATGCCAAGGTGAAATCTTGTCTCCAGAATTTCAATTGACTTGTGATGGAATAGATTTCACCTCCAGAAGTGTCTTTTAGTAGGGCCTGTTGTGACAGGGCAAGAAGCAATGGTTTTAAACTAAAGGAGGGTAGATTTAGACTGGATATAAGGAAGAAGTTTTTTACAGTGAGGGTAGTGAAACACTGGAACGGGCTGCCCAGAGAGATAGTGGAGGCCTCATCCCTGCAAACATTCACGGTCAAGTTGGATGGGGCTCTGAGCAACCTGGTCTAATTAAAGATGTCCTTGCTCACTGCAGTGAGGTTGGGCTAGATGACTTCTAAAGGTCCCTTCCAACCCTAAGCATTCAATGATTCTATGATTCCAAGTGTCCTACAGTCACGATGGTCAAAGATACTTCACTTGGTGAAGCAGAGTGAGACTGGAAGAGCTTTTTTTGAAATTAAACAAGAATATAACAAAGATTGTGTAGCAGATGTCACCACACAACAAAGGTCCGTCTACCAGTACCAAATCAAATATGTCTCAATGACATGTTAAAAATCAAAGCCAACAAGTCTAGCACAGGAAGTGATTGTCTCAGCCTGGGAACATCCTTGAAGAGAAGGAGGTAGGATGAGTAAGAAGTGAGGTGAGTAAGAATGTGCAAGGAAAACACACAGATGGGAGTTGGAGAGAAGAGCTTGAACGTCTGCTAGAACAGCGGCCTGGAACTGAGTAATCCTCATCACCTCATTTTAGAACATACCTGTAGGAAATTGCTGTCACCAGTATCTGGACTAGGCCATGCACGTCTGGCCCCTTTGTCTCCAGGAGGGAAGCAGGTTAAATGGCACCAACATCTACTTGTTCTATATACAGTACAATTGCTGACTTAACCTGCCCTTGGAACCACAGCAACTGTGGACCTGTTACCTTTGCATCTACTTGGAAGTGTTGTATTTATGGTGAAATCAAGTTGACCTTCTCTGCTCATTCAATCACTTCATTTAGTGAGAAATAGCTCGAAATGGAGAAGAATATATCCTTTCTACCACCACAGGATCCCTCACAGCTGGTGCATCAGCTGCTTGCCTTAAGGATAAGAAAGATAAGTTCAAGTATATCCAGGCAAAAGCAAGACCGAACTAGATTTCCCTGTGCTGGACAAGTACCTTAGCCACAGAGCTGTGGCAGATAAACTTTCTTCTCAAATGTCCTGTGCAGAATCCAGTACCTGATTTTTCATATACTCCCAGCTAAGCAATGCAGTGACACAGGAGAAGAACCCCTAATCTAAAGTACCCAAAAGAAGGAACAGGTATAAAGAAAACTGCAAGATCTTGTCATTACTGGGATGCTTTGTGGTATGACGAGTTCTGTAAGAGCATAAATACTTTCAAAAAAGCCACAAAGAGTTTGATACACTGAAGGTTAAGTAGAAGTTCACTGATATTTCTGACAGTAAATTTTGCACTGTTAACCAACAGTGCTGGGCAACTCATTCCTGAATCAACTCCTATGAGGACTAATCATGCACCAGAGAGTATAGAGGACAAGTCTCACAGAGTGAAATGGGATCTGGAAGGTGTCATAGTTCAGCCTGGCTGGATGCAAGATGCCCACAAAAGCCACTCTATCACTCTCCCTCCTCAACTGGACAGGAGAGAAAAAAATACGATGAAAGGCTCTTGGGTTGAGACAAGGACAGGGAGAGATCACTCACCATTTACTGTCATGGGCAAAACAGACTCGACTTAGGGACATTAGTTTAATTTATCACCAATCAAATCAGAGTAGGATAATGAGAAATCAAACCTCTAAATCTTAAAACACCTTCCCCCCACCTCTCCCTTCTTCCTAGGCTCAATGTCACTTCCAAATTTCTACCTCCTCCCTCCGAGAAGCACAGGGGGACAAGGAATAGGGGTTAAGGACAGTTCATCACACATTGTCTCTGCCGCTCCTTCCTCCTCAGGGGGAGGACTCCTCACACTCTTCCCCTGCTCCAGCATGGGGTCCCACCCACTGGTTTCAGTTCTGCATGAACTTCTCCAACGTGCATCACTTCCATGGGGTACAGTCCTTCAGGAACAGGTTGCTCCAGCGTGGAACCCCCACGGGGGTCACAAGTCCTGTCAGCTAACCTGCTCCAGCCTGGACTCCTCTCTGCACGGATCCACAGGTCCTGCCAGGAGCCTGCTTCAGCACAGGCTTCCCACAGGGTCACAGGCTCCTTTGGGTGCATCCGCCTGTTCTGGCATGGGGTCCTCCACGGGGTGCAGGTGGATCTCTGCTCCACTGTGGACCTCCATGGGCTGCAGGGGGACAACCTGCCTCACCATGGTCTTCACCATGGGCTGCAGGAGTATGTATGCTCTGGTGCCTGGAGGACCTCCTCCCCCTCCTTCTTCACTGACTTTGGTGTCTGCACAGTTCTCACTCCTCTCTCCTGCCGTAAAAATGCTCCTGTGAAGGTTTTTTTCCCTTCTTAAATGTGTTATTCCAGAGGTGATACCACCATTGCTGATGGGCTCAGCCTTGGCCAGCAGTGGGTCCGTCTTGGAGCCGGCTGGCACTGGCTCCATCGGACAGCAGCTTCTCACAGAAACCACCCATGTAGCCCCCTGTTATCAAAGCGTTGCTACTCAAAGCCAGTACAGGAGGCTAATTCTCATGAGCCATGAGCATTTTTGAAACTCAACCCAGCAGTTTTGCAAACCCCAGCTTGAGTTTTTCTGCTGAAGGTTTTTACTAGGTAACATTGGAATACAACAATTTCATTATCCATCAAATCAAGAGCACCAAAATGTGAGCATCCACTCCATTTCTGCCTCCAGATACCAAGACAAAAGCAGCAATCTTAATTATTTCAATTAAAATAGCAAGACATAAACGATCATCCCTTTTTAGACCAAACCAGCTCCTAAAATGACAACTGATGCAAAAATAATTAAACCAAGACAGATGTGGGGGAGTAAAAGGAGAAATAACATATTTAGAATTTGAAGAGAAGTAATTAGTTTTGGCAGGTTATTTATTTATGTAAATTTAAAAATTAGCTGTACCAGGCACAGGCAGCAGATACAAAAGCCTGCTTTGCGCTCCACTCACAACAAAAGAAGAAAAATGTTGTGGCAAAACAGCCCACTGGATTTCAAAGCATATATACTTCCTTGGAGAATATGTAAGACAGTGTTTTCCAGAATGAGACATCCCTGGCCAACAGCAGACAGAAGATAGTATGCCAAGTAATCTTAAAGCTTAGGGGGGATTTTGGTTGTTTTTTTGGTTTTGGCTTTTGACCAGATACACTTGCCTGGATTTCATTTATTGCAACAGTTTTTCAGTTCTTGAATTGCCACTGCAGTGTACATTGTCTTCTCAAAATTTCCTACAGTTCAGAAAATAAATTGAAGTGTGACTCAATAACATACCTCAGTGACTGAATCAGTACTGCTATCTAGAGAAAAATAGATGGTTTTAAGGCACTTTGCTTTAAGATTTAATGATGCTATTGTCTTATACTCCCCACGCCCTTTGATTAATGTGTCCTCTGGAGACATCAGTGATGTCAAAATGAGAAAATTATTTAACTTCTTGATATCAGGTGCTACTCTTTGTATGTTTACAGAGGCACAGTATTATTTTAGCTAACATCAATAAGCAAAACTGGAGAGGTTGTTGTTAAACCAAAACACAATCATTTGGTCGTTTGTAACATAACATTCACTGGCTTTCTTCAGCCTTTCTTCCTTTCTTCCCCTGCATGTACGTGAAGACTCACGCACACCACCACTATCAGAAGGCATCGCGACCCTCTGTACAGAGGTTAAGGCATCGTCTCCTATGACTGAGGCAGAAGAATACCAAGAACTATCCTGTCCCTTTTTCAACAGATGGTGCCTTTGTCCTCCGACTCCCTTGTTTGACTAACCACTAACCTTCAAATCTAGTTTTGAGTAGCAGTCTTCTAGTACCTCCAGATTTACAAAGATTAAAGCAGAACTATTTGAGTCACACCTTCAGACAGACTCAGGGACTTCAGCTCTGCTTTAAGCACCAGAGTCTGGCAGGGGATGCAGCCTGTCACCTCAGCACCTCCAGTTCCTGATTTGCAGACTTACAAAACATGCATGCTGCAAGGCATGGTTAACATCTGCTCTCCCCAAGGAGATCAGCAGCACGAAGGTAAAGCTTTAAGTACAAGGTAACAAAAGAGTAGTTACTGCTATTCACATTCACTGCCTTTGACCCAGAAAGCCTTTCAACCTTGGAAGCGCCCTTGACTTGCATTTTAAGGCACTGCAGTACGCTCTTTCTGCTCAGAAACACAAAATAACAGTCAGCAGAAGGACTATAAATTGCTTTATGGATGCTATAAATACAAATAACCCTCATCCATAAAGTTGCATTGGCATTACAAAGATCTAGTCATTTATTTAATGCATGGCACAGCCACTCTGCAGCACTTGGAGGAGGTGGATGATCATGCTGTCACAGAGATTCCATCTTTAGATGTGAAATGTCCCTCTGACTCACATAACATACGAAAGAAAAAAAATGCTGCGAATGCAGGCACCTGCAGGACACAATAGCCTCAGAATGGTAAAAAGCAATGAAGAGTACTCCTACATGTTAGCATTGAACCTGGATAGCTGCATCCCATGATTTATATCCTATCCCAAATAACTTTGGAAGGAAATAGAATCACGAAGAAGAAAAATCCTGAAAGAAGTTAATTTAGTAAGTCTTCCAGAGGCTTCAGTGTTACTAAGCACCACAGATCCCACTTCAGGAAGACGTTGTGAAGCGCCACACTTTTTGCTTTGTTAGCCTTCATGTGTGTATTCACTCAAAAAAAGAGAGATGGTTTTTAAACTAAATTGTACCATTAAAACACTTGTTTTTTGGAATAAATTTCTGCTTTGTTACTCCATAGCCAGATTAAGATAATCCAAGACTTCTTGGTGCAACACAGAATGAGATTCCTCTTCTATTTGGAGAAAAGTGGCATAGCAATTTTCAGATGAGATATATTCTATACCTTCCCGAGAGCAACAAGGAGACAACATAAATCATATCTGTATATCTATATTTTGAGAGTAGAAGTCTGTAAAAAGATCTCTGACATTGGTTCATCTGTTAATCTGGATGCATATTCAACTTCCAGTAGCATAGTCACCATCCCCACCTTTCCAGCCCACATTCTTTCCTGATTGTAACATATACTTTATTCTTTCAAATTAGCATATTCACCACTCCTGAAAAAACTTGTCCCCAGATATCAGTACTGGATTTAAAATCTTCATGTGGAGCTAATATGATGGCAAACAAATATTATTTAAATGAACAACACTATTCTTGGCCCTCAGAAATCAAGATTACTGCAGGTAGGAATTACCTTATTTACTCTCAGTTCTTATTTTCCGTGCAAACCAGATACTTCACTCTACTTTTCAATTCAGAGGAAGGTTCTTTAACAATCTCTTTCACCAGTAGCCTCTTTCTTCTGGACATTTAGAAACAGGTCATGGTTTAAGAGTTGGTACTAGAAACGGTGTTACCCTGGAAGACCAAATAATAAGAGATGTCACAAGTGAGTGCTAGCTTTTTTTCTGTCCAAGACTGATGCCTTTGGCAAAGTGGGTGGCACTACATCATGGCTTTAGAAGGAGATTGCCAGTCAGGATAGTAACTCCTACAAGTAATAAAACGTCACTTTTAGACGGCCACAGAGAAGTCATTCTTTAAAGAAAAGACATTCTCCTTTGGTTTCCCCACTATATAATAGTTATTAAAAGGCTTAATTATTTTTCAGTTGAAAGGAGTGTTTTAAAGAAGCTCCAGACAAAGAAATTCTGGCTCAGATTAGGAATTAGACCCTTAACTGCTATTTAGATGCTTAGGCACTTGCCGGATCCGGCTCTGTACTGATGCCTTGTGTTTGTACAGGATGAAGTGCTCTTTAATGTTTTTAACTAATACCATTAACTAAAAAAAAAGGGTTTGGTCCAAGAATAAGGGCTTTAAATCAGTATTTAACTGCCTTTGTGTTACCTGCCATTTTGTCTGGATCTCCACTATAGTCTATATAGTGTGTAATCAGATAAATGTCAGACAAGATTTGAAAAAAAACAATTTGTAGAATTCATATGTCATGCTAATAACTTACATGATTCCTGTGGAAACTAAGTTAAATCATCATTAAGGTTTGTGGGTAAGTTGTATCAATGCTGTCACAAAGAACTGCACATATACACATAGCAATTCCCCCAGGACTCATCACTGGTATATTGTAAGTTGCTAGAGTATATTTGTTTGGTTTATTGATAAACAATCCTGGAAGACCTTGGTAACTATTGTGACAGAAAGAAACATATCTAAAAGGACATGCTCCTCCTGCAACTTCATCTTCACAGCCCTAGTGGTGCACACACCTAGTGATACACCTGAGCAGGCCCATAAGCAAGTGCTAAGACATCATGAGGAATACAAGTATAGGGTGTGCCACTTTGCCTCTAAGCCTCCCTCAGGAGAGTCAAATCAATCTACAAGCAACACCATTGGTGTGGATGGAGACCACTAGCTCCTGTAACACTGCTGCCTTTAGTTGAGTTGGCCTAGGGCCAGCTGCAGCCTGTGAGAATTCAGCTTCTTCACCTCTTACTTTTATGAACAATGAAGTCCATCAAAGGTAGAGTCTTGAAAAGAGAAAATAATATTTGCACTAAAACTCTACCAGTCCTGAGCCCCTGCACTCAGTAACTTTCTTTTAGGGGATCTTCATACTTATGTCTTGTCTGTTTTTTAAATTGCTTGAAGTTAATTTTAGCCTTCAGGGAACCTAAATAAGGCAAGAATTAAATACACCCTGATACTAAAAACAGTCCTTTTAAAATCAGTGAAACTAAGCAACGATAGAACTGCCCAAAACAATTCAGAGTGAATCATTTAACTGGGTTCCCAAAATGAAAACTGCGTAAATAACTAGCTGTTCTCACTGGTGAATGAACAAACAACTTCAACATCTACAGAGGAAGCACAAGGAATCCAGACTGGGAGATACAGTGTACCCTAAAATCCTCTGGTTAGGATAGTCCTGTGGCTGATGAAGTTACTAACTAAAAGGGGAGCATGGACAGTAAGTGGCATCCAGGTGTCGAATGCATTTCATGGGTCTTGCCTCTGATTTGCTAGAGTGATCATTCAGTGCTTATTCAATATTCATTTTTGAATATTCTCTCAGCACAGGTTCCACAGTCCTCCCTTGCAACCTGTCATTCAACAGCTCTTCTGTGAAATTACTGACAGTCTTCAATCAAGGCACTCTGAAAGTAAAATAAACCCATTTTTCTTTAATCAGATGTAAGTAATTTGCTTCACATCACCTAGAAAGATAGGACCACTTCCTCGGGTAGAATTGAGCTGCCGTCATCAAGAAACCATGCTTTCTTTTCCTCCTGACTCCTTTCTCATTTGCCCACCACCTCCCAGTATCTTCAAGGTTTTACAAAGGAAACTCCTAGCATACAATATTCTGAATGAGACAAAAACCTTACCACAAAAAAAGTGTTTAAAATCATATCTCTGGTGCTGAAATGCATCTAACCAAAGCAAATTAATTTCGTGGGCAATTTTAATTGCATCACTCCCCAGCTGCTAATTGACTGCCAGGCTTCTGCACATGTTTGCACCTAGAGCAGACACTGCTTGCAGCACTTCTAAGTTACAATCATAGATGAGGTTCTGCTCATCTCTCACAGGGGTACTCTCACTGTGGACAGAGAATTTAGCTCCAAATTTCTAGGTAGAACCTGTAGAAGATATGTAAACATGTTTCCAAAGACTTTCTCATGAAGCCAAACTAATTTCTTCCTCCAAAGCACAATGGCATTTAAAACAATGAAACAAACTACATTTTTCCCATTCTCCTCAAAAACACAGAGCCATTTAGGACAGTGTGTTCAAAATCAGTATCTGCATCAAGCTGACATTCAGTATGGGAATTGTTGGGGCCAGGTCATCAAGTCTGACAACTGAAAAACTGTATCTTTTAAAGGAATTGACATTTAAATAATATGTGGTTCTCAACCTGAACTATTGTGGTGCTGCTACAATTGGCAGTCTAATCAGGCCCACCTACAACAGCTGGAGCATTAACATTTACTGTAAAATGGTAACAGTTAATTCTCTCCCTTGTTTTCAATGTCACTATGCTTTAAACTGTTATCTCTTGAACAGAGCATTGAATATAAAAAAATAAGCGAACTTGAACATTAAACATTAGGAAGAAAGTGAAATAGGAATCTGAGACATGAAGCCCGTATGTACCATGTACACCACTGCAAAAGGTCAATTTGTCTCTAGGCTACCTGTAGCAGCCTGTATGTAAGAAGACTGCTGATTTGATGAGCAATAACATGCTGCTGACTACAAATTATTGCTACTCTAAAGGGTGATGCCATAGTTTTTGTCCCACTTTTTAACAATTACACAGAGGGAGAGAGCTTTCCTGCAGTGGTTTCCACCACATTTGGATTATTTCAAAGTTTTGAGGCAATTTTTAAAATACTATCTGGTGATTTCTTTCCATATCTAGGGAACATTAATAAGTCCTTTTAGAGCGATCATTTGGATAAAGTAAAAACAGAGACATCAAGTTGGTTAGAAAAGATTTCTAAAAGGTCTGGAAATTCAAGCCAGGAGTTCTACCCAGGCCCTGTCAGGATTCGGATTTACTGAGTGTTGCTCAGTCAAACGTGCATACAGCAGTTCCTGTGATGAAAGGCCAGCCAGCAGCAGCTGTGGGAACTCCTCGTCTGCTAACAGAGGAACACGGTTGCTGAGAAGCAAAATATGGCTGTAGGGGATAATGAAAGAGGAAGAGTTGGTCAGAAGGATGTAGCTCTTTCTATGGCATGGGGTTTACTGAGCATATAGCAAGCAAGCTAAACTAAATCACAAACTGAGATCCTCAGCTCTGATCTGATGGTTTTAATCTGTAAAAAGGTTCAGCACAGTGTAGAGGGATCCTAGTAGCTGTAGTTCCAGTCAGAGAAAGATTTCTGTAGTACAGCTGCCTGATGTCCTATTAAAACACCATAGCAGACCATGTAAGGATTAGGCCTGGAAAAAAGCTTGTTCCCTAGGCAGAAACACCATGCTTACAAAGCAGTGTTAGAAAGCTTGCAGAGGGCTAAGTTGTTCAGCAGGAAGTATTTTTGATCTCAAAACCGAGAAGGTTAAAAAAAAGGGGGAGAGGAGTTTCAAAGTGAGTGTGAATAACCCCACAGTGTTTGCCTGAGCTGGATCAGCATGTGTGTCAGCTTTATTAGCTGAAGTCACTGCAGTGCTTGACTCATGCAGCAGCTGCCTTTCTACAGGGCAGCCGTGGCTGCAACGCCAGGCTTTGCTGCAAGCAGGACTGAGCTGGGCATCCCCCCACCTGAAACGCCAGGTCAGGTGTTTGATGCCTGAACCCAGGCCTGCCGGGCAGGCAGCATAATCCATCTCAGTTTCACTAATCACCTTCCTCCACACCTATAGCCCAGGGAGAGCTCCTTCCCTTTAATATCTCTCTACCATAACAATTTATCAAACCCCATCGAGAGACGAAGCTCAGAAAACACCAGAAAGCTATTATGAGGGAATTGTAATGCATTAAATGTAGCTCAGGACTGCAAGGCTCTTAAATGATAGTAGCATTTGTTTTGGGACATTTGCATGGAAATGTTAGAAGATCTTTTAATAAATGTACTAAATAAGATGCATAATTTAGCTACTTCTCAGCAGAATGCTGGCTGGCTGCCGGATCCAGTCTCAGGCTTGACTCAACGTCAGGGCTACCCGCTGGCCCAGTACAAATAGACTCATTAAAAAATAGTTGCTGCTGTGTGCTCAGGCTCTATTTCTCCCACTAATGGCTAAGTTTACGCTTCCCCCTCTTGAACAAATAGAGGAGCAGCCTCCAGAGAGGACAATATTCTCCTGTACACACATTGCACACATATGAATGCAGGCAACATGCTGGGAGGTGAAGGAAAGCAGAAGAGAAATGGCTGCCCCCATGCAGGAAAGGGAAGATATTCAAGCTAGTTGTGTCACAGAGTATGGATGCTGAGTGATCGCAATATTTTTTTAATTGTAACAGAGAAAGATCGCAGCCTAGATCAGGAGCCTAGGTCTCCATTTCCATTGTGTTAGACATACTCAGAGACAAATCCATAGGCAGAGCCTGACATCTGAACAAGCAGCACAAACAAAGCCGGGAGAAGAAAGATTACTCATTTGTATTAGGAGAGCAAGGAAATTCCACTTCATAGTCTACCTGGACCTCTAGCAATATCTATCTAATAACAGTATTGTGTTTCTTTGATTTAAAGCTTTTGCTTTGTTCCAAGGGCTCACAAAAGGCTGATCCTTGCACTGGCGAGCACAACATCAGAGAATATTAGCAATATATATTATCAGAGGTGGCATACAACACATAGTAGTTTAGAAGCGGATATAAATGCAAAGGCTTAAACAGACTCAAAACATCTCTGTCTCCTCTCTAAAACTAAAAACATGTAACCACCCAGAATTATGTTTCTGCTAACTCTAAGAGCGTTGATAACCTCTGAAATGGCTTTAAAGCAAGCAAATTCAGAACTCAGGCTAAGAGAAATTAAAAGCAGTCTCCAAGCTTGCACACTGTCATGATTGAAGTGCTAATATCAGTCACTGTTTATTCTTTGTGGGAGTCATGTCGTGGTACCAGATAAACGAAGGCACCACACTCCCACGTAGCAAAATAAAGTACTGTTCCCATATTTAACTCAGTGACTATACTTCACATGACTAGATCGAGTCTCTACCCATAAAGCCAGAAAAAGTCATCACCCCATCCACCTCTGGCCCAGTAAATTGTGTCCTCTTTCCTCCAAAATATCTCACCAACAGCCAGATGCACCTGCTGTGTCTTCCCACATTGCTGCCTTGTGGAGTAGCCCGTATTGCCATGCTACCTCCACTAGCCTAGTTCAAAGAAAAGGCAAGAACATGAAATAAAAATTAAGTTTTATTTTTGAGAAGAAGAGCATAGTAGGCACCTTTTCTCAGGTGATAATTCTGAAGTAGAAACCCAGATACCCAGCCTTCACCTTTTGCGTACACCCTTACGTTTAGTGTTTCCTACTTACTCAGTCCAGACTATGCTCCACCATCCGAACTGTGCTCAGAGGTGCCTAACATTCTTTAAGACCCCACAAAGAATCCAGGCATCCAAACCAGGCTTCTGCCAGAGTCCAAAATGCTTGTAGGTTCTAGGTGTTATTTATGGAGTGACACCCAGAATCAGTGACAGAACACAGCTACTTCATGCTTAAGCTCTCTTGCTCTGCTCCAGCCTGCAGTGATATTCCAGCATGCTGAAATTCAGAGCAGGAGTCTTTGAATCTATCTTACAAAACTTGAATATAGCTTTGAAAAGTGCTACAGTTTGAATCTAGTATACCTGCATCACCACCCTATTAATTCTGCTCTGAGAGCGCTACAGCCCTGATGAACTAAGTTAACATCAGACTGAAAGAGCCCCTAGAGTTTTAGGTTATTTCTTCTGCAACTACACACCTCCCAAGCATACACTGTTTATTTACAATCAAACCTGAAGTCTCTAGGTAGCCTATTAGCAATCAATTTTTCACTCCTTTTCCCAGGCCTCCATTTCCTCTCTCACAGAGCTCAACCTCTGTAGAAAACATATCCCTTAATACTACTTCTGTATTTTATTAGCACAAAAAAAGAGGCCCTATTTTCAGAAGCTGAACAGACACACCTGCTAATAATTAGTATCCTTCCTTCTCCTCCTTTTAAAGGGCATCCCCTTAGCCCCATCCAGTCTATTTAAAAAGAAAAAAAACACACAACATGTTATTAGGGTAGTTACAGATAGCACTTATGCAGAAGATGTTAACACAGTTCTGTATTTTTTCTAGATGCATTTTTGATTTAGAACATGTAATAGTAGAAAACACAGTTATGAACACTTATAAATGTCTACGGGATGTCAGGTAGATATACAGTAGGGAATACACATTCTGCAACTTGTTCACCTGTAAGTTGAAACAGCTTTGTCAGTTCTATACAGCTAAAAGAGAAAAACTTCTAGAAGAAAAACTTCGGAACTGCGGTAGTGTTTTATTAGAACTGGTTAGCTATCTCACTGAATCAAAGAAATCTAGATAAACTGTAGTTTAAGGATGATGTCTCTCAAAGTACACTGTTATCAACTCTTCAGATAGTCCATTTCAGTCCTATAGAACAGGCCTGCTCAGATTCTAGTCTTTGTATAATTGTGTAAACTCTTTTACCCTTCTTCACATATGCGAAAATGTTCAAAACTTTTCTCAGCTCCGTGCAAAGAGGGTGTTTAGTTTCTGTGTAGCTCGAATCAGACTTCAAATTCTGTGCTGACTGGAGTTCTGCCATCACAGAATTTTTCCAGTGTACTGTCACGTACCATTCTTAATTTTAAGAATATATAGAACATTGTTTCCCAGTTAGATGCTACACCAAAAGCAGTGGAGTCCTCCTTTGCAGCAAGATCGCAAAGCAATATTCCAAAGCCCTATTGATTTTAGAAGAGCTTTGCTAGGGCAGAAAGACCTATTTGTGAGAAATACTTTGTTGAAGTGGAGGCTGGCATTTTGAAAGAGCCTAAAAGGAAACCGCTTTTTGTGAGGACTATGAAGGATGCTTTGTACTGTGAGTATTACTGCTGCAACTATCTTATCCCATTTGTCACTGAAAATTACAAGCCTTATCAACACAAACGTACAGTGTTTCATAACTGGGATTTCAAAGCTGAGCATAAAAAAGAAAGTCAAGCTTATCTGATGTGTGCCCAAACGTTCCCAACTCTCAATATGCTAAACTTGCTTCCTTCACTCTCTTCTCCAAGGGATATAATTTTTGAGTCAAATTGTAGAAAATTCCCTCTCTTCCAAGTCGCATCACATTATCCACAGTGATTCTGACGGGAAAAAAAGATACTTCTGCTGTGCCAGCATCTGGAAAGCAGCCTGATTGGCAAGAATAAAGAGCAGTCTCTCTAACTGCATGTTCAAACATTTTAACTCTGCCCTTCCATATGGCGTAATCATTCGCTTAAGAACAAGCAGCAAAAATTCCCCGTGACAGAGATGTTGGAAAGATCACCCTTTACCAATGTTAGGATGTCCAGGGTAAAAATTGCGTAGGTTTGAAAGCCTGTAGCATTACAAAGCTTTCAGATTCAGAAAGGCTGAGTTCAAACAACAAGAGACAGATATATTGCAAAGCTGAACAAATTATTTAATAAGCTATATGTGCTTGCACTGATTAGCTGAATAGATTGAACAGTTCCAGGGAACATAACGTTATGTACTCAAGTATTCACAGAAATAATTCACAGCCACAAACCTATTAAGTCTTTTTCGTTACAAGGGCATCCTGGGGCAAGTCCAAAGAGGAGAGAGCAACAGCAAGGCACTTTATTTTGCCAAATACTATAGCATAGTCATAGGAAATCCGGAGTTGTACAGCATAAACATCCCTCAGCATACCCTGGTCTCTGATTAGTAGGAAATGAATGACAGCAGTGGAGCTACTCAGTCTAATTATCAGTTTCTCTGCATTTCTAATAAGCTCTTAAAATCTAATTTTGGAAGTGGGAGTTTTGTCTCCTGCAGGGAATGGATGATAGAAATGAGTAAGATTCCCATTTGTAAAGCCTGGTCATTTCTCCATCAGTTAAGTTCTCAGTGAGTTCATAGATGAGGGGAAGAGCATGGTTTGTGTAAACTCTAATCCACTTTACCACTATTATTCTACACTTTTCTAGGGACGCAAACCATTTCCACATTTAGACATGGCCCTGCCAATTCCAAGTTCCCCTGCTAAGGCTGGGGTATTAATGAGAATGACTCCACGTTTTCATACATGCCTGTCTCTTAGAAGCAAGACTGGCCATCAATTAATTTCAGACAGCAGCTCTATGGTAGTGGTTGTCAGCCAATGACTGTGTTGTGAGGATCACAGCTGGTGACTTAGATACCAAATCAACGTTTCATTAAGCTACAGGAACCATTCAGTCACTATTTTAAGTATGCATTCATAATTACACTTGCTGTAGCAACAGGAATTAGGCTTTTGGTTGCTCTCAGCTCAAACTCCCCTTCTCTCAGGCTTTACTTTCTTTATCACTATGCTAGCAAGAAAAGGCATCAAGCCCTCTCCTCTGACCAGCTAGGGGTCTCGGCAAGATGCATCTGGGGACACAAACTAATTAATGACTCCTGATATGGACTAATTTCTGAACCCTATTTGCAAAAGTCGTTTGCTATTAAAAGGGGTAATTTATTAAAAGGTAAGCTGAGATTCCACGATCAAAGGGAAGGTCAAGTGGCTGGCTCTTTCCAGCAAAAATATATTTTCTCTGGCTTCTGAGCAAGACATCTAGCAAAGGAGGCAGGAGACAAGCATGGACGAGTAAGGAGTTTCTAGCGGAGCTCAGGTGGAAGAGAAAGGTCCATGGAATGTGGAAAGAGGGGCAGGCCACTTGGGAGGAGTACAGGAATGTGGTCAGAGCATGCAGGGATGCAACAAGGAAGGTTAAGGTCCACCTGGAATTGAATCTGGCAAGGGATGTCAAAAACAACAAGAAGGGCTTCTTCAACTACATCAGCAGCAAATGGAAGACTAGGGACAATGTGGGGCCGCTGTTGAATGAGGTGGGTGTCCTGGTGACGGAGAATGCAGAGCAGGCACAGTTACTGAATGCCTTCTTTGCTTTAGTCTTTAGTGCTAAGACTGGCCCTCAGGAATCCCATGCCCTGGAGGTAAGAGAGGAAGCCTGCAGAAATGATGACCTTCCCTTGGTCAAGGACGACTGTGCGAGAGATGCTTTAAGCAATCTGGATGCCCACAAATCCATGGGCCCCAATGAGTACTGAGGGAGCTGGCAGATGTCATTGCTGAGCCACTCTCCATCATCTTTGAGAGGTCCTGGAGGACAGGAGAGGTGCCCAAGCATTGGAGAGAAGCCAATGTCACTCCAGTTTTCAAAAAGGGCAAGAAGGAGGACCCAGGGAGCTACAGGCCTGTCACACTCACCTCCATCCCAGGAAAGATGATGGAGCAGCTCATTCTGGAGGTTACTGCTAAACAAGTGGAGGAAAAGAAGGTTATCAGGAGTAGTCAGCATGGATTCACCAAGGGGAAATCCTGCCTGACCAATCTGATAGCTTTCTATGATGACATGATTGGCTAGGTAGATGAGGGGAGAGCAGTGGATGTTGTCTACCTGGACTTCAGCAAGGCTTTCGACACGGTCTTCCATAGCATCCTCCTAGGGAAGCTCAGGAAGTGTGGGCTAAATAAGTGGTCAGTGAGGTGGATTGAGAAATGGCTGAATGGCAGAACTCAGAGGGTTGTCATCAGCGGTGCTGAGTCTAGTTGGAGGCCTGTAACTAGTGGTGTCCCTCAGGGATCAGTACTGGGCCCAGTCTTGTTCAACTTCTTCATCAATGACCTAGATGAAGGGACAGAGTGTACCCTCAGCAAGTTT
>Ga0065711_1007560_pt1 | contig 20218 bp, 14 predicted proteins | sample Hoacrofraction12_FD_59098 | JGI IMG/M metagenome (GOLD analysis project Ga0065711, IMG submission 59098) | Hoatzin crop microbial communities from Cojedes, Venezuela - Epithelial fraction 12 v2 (version 2) | ecosystem: Host-associated > Birds > Digestive system > Esophagus > Crop | place... | reverse complement strand
AATGGAGTAATCAAGCAGGGGAGGTAAAAAAAAAAAAAAAAAATCATACAGTGCCAGGTATTTAACAGTAAAATCAAGGCACTATATCCTCAGAAACTATGTGTTATTAAAAAACAAAGTACAGAAATGTTCAATCCAAATCAGCATTCAGATGCACCCAGTCTGTGAAAGGCAGGAAGCAGAATTGTGGAGTCTTCTTTAGTTATTCAAACAGCACCATACACATAAGACTTCTTAAGTTTCACTTGCCTAAATTTTTTACACTAAGGCAGATAGAGCTATTCACTCCAAGCAATACAAACATCACAGGCAATAAAAAGCAGTTTTTGTAATAGACTTTCCCATGAAATTAACTGAAAAATCCTCCTCAATGTCTCTGACTTGGCAAGAGGAGAGATCAAACAGGATTCATAAACCATTTGTTTAAAAACCAGCTATCACAGGATAGTGACTTGCCTACTTTGAATTGTTCCTCTGGTTCTACAAGGCCACTTACTTCACTGTGATGATGATGCTAAAATCACTGAAGTGGGTACTCAAACATCTCACATGCAAGGCAATACATGCGCTGCTTTTCAGAGCTAGTGTTACACTTTTATTGATCAACTGCTGTCCTTTCTTCTTATCCGTACCGGGTATACTGTTAAAACTGTTGGTGTCCTCAGCTCCTGCTACAGCCTTCTCCCTTACAAGTTTCAGCAGAGAAAGGGACCAGCTCTCCTGGAGACGTGCTATAGTGTTCTGTGCCTAGAGGATCACACTGTGAATATAACACAGAAATTGCAGGAAGGATGTTTTGTGGCCATTCTGTGGAAATACCAAAGGAAGTTGGTCCTGCAGACAAAACCTTCCATCAGCCGTGAAAGCTTCTTAATAAAGCATCATCCTCTGCAACACCACAACTGTAAAGCACCAGACTCCTACAACTCTCCACCATTTGTAAGACATTAGGAAAATACCCACCTGGAATGATCCTGCCTGACGCTTTCTCCTCAAAAAGCATATAGACATATTGTCTTATACATAGTGTTTCATGAAAAAAAAAACAAACATTAAATGATTCAGACTTTTCTGAGTGGTGGTCTCCTACTGAGTCATCGCAGAACAACACCCAGAAGGTGCCTGGAGAAGAAGGTACAGACTTTTAATGAAAGACAAAATATCTTGACTAGTTGGATGGGATAAAGCACCAGCTGAGAACGCCCGCACAATGAGAGCGCATCAGAACAGTAAACCTGGTACCCTACCGGGAGCAAAGCATTACACACGCTGCGAACAGTTTCTTTTGGCACCCTACCCCATATTACTTTCTACTCTGAAAGGTCAGTCATGTCCTAGGTTTGGCTCAAACCTATGATATTCTATCCCAAAGAAAGCTCTGCTGCACGAAGTTATACTGTTGTTTGTACAGCACTAAGATCCTTGGTGATGATAAACAATGCAAAGTAAGCGCTCTACAAAAAAGTTTCTAGTGTCTCGTCACTTCAGATCTCCTTAGGGAAAACAAGATGCAAATCAGGGCATGGTCTGGTAGGCATTCTGGTATAACCAGCTGTAATCAGTAGCCCACATCAGCTTTAATTCCAGTTATTACACAAACAGTTCATACTTGCATTAAGTTTTTCCTCATATTTTGGAACTGAAAGGCATCATAGGGATCACATAGTCTGTCCTCTTTCAAGACAGTGATGAAAGCCCTCACATAGTCAAGCTGTGCAACTAGTTCATGATGTCTACTACATCTCCAGAGGACTTTCTCAAAAGAAATCGGGGCTTAACTCCAAGGACTCACAATGATTAAAATATCCTTATAGTGTTCTACAGGAAACTGTTCACTGATTAATGATCATGACTCAAAGAAGAAAAAGTGTTTTACTACTTGTTTCCCAGTAGATTAACCCTTAGCTTCCAACCATGGGGTATCACCACGGTAAGAACAAGTAACCATACAATCAGAACAACTCTCCTCTGAATATTGTGCATACTGTGGTTTCTTCACCTCTAATTTTTTCTTGCATAAATCGAACACTTGCTCACTGTTAGACACATTTACCAGGTCTTCAATTCTTCCTGTAGCTCTTCTGTGAATGCTTCTGAGTTTAATAACACCCTTTTTAGCCTGGTCTCCTAAAGGTACAAGCTTATGAGAAAACATTTTCTGTCTGCGTTTGGCTACCAGTCCCTCACTGCTGATTTTTTTGAATCAGTTGGTAATTTCCACAAAATTTTAAAAAGTGGTAAAGATCTCAAAAGATACTCCAGTTCTATAAATTTGGTTAAATCCAACAGCTGTGTAGAGACGAGAATGCCACTGGATGTCCTCAGGGAGGAAAGGGCTGCGCGTGGTGGCTCAGCGACTCTTTGTAGCCTTTAACTGAACAGCACATAAACAGCGAGAGCCGGCCATCGCACTGTGCCACCTCTTACCAACATGACATTTAGGCTATCAGGGCAGGAAGGCAGACAACACGGTAGTGACTGTCACACAACTAAAAGGGTAACACCACATGCAGCCAGTACATCTGCAGCTGCACAGAGTCTAGCTGAATTCTTGCTTCTGTTTGAATCTTGTATCAAATTATTACAAAACCAGCAGCTTGGAAGCCAGTCAACTGTAAAATGAGTTAAAATTAATCGCAGACACTACTGACTCCAAAACCACAGCCTCCTTGCCAATTTCTGTGCTTGTTAGAATGGTATCTTGCATTTTCTTTCAAAATATTTACCTTTTCTCTTCATATTTGACAGAACTAAATGATTAAAGAACAAACTAGCAAACTACCTTGTATAATGGGAAGGAAAAGAGTGGGACAATGAAAATGACTGATCTCAAAATACTATTAAATGAAAAATGTATATTAAAAGACTTTTAACCTTTCCCACTCACGAGTGCTTTGTATGTTACAAATACATAATTAGCAACACAGATGAAATATTTCACAATCAACTCCTACTGAAAATGCCAGCAAATGGCATCCAAGCCAAAGGTTTACACCAAGAAGCATGGGGGCAGGGAGCACAGTCAGCACCTGGTGATTTTAGCATTCTGGACTCTGGAAGGAAATTGGTCATTGTACATATGCAGTTGCACTCCCAGTACAATAACATACCCAGAAACATGAACATGACTTCTAGCTCATTCAGATGGAATAGGGAGATACTTTGTCATTATTGCCATATACAGTGTCAGACTTCTTGCAATAACTTCCTCCTAACAAATAGTTCTGTGAACAACAGAGTTAAAGAAGGGCATTTCCTATGCATTGTGTACCATATTTTTACTCTCCTTATACTTGCAAAAAACCCCAACTTCAACACCTGGGACCCTGGGACTTCCTCATTACCCTCCAGCTTCCCCTGTTCCTAGCATACTTTGATGCCCCCAGTTCCCTGTTCTGCTACCTAAATATCACTTTGGGAAGTGTTGCTCCTGGAGCAATAGATAAAGAACTTGCGGACAAAACTGCGATTCGTAAGTTGTGTCTCATCCTTTAGAAGCTTCACCAGCATCGTTTTTGGACGGTGCCTGCCACAGAAGGTGTAGAAATTCCAACAGTCATTCAGAATGAAATAACATAAAAATTTACCTTTGTATTATGCTACATACCTTGTAATTCAAAGAGCCTTTTGATACAGGTCATGTTGCAAGACAGCTAACTAATTTTTCCTTAAGAATTTAACAGTTGTCAATTAACAATTCACAGTTCTCAAGCCCCATGCATTTCCTACAAATACAGACGCTACAGGAATGCTCTCTAATGGCACCAAATTGCCCTAACACTTTGACCTCAAGCACATTTAGACGTTAAAAATAATTTCTCAAAAGGATTTATGCTTGAATAATTTGCCTCCATTTATAATCCCAGACTATAGTCACTCTGTGTAAAACAGGAAGTATCCTCATGTTATTTAAACAGTGGCACTTAGTGTTAAAACAGACTGACTTAGAAGCATTTTATTCCAGTCCTGAATTAGAAACGTATTTTTACACATATTCCAGAGTCCTGTGATGATTCAATCTCAAAATGGTGAGCACTTTAAAACATGTTATGCGGGAGGTGGACTACTGCCAAAGGGTCCAATCAAAGAATTTGCTCTTGATTAGAATTACAGATACAAAGATACTTATTTGTGACTTGAGTAAACAAAGAATTTCATGAACAGAAGAGAAGCACTGAAGAAACACTGAATACAAAACCAAAGAAGGGTGAAATTGAAACAATTTTGTGAGAAACCTGGCAGCAGGAGGAGATGGTATTTATAGATATGGGGAGGTTTGATGGAGAGTGAGCAACTTAAACTTGATTTAGGCTACAAAATATTCAAGAGAATTTTTGGTGGGGATGGAGAAGCAAATGGGAGAGAACTACTTAGATGGCAGGCAGTGTAACCTCAATGCTACCAGAGCTGGGAGGAAGGGAAAAAAAATTGATGTACTATGCTAAAGCTTTGGACAGAGATACATATCCATTCCTCTTCCCCTATTCCCCAAAGCCTGCGATATTGCAGCACTACATGATTAAAATAACAGATACTATGTGATTTAATCTCTGAGCAATTTTCCCCCACTAGTTTGTTATGAAACATACAGAAGATTAAAAGCATTAAAAGATGCAGTCCTGCAGGAAAAGGTGCAACTTGATGCAGGGTATGCTCTCTAGAGAAAAGAGATTCTGACATACTTTAATGGATGCATGAGTTTATTGAAAATGAAGCCTTGAAATCACTTTATGCCCTCATTAGCATCCCTACCAGCAGCAAACAGAACTCAAAATTTCTCAGAATACTATGAGGTGACCTGATTGATGCATGCATTAAACCAGTCTGCTTGTAGTCAGCAATACCCTTTCTTTTCCCTAACTGATTCAGCTCATATTTCAGGCAGGAAAATAAGCTTCATTTGACCCTGAAGCAATTTCAAAGCTGGCTCTATGCTGTATGTCTCTGCAACAGAGTAGAAACTTCTCTAAAGCAACATGTCAACATATGTTCTCCAAACCTGGAAGCAGCAAACCCAAGAGGCAGGGTGGCTCAGAGGCCCATTTTGAATGTAGGCAAAGAGCACAGAGCCGTAACATCACTGCAAAAGGACCCACTGCCAGCTCTGGCCTCAGGCTACTTCCAGACTCAACAGGAACTACAGCCTTGCACCAGGCCAATGCACCACGAAGAGCACAAGACCAAGTGCTGCTGCCTCACATTGTAACAAAACAGCGTCACCAGCATGCTGCCTCCACAAGGGAGCACCTCCCGATTCCTGCTGACGTTTTTGCAGAACACCACCTCTAATTCGGAAAAGGAAACTACAGTAAGGCATATCACCCTCAAGAGAGGAGCAAACCGTGCTCTACACCACTGACCAGAGTCCACATATCACCACCACCACCTATTTAAGAAAGCTGGAATACTATGCGAAATTACAGAAACTGCATTCATCTAGTAGGTCCCAGTGTTTTCTGGATTAAAATGGCATTCAGAAAAAAAATACATCACAAAACAGCCCAGAAAAGCATCATCTAAAACTTTGCTGGCTATGCTTTCTGCACTCCCGCTTTCTGCTCTTACCAGCATCAGAGACAGAGCCACAACAGAAAGCCAAAGAAATTTGGTCTTCAGTGGCATGGATACAATACAGGCATGCATTTCCAAGCTCTCTCTTTAAACCAACCCTTTAGACAGTTTCTTTACCTATTCCTGGGATCTGCTGAAGACAGTTATCTACAGGAAAGTAAACCAGCTCCAACGTAAACGAGAAAAGCAGGAAACAAGCTAGTTAGTAAAGGATAATTCTCAGATGACTCAAAGCCAATGACTGTATGTTTTAATTTTACACAAAAGCATCTAAATATATTCCATGATTGAAGGACTAGCTGCACTCCTGTAGTTTTTCAAGGCATCTCCAAATGCAATCACAGGTGAAAACAGCAAACCTTCACCAGACAAGATGGGATCACGTTTTCCTCTTGCTCGTAGATTAGGATGCAGACTGCTGATCCAAGAGCAGGAATGGCCATTACCTCAGCCCTTCGACTAGACTTGATATATGTGGCTTTGCCCTTCAGGAGCTGTGACTAGCAAAACATAGGGCCTGACCCTCTAAAATTTTCAAAATGGAGCATCATTTAACTTAACCTTAGAAACACCACATTGCTTAAGAGAATTTTAAAGTTACATAAAGTCAGACTGATTTAGGGCAATGGTTGCCAACCTGTAAGCAACGTGATGCCCACACCACTTTCAGGCAAAGCTCATGGACACGGAAATTCAAATCTATAATGTGAGCAGCCAGAGAGGAAGGTCAGATGCCGCCTACTGCATGCTCTGTGCTCTATTCACATGGCAGAGCAGGCTGTGGAACCATCATCGGGTCCCAGAGCACCCACCCCTAGGCAGAGATCTGCTTTAACCGAACTTGACAAATGACACCTTGTTCCGTACCTTCCTCTTCCTCTTCAGAAGGGCTTTTAAAGCTCTTAAATGCCCACAGCTCAGTCACTGTTCTCTTAATGGTCCCTGAAGTGTTTATCTTAGGAATGTCATATCTACTTATTGTTTCCTTTCCTGCTTGCTCTTGCAAACAGCCCATTTAACTTTGTTCCACACGGACAGAATACATCTTGTAGAGTTCGAGAGTTGCATGGCATTTAAGTTTAATTCACAAATAATTGCAGGGCATCCACGTCTTCCACACCAGGGCTACAAACGCTTCATTTATCAAATAAAATTTCAGCATCGCTAGTATTTGTAGACTCATGAATTGCCTACTGGAAAACTGCATTACTATATATGAAAGGCAGCAGTGGCTATTAAACCACCTATGTTGTTATTTAGCTACATAGATTTACTAGGGGGGGAGAACAAGAGGGGGAGGGGGGAGCTCTCCAAAGCAGATGTTCCCAAGCTTTTTTAAACCTAAGAGACAAGACATGAGACAACACTTGAAGGAGCAGCTGGGGACACTGAATAAATACAGACATTTAAATGTGACTAATTACATACACATGCTGGAATTCTCAAAGGAAGATCAGGGAGCCAGGCTCCCAGCTCACGCGGACTTTCAACAGGAGTTCAGTGGCCTGTTCCTTCAGGCATGCTGGAAGTCAGATGTCATCGTGCTAAATACAGAACACTGCTTCTAAATGTTGCCTCTGGTAGCTTAACCACAGCGAAGCCTACAGATTTCTACAAAGCTATCTGCAGGAGCCCTCCTCTTTATTAAATATGAATGCATGTATCTGCTGATCCTAGCCCATGTTGCTCTGTGAGACAAAAGTTGTCTGGACCAGCCCAGAGGCCTTCAAGCATCTGGGGAACCACCTTTCTCTGCTAAACACAAATGTGCTGCACAGAATCTGCTTTAACAATAGCAGGGAAAGGTTTACAAAAGGTCTAGGGCTTCTTTCTGAGTACTTCTGCTGCGAAGCAGAAAGGGTATCTGTATATGGAAAGTGGTGGCTCAGAATAAAAACTAGGGAGAAGCACATGCCATTGTTTTTCAGATGTATTCATGGAATATGGGTACACACACTCCTTTCGTGACAGTTCAAACACTTCAACATGGCATGGCTGTAGAAAGAGCATCCTCCCCGATCCCTGCTGCTCATTTTCCTTCCACTGCGTTAGACAAAAAGAATAGCACAGTTTCTAGGATGCACAGGATTAAGGCCTGATTCAGTTTAAAATACATGGAGGGGGGCGGAATACACATTGCTCAAGCAGCTGCCAGCAGCCGTGTGTCAGCACAAAGGGGTGGGTATGAACACAAGCAGCAGGAAGCATGGGAGTCTTGACCCACTTCTTTTCATGGTCTTAGTACCTTAAAATGTTCATAAAATTACAGCCAGATTTCTGGCAGGTGACAAACCACTTAAGAAACAAGAGATGGCCTTCACTTTACAGCCAATGGAAGGTGAGGGCAGATGTTGGTAGCCACAACAAGCAGCAGCTGACTGTGCAGAGGGCCAGGAAGGCTGTGGCTGTAAACAGCGTGGAGGAAGACAACACGAGGTCTTTTGCAAGTGAAGGACAGAGAGCAGAGAAGCCAGAACCTACTCAGTAAGACTTACTTTTTCCCAGCACTCAAGATCACTCACTAAATGGCACAACAGTAGCTAGTACAAATAGAGTTACGTGAAGGTAGCAAGCCGCAAAGTTCCTATGTGTTGTCTTTTATCTGACAAGCACTTGGACAAAAGTCTGTGCTCAGCAGGCTGTAGGCTTGCTCTCTCTGCATGATGTGAACATACAACACACTAGGAGCCTGTACCCCGAGTCCTGTAACAGGGACATGAGAGTCTTATGGAGACCCAGCTGACAACTGTGTCCGAGCTAGTCACTAGGACCACCAGGTTTTGCAGCAGCTCCACAGAGGGAGCCCACAAGCAGCAAAGTGTTCCCAGGAGGACTGTGCAAAAGTGAGAGTTGTGGTTCTTGCACAGCATAACAGCAGGAGCCACCCCGGGACACAAGAACTCTGAGTGTGGTGCCTGCATCTGTACTGTCAATGTAACTTTTAAATCCACTAATGCTTCTCCTTATAATCTCTTTCGCAGAGATTCAGTCCGGGAGATTGTGCTGTAGCACCTGGCAGAGACTAGGACCTCTGAAGGGCTCTGATGAAGTACAACAGCTTAGTGGTTTAGGGCTAAAAGTATTAAATGCTTTCTAAGGAGAAGCTATTAGATAGCAGTTTTTAAACTGATTTTTTTGCTTCCTCTGCAGAGGCTAACGAAGCTTACATGCCTTTTGCATTTTAAAATAATCTACTACTTAATGTTCAAAAGCTTAGCACTCAACAACTTTAATTTGCCCTTCCATTCAGATGAATTTTCCCATCCACTCGTCCAGCTGATGGTTCACGGTGAGCTCCATGGTACGGCAGGCTGGCTCAGCAAGGCCCCAGCTGCTCTGGGGCTTTCTGGAATGCAGAGGTAGCAGCAATGCACACAGGTTCAGACAGCACACTAGTGAATACCTATGGGTAAGCTCGTAAGAAAACTGATCTTTATTTATTTTCTAGATAGGTCCTAATCAGGCCTAGTCTTCATTCAGCCTGCATACACGTCTTTGAGAACAAGCACTATTCTAGGGCTTAAAAAAGCACTTGTCTCAAAGGTATTTTTAAACAACTGCCCACTGGAAGCAGCTTTTCTTCTCCTTGCAGACCTGAATTATTTAACCACTTAAATCTATGAGGCCATTTGCGGGGTGGTGTTTATCTTCATTAAACAAAATTTTTTTAAAAAAATTAAAACTTAAAAACCAGGAAGTCAAGGAAGTTCAGAAGACAAGCACTACATTCATCAGACCAGTCTGTTTTTAAGATGAAGCGATTCTAGATTCTTGCTCATGGTTTTACAGCCTCATCTGACTTGCTCACTGGAAAAAAAAATCATGGAGTTGACAACACGAAAAATCAGTTATCTTCACAAAACCCAACTGGAAGCTGCAATCCCCTAATACATCCAGTCTCTGTTTTTCACTCATGAACTACCTATAACAAAGGTTCTGCCTCCCCTACTTTTGCTGCTTTTCCCACTGGCAAATTCCAGTTACACAGACATTTAGTTGAGCAATGCTTAATTACCGCACTATTTTCTTACATGCCTAAGCACTAGAACCAAACTATCTAAGAACAAACCTGAATGAGATTTCAGATCATCTGGGAAAATGTTAAGAGCTGCAGTTTGCTGTATACCTTCTTAAAGCAAACAGTGTGGCATGAAGCAAACGCTGGACTACATTCTGAAGTACTTTCCTCCCTCCCCAATGTAATCATTCCTCTCTCTTTTTCATCATTCCTTTTCTCTTTCTCACTCACAAGACACACTGCCATGAAAACCTACACCAACAGAACCATATACTCTAGAAATATCTTTACTTCCCAATTCCCTTCTCTAAACTGCCAAGCTCTAGCCTCACTTACCACTCAAACAACAAACAGCCCTGGAAACCAGCCAGGGCCAAACAGAGCGCCCCAGTCAGCTACTGAAGGAAGATGACAATGGGAAAAGATGCCTTCAGGAGACAAAAAAAGCTTGCTTGGTCTCCAATTTTCAAGTTTTGTTTCTAAGAGCCAAGGGCTAGACTTAGATCAAGATAAACTCTGAACATTATGATTCCGTGGTTAAAACCTCAGGATTTTTCTATGCATTTCAGCTAATACATTGTACCTGCTGAACAATACCGTGCAAACCACAGTTACACAATGCTTCACAAGTCAAATGAATAGAAAGGTAGAAAAACACTCTGCCATATTGTTAAAGCTGTCATTGCCTTATTGCTATTCATGAAGCAAGAAGCTGCATGTGTAACATGTTAAGAAGGATGTTTTCAGATACCTATTTCTATTATTTCAGGAATTTCACTGAGAAATCCATTGGTACTACAGTATTACCAGGTCTCCTTTAATCAAAGACAAAACATTTAAAAGAAAGCTGGCTGTGGCATGGCATACTCTGCCAGAAGAAAACGAAGTAAGGCAAACATTTCTGAAGGTCCCTCAGTATACCACTAACTATTCAAAACAGACCATGGCAAGAGTGGAATGGTGTTCCACTTAATCTATGTTTGCAGAGTCCCAGAGAAGGGGTGCCGAGAAAGATGGAGGTCAACCACATGGCTCATCTGCATTTGTTAACAGCTCCTAGACATAAAGACTACCAGGACAGCTTATTAACAAAGCCTTAGCAAATGCAGTTACAAAATTATGTCAAATACTGGTCTGAAAATAGGGCTGGAGAGCATTTTTTCTACTGACACAATTACCAAATAGCTGCAAGTGAATGATTCCAACACTCCAATTCTGACAGCTCTTCTGCCAGACAGAGAATACAAAGCAGATTCCTGACAGAAGCAAACCAGCTCCTCCACTGCTCCTGAAGCAGCCACCTGAAAGGCTGGTGTGGTAAGAGAGCAACGGCCTTCCAGATTCCTCCTCAGAGGAAGGTGAAATCTTGACTGCTATCCGAGTCCAGCGGCTTCTAGCTTTCAATTCGTTTGAGTGAGACTGGGTGGCTGATTCTGAGACTGCTTTAATAACTGATGGCAGACTTCCATTTGTTAAGTCAGCTCTGTAACACTCTGTCCCACACAAGTTGTACTACGAATTTGCTCAGCTGGTAAGTTTCTTAATGCAAATCAGAAGGACATTAATATTATCTTTTGATGTCTTTTTAGTATCTGTGCCATGACTAAATTGGGTAAGTGCTTTAACAACATTTAAGACTATCAAGAAGAAAATTACGTAGATTATGTGGAGAGAAAATGAAAAAAACTCACATCCTATAAACTCATAAGGATATAATTGATTAAGAACATTGTGTCCAATGTTTTGATTCCTCTAACTGTTTTTAAATGAAGCATTGCACACCATTTGCAATTAGTGTTTCTCATAACTCTGCAGTTACATTTCAAATCCTACCGTGTTGCAAGCTTATGGCAGACGACACCAGTGTCCGTTATGACTTCACTCAGTCTCAGCTCAAGGTGGACCTTCCCCTGAAACACACCAAAAACACCATATGAAAAATTAGTTTTATGCATAGCCAGCCACACCACTGCAACTTAAAAGAAAGCAAGTCAGTTAGTGCAAGTAATTCCAAGAGGAGTTTAAAGATTAAGTAAAAGGTGTATAGCTAAAGTATTTAACCTGCCAGAGAATCCAGATTAGTAGCCTTTTCACTAAATCTCAGTGCATAACTCCCACCATTATCTTATCTCTGAATGTTTTACTAATAGAGGGATATGGAGCATCTGTGGTCTGACACAAAATTATTGTGCTGGAGCTTTATCTATATTTAGCTTTTTAAATATTAAGCAAAGATCTGTAACACAATCGTTGAAAAGACATCACAGCAGTGTGTTATAAATTTATATCTACAGGTTTTAAACACTGGAAAAATACAAATTATGAAATAATGCAAACGGTGAGGCAACTATCAGTAAAACTACATTGGGCAATTAAAAAAGAGTTCAACCATGTTGCTTGCATTCGTAGCATCTACTATTACACAGTTTTCAACTCCTTACCATCACGTTAACTTCATTATGACTAGGGCCAAAATGTCATGCTCAAATATGCTAAGAAAATAAGGCAATCACGACTACAAACTGCATTCCTCTTATTAACTTTATTACATTTAAAAACATAAGCAGCCACTCCCACTGGCAAAAACTCAGCACCACTCTTACAGTGTACACACAGCAAATGCAAATTGTATTTTTTACTGACCTATTCCCATCTACCAGAACGGCCAGAAAGAGGACCCAGAGAACTACAGGCCTGTCAGTCTGACCTTGATGCCAGGCAAGATTATGGCGCGGTTCATCTTCAGTGCCATCACACAGCACGTACAGGACAATCAGGAGATCAGACCCAGTCAGCATGGGTTTATGAAAGGCTGACTAACACAATCTCCTCCTATGACCAGGTGACCCGCTTAGTGGATGAAGGAAAGGCTTGGACGGGCGTACTCTCCGCTGGGTAAAAAACCGGCTAAATGGCCTAGCCCAGAGAGTGGTGGTGAATGGAGTTAAATCCAGCTGGCCGCTAGTCACAAGCGGCGTTCCCCAGGGCTCAGTTTTGGGGCCAGTCTTGTTTAACATCTTTATCAATGATCTGGAAGAGGGGATTGAGTGCACCCTCAGTAAGTTTGCAGATGACACCAAGCTGGGCAGGCGTGTCAATGTGCTTGAGTGTAGGAAGGCTCTGCAGAGGGATCTGGACAGACTGGATCAATGGGCCGAGGCCAACTGTATGAGGTTCAACAAGGCCAAATGCCGGGTCACAACAACCCCGTGCAATGCTACAGGCTTGGGGAGGAATGGCTGGAAAGCTGCCCAGTGGAAAAGGATCTTGGGGTGCTGGTCAACAGCCAGATGAACATGAGCCAGCAGTGTGCCCAGGTGGCCAAGCAGGCCAATGGCATCCTGGCTTGTGTCAGGAATAGTGTGGCCAGCAGGATTAGGGAGGTGATCGTGCCCCTGTACTCAGCACTGGTGAGGCCGCACCTGGAGTGCTGTGTTCATCTTTGGGCCCCTCACTGCAAGAAGGACACTGAGGGGCATAGAAGAGCAACAAAGCTGGTGAAGAGTCCAAAGAACAAGTCTTATGAGGAGCGGCTGAAGGAAGAGGGGTTTTTCATTCTGGAGAAAAGAAGGCTGAGGGGAGACCTTATCGTTCTCTACAACTACCTGAAAGGAGTGACCAGAGGTGGGTGTTGGTCTCTTCTCCCATGTAACAAGTGATAGGACAAGAGGAAATGGCCTCAAGTTGCACCAGTGGAGGATACTGGGAAAAAATTTCTTCACCAAAGGTTAGGCAGCCTGTTCAAATGCTTGATAGGGAAGTGGTTGAGTCTCCATCCCTGGAAGTATTTAGAAGATGTGTAGATGTGGTACTTGGGGGACATAGCTTAGTGGTGGACTTGGCTGTGTTAGGTTAACAGTTGGACTCCATGATCTTAAAGATCTTTTCCAACCTAAATGATTCTATGATTGTATTCTGACATGCCAGCACTGCCCAATTATCTTCTGCAAATCATCACGGCCATAATTGAGTCATTCACCTTCATAATCATCTCTCCTCCACCCTTTTTACCAAAGGACCCTAAAATCCACCCTGCTAGTTCGTCAGAGCTCTAATGTGGGTGTCATCTTTGACTCAGATCTACCTCAACTCATACAAAAAGTTTGTTGTTGCCCCTTTCATAAGATCTTCCAGACCTGACCTTTCCACTTTTTGCACATGACCAGAACTCTTGCCAGAGACTTCCCTGTCTCTTCTGACTGGCTACAGCAATGTCTTCCTCTGTGAGGATGTCTAACCTGCGTAACAGAGGAGAGTGAAGATCAAACCCCGGCCTCAGGTTGCACCTACGCTGCTAAGATCTACTTCCTCTACAGCAGATTTGTCTGGACAAAAGCTGGTGAAAGCAGTCCAAAGCAGAGCAGGCAGTGCAGGAATAATTAAGTAGCATGGACACGCAGAAGTTCAGTTCAAGCTCATTCCCTGTCCTCTTACATTTAGCTTAGCAGTATAAACAGCCTCTGAAGCCAGTGCCTAATATTTTTCCTGAAGAAGTCTATAAGAGATTTCGTTTCTTACTGTGACAGCCATTCTCTCCCCTTCCTTGTATACCCCTTTCTTGGTACCATTCCTTCTGCAGTATCTTGAATGCACGCTTCACGCTTCCCTGCACTTTACTCTTTCACTCCTCAAACATCTGTCACCTTCTTATACCTTCAGTATTCCAACTCAGTAGCAGTTTTTCCTGCCTGAGGGCTGGAACACAGGCCTTTCAAGTACATGTAGCAGATGATACTGGTGTTCGTCCAGAAAACAAGAACAAAGATCTCTCCAAGCTGTATAAAAGCCCAGGTTGCAGTGGCATTGCAGCAGCTTGCTGGCATTTTGAATAGGGAAAGACCCAAACCTGTGTGGGAGTTTAAATAGATGGCTCCTACCAGATGTCTTTTGCATCATTTTAAACAAAATAACGAAAATAAAAAAACCCAAACATGTTGCACTTGGCTGTCAGACTCCTGAATCTTCATGTCCATTTCAGCAAGACATGTATTCTCCTTCACCCTGTCAGTGTATGAAAATATCAGCAACTGTCATTTTCTTCTGAACCGAAGCCTGTCCTCACGAATAAGAGAAAGATTTCTCTGCACAAATGTATAAAGCCACTTCTAGACCCATCTCAAGACTCAGCACATACCACTACAGTGCCCACCGCACCCACGCATAAAAAGGGCTAAGCACACAACTAGCTGAGAACTCCTGTTAAGTATGACAGTTTTCTGGCTTTAGTTTTACTACATTGTCCCTTACTCTTCATTGTTCTCTCTTTCACTGGTCACATTTATCACAGGAGCTAAACCACAAGTCTCTGGAGAACAAGTTCATATTATGAACACATAAAGACACTGCTGCCATCTTCACTGATATCCTGCATATTACCTTTACTAGAGAAATCAATGCTAAAAGAAGTTTTGAAGAAATTAAGACACAGGAACATAGATTTAGTAACTCCAAAGAAAATATCCTTTTTTAAAAAATACCAAGAAGGTAAGATAATGTTTTACTGAAATATTTCTGCTGATCTTTAAGGAAGGAAAGTCTGACCTCTCTCAAGAAAGAAAAAATGCTCCAGTACTCTTAGGTGAGGCCGAATGCAAACTCACAGTGTGTCAGTTTGCTCGATTTCACACAAACTATGATGCAAGCTCCCTATTTTCGAAATTCAGATGCAAAAGTCTTTTTAAGTCAGCAGTACTTCACGTATTTTACCAGCTACATTAAGTACAAAAATGTAGTGCTGCCTCCTTTGTGTGAGAGCCATGTTTTCTTGTAGCTCTCATTTTTCCTCTTGTGAAGACTTTGAAAACAGTCAGCTGCTCAAAAAGTGACTCAAACCTTCAGACAGAAAAACAGAGGTCATGGGATCACTGGGACCGGCAGCCCTATGACTATTCCCAGAACACCTTCTTGCTTCCAGTTAAAAACTCAAAATACATAAATATATTAAAATAAGGCTACAGTAACATACTTGCAGGCTTAATTCACAGAAAATGTAACTCCTACATAAACAGACTGCTTTTTGCCAAATCTATTATACTGTGAAGCAAAAGGTAAGGATTCATTTGAATAAATCTATTCCAGAACAATGCCATTAGTTGGTTTGAAGATACCAGATAATGCATTTTTCAAAAGGAAGACAGAAAACTACGCGGTGAATCAGTATCATAAAAATCAACAGGTAATCTAACCAACAGAAGGTCAATTGACCACCTGTACTTGATTAAACATACCACAGACACCGGGAGTTCCCAAGATCCTTATTTACTGAGAATTTGTAACAAAGAAATTATTATTTTTATTATCAAAAGAACTACCGTGATACTAACAAGAGCCTCTAACTGCACTTGGTGCACACAGTTATTGACAGCGTTTACAAACCGGAAAGATCAGATAACGTGGCAGTATAAAAAGTATGTTGTCCCTGGTTTACAGCTGACACAGTGGCTTGGTCCTGCTCAGACAGAATCCCTGTTGCAGAGCCAGGGACTAAGTCTAGGATCAGTCCCAGGCCTCTGTCCTAGCCATAAAGCTTTCTTCCTTCAGCACAGAGAAAAAAAAACTCAGAGAAGATGAAGGTCTGACAATTTTGAAGTAGAATGCACTAATTACTAAAAGCGTTTCCATTAAAAAAATATTTCAGGATGTTGCTAGAAGCCGCTGTGCTTATTAGCATACCCTTCACATTTGGAAGGGAAGGACATTTTCAAAGAATAACCTGAAGGAGTGCCAACTCAACTGCTGAATGCTTGGTTTTTCACAACCTCCAGCTGATATGGATGAGTGGGTTCATAGGTCAAACGTCCTTCCTAATCACATCTAACATTGCATAACAGGGCCAGCCAGCTTCCATTTTTCAGTTCTTGATTAAAGAAGCCATGAGTAGATTGAATTTCCTGCAGGGAAGTAGACAGTATTCGAAAGGAAATCAGTAACAAACAAAACATATAAAGGACCTCGCTGAGGAAAAAAAAAAAATTATACTATGCTTGTTAAATATCCCCTTCCTAAAAACAACAGAATCAAGTTCCAGTCTCATTAACATCCTCATAACACAAACATGTATCAGGGAGAACTACACACACAGTTATGTGGAAAACAAACTGAAACTGATCATAAGGATTGAAAGAAAAGCAAAAGCAGAATTAAAGTCCTGGTTTTATAGATACAGCAGAAGCCTGTCTCCAGCCACTTCATTTCTCCTTGCAATGCAGCTGAGTTACTGTGGACTGAAACACCATGAGACAGTTGTAAAACAAGTAAAAGTATACAATATTATCTACCTATATCATGTTTCCAGCAGTTGCAAATTTGCTGTTTAACTAAACACAGTATGTTGAAGTAGAAAACAAAACACATTACCACAGGTTTTCATAAAGTTATGCCAAAGTTCTGCCATCCTGGTGCGAAGCACTTTCAGCATCTTGAACAACTGGTTGGCCTTACGTAGAGTCAGCGTTTGCAAAGTCACCAGGACATCGCCGGGAGCCACTCCTCAGTGCAGTTACATGCCCACATTTTGGCCTGGAGCCCAACACACAACACATGATCCAGCAACTGAGTGTCAATTCAGATGCAACATCTGATCTAACTCAAAACAGATGCAATCTGGTTTTTCAGGGAAAGAGCTATGGTAAAACACCGACAAACACTAGGAACTTGCTCTGTCTACGGCTCTAGTAAATGCACAGAAGACTGACAGTCTGCCTAAGTTCAAAAGACAGGAGCCAAATCTACCAAAATCTCTTAAATCATATCTTTAAGGACCTATCAACCAAATCTCCATCCTTTTTCTTAAATAGTTTTTTAAAATCTTCCATTTTTTAACAATGTGGAAAAGAACAAGTCAAAGGAAAAGAACAAATCTTCACTGTCAATTCTAAACAAAAATATATAAAATACACAATCTGCTTGCCTGACTATTAAATATCAAGTCAATTATGTTCATATACAGGGCTCACACAGCACTATAATTCTCTCTTCTACAAAAGAACAATAGCTTACATCACAAAAATGCCTAAAAAAAGTATTTGTCTACTATCAAACCTACTGGACAAGAGGTTTGTGATCAGCCACCATTCTACTTTTCACTAGCCTATCCAGTTTTGCTGGGGACTTTCCCCTCCAAGGTGGGAGTGCATCTGCATGGAAGTTTTCCAAACACTGATCCCGCATGGGGACCCTCATCCCAACACAGTTTCCCAACCTCTTCAGCTCTGCAGCTCAGCTCAACTCTGCCCATTGCTGAGGAGTATGGAAAGAGGGACTGAGACCCACCTTCAGCTCTCTACTCTTCCTCCTGCTGGTACAGAATGACTGCAGGCAGTCTCACCCCAGCTCCTGGAGGTGGAGGAGGGAAGAGATGTAACAGGGATGGGTTGTAGGAGAGGACTAGGCGAAGCCAGTGACATGACTAATGCCAGGTCCTCATTATTTTGGAATCTCAAATCTCAGATTGCGATGTCCCTGGTGTGTTGGTTTACTTTCCCTTGCTGCAAGGTCTCTGGAGAAAGGAGCGTTGGAAGAACTCAGTGTTGCATGCAGACCATTCCAAACTATGGGCTAACCCATGCTGTCACTTTCTCTGACTTTCCAAATTTTATTTCAGGATATAGTAAGTGTTATTAGACAGATCTACTTTGAAACCCTCTTAGGCAACTTTCCGAGACTTCACTTTCTGGCACTAGTAAAACTTGAAAAAAAACAAAAAGCAAACAAAACTGACCCAACTCTAAGGGCTCACTAAATGCTGTCCATGAGGGAGCGGGAGAGGAAAGACCAAGGGTGCAGCTACTGCTTTAGCAAAATCCAGCCCTGCAGTATTACCAGCAGCCCCACATAAGGTCACAGCCTAACAGCAGGCTCGAGAGCAGGAGGAAGAGTTTGTTTGCTGTCTGCATTTGCTGCTGTAACAGCTGCTCCTTCCTTTAGCAGAGGGCAGCAGGCAGCTGGGAAAGGTCTAAGGATCATGCTCCATACCACAGCCTGCGGGCTGGAGCACCGTGTGGCACACAAGAATCTAGAACAAAATCCAGTCTACTGCTGAGGAAAGTGCAACAGCTCTAATGAATGCTAAACGGATTCATACAGGCTAGGCACAGCAGGACTGACGTCTGCTTGGTCCCTGCATGTGCAAGCGTGTCAGAAGAGCTCAGGAACTGGCGAATATCTTCAGATGGCACAATGCTAGCCTTTCTGTCTCTCTAAAGGAAGAATACCACCATATGGTCAAAATCCTTATAATTAGTCATGTTTTCCTCTCAAATACTTCGATGCAATGCAATATGCAGATACTGTAAATGAAAGCCACCTGGCTTTCATTTCCCCAGACAAATTGTGTTCTCCAGATACAGAACCCAGGTATGTTATTTTGAAATAATGTAAGTTTATTATTCAACAGTAGGTACTCTGTACCACATGCCATGCTACCGACCAGCTTTTTAAAAGTAATAGACCAAAACCGGATAGACCATCTTACCCCTTTGGGCTGATAAGACTAAATACCACGCTCTTACATTCACATAAGAAGCAAATCTTGCCACAAAACAGGATCTGGTCAATAACTGGTCTTTCTGTTTATCACAAACATTATTTATCATTGTTGACGCATGATTCAGTGCTCTGAAATAATTTTCTCAGTAGATATGTAGCCTTGAGAATCTTCCCACTCTACCAAAACAGAGATTTCATCTCTTTTCAAAACAACTAGAAGAGACGTAAAAGCCACTGTTCATCAGACAGAGGGTAACACCCATTCATTTCCTGTGTGCGGTGGAAAGCTGATACCGAACGTGGAAGCAGCTTCTTCTTTTTACAATTTGCATATAGCCATGCTTACAGTAGTTTATATAAAATGCGTCAGTGACTTATCTTTACACTAGAAGCATTTAAATAGCTACATGAAGATAGTTAATGTCAGTGTTGGACAGTGGGCATGCAATGCTCTGAACTGTTTACTAGGCTAGATAATTCCATCAATCACTGCAGAAAAACAGTCCCATACTGTTGCTCCTAAGGACAATTTGCTCAACATAGTTTATCTTCAAACCCATATTCTTATGAAAAGTAACAGTTAGCATCAGAGCCATTGCAGTTCAACACAATTTGCTCTACATAGATAAAGAGCATTTATATTTATACAGATTTAGATTTATACAGAACAGGAAGCAGGCGAATATGGGAGAGACCCTGGCAACTTCCCCCATATTATGAAAGTAGGGTGAAAGAAAGTAACAGAGTAACACATTTCCAGCTTCCTCTGCAAATCTGGGATAAACTTTCTTGAACTGTAACACAAGAGTGAATGGAGAAGAACTAATTCGAAAGCTTGTGGTGAAACCTTGGCGCTGCTGCAGTCATGGCAAAACTCCCACCCTGGCAAAGCCAGGATTTCAATCCATGAAGCCTGGCATTTGGGATACAGATTCTGCATTCAATAGGAAGGTGCTGAAAAAGCAGGAGAGGTTTTTTTGAGCCGCGCAGAGTGCCCTGGATATATTCTTCTTTAGACCATACAGCTAGGCAGGCGCAATCCAGGAGGTTCCTACAGAGCATCGATGATAACTTTCTGATGCAAGTGGTGGAGGAACCAACAAGGAAAGGCGCGCTGCTGGACCTCGTGTTAACAAACAAGGA
>Ga0065711_1037080_pt1 | contig 20219 bp, 7 predicted proteins | sample Hoacrofraction12_FD_59098 | JGI IMG/M metagenome (GOLD analysis project Ga0065711, IMG submission 59098) | Hoatzin crop microbial communities from Cojedes, Venezuela - Epithelial fraction 12 v2 (version 2) | ecosystem: Host-associated > Birds > Digestive system > Esophagus > Crop | place... | reverse complement strand
CTGCAGGCTGCACAGGACCTTGTCCAGGCGGGTCTTGAATATCTCCAGAGAATGAGACTCCACAACCTCCCTGGGCAGCCTGTTCCAGTGCTCCATCACCCTCAGAGGGAAGAAGTTCTTCCTCATGTTCAGACGGAACTTCCTATGCCTCAGTTTGTGCCCATTGCCACTTGTCCTGTCACTGGGCACCACTGAAAAGAGCTTGGCTCGCTCCTCCTCTGCTAAGCTCATGCTGTATATACCTGTGCCTCAAAGAGCTGTCAGTAGTCATCATCATAACCAAGTTCATAAAAGATATTTTGATTTTTGCTGGAAATTTTGACTGAATGCATGGCATTTCCAGGACTTCACCTTTCAGTGTTGGTTATGGCAGAGGCTGATTGCTGTTCATAAAGAGATGAGTTTCGCCCTGTCCCCTCAAATCAGCAGGGCCAAGCTAAAATGCTGCAGTTTTCTTCCTGTATGATAAGTAGAGGTGGTTAATACGAAGATGACAATTATAGCTACCTTATGGACAGATATTTTATTTTAATGCTTGTAATGTGGCCAGGTGCCAGGGTATAAATAACGCAGCGAACAAACAACTATAACAACACTAATGACCTTGTGAGACAGTTTGCAAAATGCAAGGAATTTGAGCTTGCTCCTATTTAGTCTTTTTAAGAAACTGCACTTACCTTCCTTCTGTGAGGGAAGAGAGACAGCAAGCGTGTTCTTTATAGGCGTCAGGACCCTCATGGGATGTAAAAAATTGTGCATAATGGAGCTGTCAGGAAATACTCGTATTTAGACAAGAAGTTAACATATTTTTGGCTTTTTGACAGTTCTTAAGAATTGTGTCCTTTAGAAGGTGAAAAGTGGGTGTTTTTTTTCTATATGTCCAAAGTCTTTCCTCCTTCCTGAACAAACACAACCCTTTACATTTTAGTTCTGCTGGAAAAAAAAAAAATCTAACACAGGGAAGACCAAAATGTCCAGCAATTTTCCTGAGATGACACAAATGCACAACTCTTGCTATTCTCCAAGCTCTGTGTGAGAGACACAGCAGGAAAAAAAGTGTGTCATGCACTTTACCAGTACACTGCAGAAATGATTGATATTTTCATACAGTTTAGTCCTTACCCATCTACCACAGCTTTAAAGTAAAATATTGCCAGTGTTTTTCATCTTGAGCGGCTGCAGGACTGCTCCAGACCTCCTTGCAGCAGTATTTCTGAAGGTTATTGTCACACCCCAATAATGAGAGTGATTAAATGCCCCACTCTGTTAACAACAGTGACTCAGATTCACCGATCTCCTTGGCTGGATTAAGGTGAAACGACACCAGAGATCCAATATCACTTTACAAGGTTTATTCAGGATTATAATAAATCAACCTATTGTGGCACGATGATGACAAGCAAACTACTGAGGACAATTATGATAAGCAAATTACGGTGGTACAAATATGATAGACAGGCAAACTATGGTAGTATGATAACAACAAGCAAACTACTGTAGTACAACATGATAGACAAGCTACTGTGGTATGATTGTGATAAACAAGCTACTATGGTACGATTATGGTAAGCCTTGCTTTTATAGTTTCAAAGGAGAAGGAAAAGAACATAAGGGAGACAGAAAAGTTAACAAGGATAAAAGGAAGAAGAAGAAATAAAAAATATCACTAGTCCTGGGGCTCTGCGTCCAGCGTTGATCTGGCCAATGGAGGAGGGGGGGTCCAGGTCCTGGGGGTACCATCTTTTACAGTGATTTTCTCAGTGTTTATAGGTAGCTAGCCCCCTCCCCTTAGTTGAGTTTCTCACTTCTTATGCTGATTAATTAGTTGGTGATAACCACCTTTTCTGTTATCAGCTAAGTTAACCTCGCTTTCCATGTAAATTAGCACGTATGCTCCTTACAGGTGTGTGGGAGTAAGTGTTTTCAGTCTTGAATTGAGTCAATGGTCGTGATCTCCCTCTACCACAGTTAACTCTGTTTGACCTGTTCCCTGTGCAGGAATATTGGCTTGTTAGCTGTAAAAAGGGAGTTGGGTACGGAGGCAACAAAAATTGGTCTGCTTAGCTGTACCAGAGTAGCATCGGGCTGTGAGGGTTTCTCCCTCAGTCCAAATGCCACTTGGTTGATTTAGTACCAGACCGCCAGGTGCCAGGATGAGCGGGCCCTTTGCTCAGGCCCAGTGCTTATCAGCATAAGATAAGTACGACGCTCCTATGTCCAACACTCACAAGTTTGTCCTTCACATTAGCACCTTAGATGAATGTTTGAAACATTTAACCTCATATTGTCTGGACCCTTACAGTTATCATTAATTGTCAGTCTGTTAACCTGCTTGTGGTGCACAGAGATGTCTGATGGCTGGAACATTATCATGCAAATATAACTAGTGAAGGAATACCTTGACTTCCTAACACCAGGACATGATGCTTCCTTGTGAAATTTGACAGCTGAAGACCTTTTCCTTGGAAGGCTGTGTATAGACTACCTACCATTATGATTGGTTGCATTCACAGAGCATTTCTGCCTTTGTCTCATTACTGAAGAATACATCTTTGGCTCCATGTAGTTAACTTCCATTGACTGGCACCTTCCTCCTTTAATGAGATTCAAATCTATTGCAGGTACTTTCAAGCAGTCTGAAAACTCTTATCCTCCTTTCCACTCTGTATTATTCTGTGGGGACAACAGTTGATATACTGTGATCTAGAGGTCCAGTAGTCCTGGAATGTGCCAGAAGATAGAGCTCTCTCTCTGCCTCTCCTTTGAAATGAATGCAAAGCACTGTAAACACCAGTCCCTTCTCAAATATGATGTTCAGGTTTCAGCCATCAGCTCTGCCTCAAGGTTGTTTTCTATAAAACACTTATTTGGGATGGGTTTTACATGAACTTCTTCCACATTCAAAAGAGATGTAGAGAAAACCCTTAATTTGAATCTTCACACACTTAGAAGATATGCAACCCATACAGAGCTACTTGTAGCAACTGTTGAATAAAGGACCTTACTACGTTTTCATTGATTGTCTTTGTGTGAATCACACGTGCCTATAAGCTCAGCTTCATCACAGTATTTTATCATATAAAAAGAAAAGATTATGTCATGCCACAGAACTGTCCCCCAGAGAAGACCTAGATTTACAGCCCTGTCACCATCACAGGTTCCTTTTGAGCTGCCCAATCCAGTACAACTAGAATTAAACAATAGGACAGATGCATAGGACAAAACAATAACTAAATGAAAAAAGAATTACAGTCAGTCCAATTCAGGACTTAGGTCTGCCTGGGCTATTTAGGTCTTTCAGTAGGATACGTATGTTTCTGAACATTTTGCTATTTAAGTAATGGCTTATGGCAGGATTTTTTTCCTATCAGTAAAATTGAATAGTACTATGCTCTGGTTTAGTCTTCCTTGCTGACCACATGATCCCAAAGGAACAAATTTACAGTACTTCACTTAGCCTGACTCCTTGAATGATTCTGTGATGATGGTACATGTGCTGTTACCGGTAAGTGTACTGTAGCTGGAATGAGACCGCTCCTGAAATAGCTGAAAGGCTTTGTAAGGACAAAAGGAAAACTAAGACAGGGTATTACTACTGCCACTGCTCACACCAGCAGCCGAGAGAACACAAAAACAAAGCAAATTTGGGACATAGCTTTAAGGTATCCTGACATAACATTCCTTATACATGTTCTCTTCTGACATTTGATTATACACAAGCAATTTTAATTGTTACTATTCATGTTTTCTGTGCAGTGTTAGCCTACCTTTCCCTTCAGTGTGCAGTTGCTATCCTTTCCCTGGTAAGGAGATGTGTGTTAGAATTCTGTGTTTAATACGTTTGCATTCTTTATGGCTCAGGATTCGTCATTATACTTTTCCTATTAACAGAGTTGTCTTTGAAACATTATCTCATTGGATTCCAGCAAATCCTTTCAGACACACTGTGACATTCAGACTTCTGTTACCTAATCTGTCTTCCTGGCTAGTTTTAAAGTAAGTATTCTTTTTTTTATCGTTTTTTCTTTGTTGCATTTTTGCAGTGGTGAGATATTTGAGACTGCACTTCCTCTAGCTAAAATACTGTATCTAGCTATCAACTTTTGCTTAATGATTGATCTTTATATGGACACAGCTTGTTTATACCTCATAACTACAATTTCATATCATCTTTTTTTGTCATGTGAGTGTCCCTTTTGTGCATAACTACTAAACCAAAGACATATAGGCAATTGTAGGCAAGTATGTGAGCTGTTTCAGGCTTCTCTGAAGGGACTTACATACTGATGGCGTCATATGGTCTGCAGCTGCATGTTCTTGTAGGTTAAGACTGTAACAAGAACTTCTGAAAATAACTGCCATAAATAGATTGTTGATAGAAAGAACTGAACACACCTACTGATGGTCTGAGAGAAACAACCATTATAATTGGTGTTTTCTGATTTGTACAACCCCTGGGATCCAAGGACTTTCTTCTCAAAATAATTTTGTGACAATTACACCCGGGGGCTGTGTGTATGTCATGACATAAAACACAGTCTGAATTAATTATTTAGTATGGTGCAGCCCACTTTGACTTATAAGCTATAAAAAGTCCGCCTGAGAGAGAATTAATTATTGCTGGAAATAACATATAATTACAATGTTGCAGGGAAAAGATAAGAATTAATGTGCCAGGTGTAAGTAGATTAGACCAGCTTGACAGAAATGAGCAACTAAAAAAGAATTTATAGATGAAAGCGTATAGCCATTGCACCCATAGTGACTGGAAAGCATTACCATGTGATGACTGCTTAGTGGCTTATGTGAAATGAGATATTGGCTTTAGACTCATTGATCAGAGACAGATCTCTATGTCACAAATCTGACAACACAATGGAGTGAATTGAACATCTCATCAGAGAAACAAGGAGAGAAAAAGCTCAGAGACTAGATTAAACTTGTTTCCCTTCTTGAAATTATCTCTTTGGGTAAGAGTTGAGGAGATATATGGCAGAGAAAGGGGCTCTGTGGGAAAATACACTTCACTCTGTGTTTCTGTCCTAGTCCAGTGGTGCAAGACTATGATTTCCAGAGTGAGGAGCCAGCTGCTTTTTATGAGGAAAAAAGAAAAATTCTGCTTTATCCATGGTCTATCAAGTAGGGGGGAATGAAGACGAGGAAAAAGAAAGTTTTTGCATGGCTTACCATTTTTCCTAATTATCTCATCTTCTTGTTTTAAAAAGAGGCATTTATAATATGCTGCTCTTCAACACCTAGGAGAGGTGTTTGTCCCAAGGCTAAGGTGTGTTTTGCATGGTTTGAAGGCCAGTGTGAGAGAAATGGTCTTAACCCCCTGTGTGGAGTCTAATGAGGAACATGAACACGTTGAATGAAGATGAAAGACAGTTATACTGCTGGCTTTCTTCTACCTGGGATTACAATCTGACTTCACTAAGTCTTCACAGATAACCCAGAACTACACGAAACCAAAATTTTGAAGATTTTAAAGAACTGTTGTGAAAGACGAAAGAATAGAGCTCAAAGATTGTGATAACAAGGCTGAGTGCTTATGGGTAAATATAAGCGTGAAAGCCAACAAGGCAGACAACCTGTTGAGTCTGTTATAGACCACCCAGCCAGCATGAAGAGGCAGATGAAGTTTTCTACAAGCGGCTGGCAGAAGTCTCACAATCGCTAGCCCTTGTTCTCATGGGCGACTCTACCTTACTGAACTTCAGCTGGAAATACAACACAACAGAGAGGAAATAGTCTAGGACTTCCTGGAGTGTGTGGAAGAGAACTTCCTGACACAACTGATAAGTGAGCCTACCAGGGGAGGTGCCTCATTTCACCTGCTGTTTACTAACACAGAAGAACTGTGGGGACATGTGGTGGTCGGAGGCTGTCTTGGACTTCGCGACCATGAAATGACAGAGTTCTTGGTTCATGGTGAAGTAAAGAAGGGGGTCGGCAAAACCACCACCATGGACTTTCAGAGGGAAGTTTTGGACTATCTGGGACACTGGTTAAGAGGGTCCCCTGGGAGAGAGTCCTGAAGGGCAAACGGGTCCAGGCAGGCTGGACATTCTTCAAGGTGGTAGTATTAAAGGCACAGGAGCAGCCTGTCCCCATGTGGCACAAGATGAACCGGTGGGGAAGACGACCGGCCTGGCTGAACAGGCAGCCGTTGCTGGGACTCAGGAAAAAAATGAGAGTCTACGACCTGTGGAAGAAAGGGCAGGCGACTCAAGAGGAGTACAGGGGTCTCCTTAGGTCGTGCAGGGAGGAAGTTAGAAAGGCAAAAGCCCAGCTAGAACTCAGCCTGGCCACTGTTGTGAGGGATAACAAAAAATTATTTACAAATATATTAACAACAAAAAGAGGGCCGAGGAGAGTCTCCCTCCCTTATTGGATGAGAGGGGGAATATTGTCAACAAAGATGAGGAAAAGGCTGAGGTACTCAGTGCTTTCTTTGCCTTAGTCTTTAATAGTCAGACTAGTTATTCCAAGGATAGTCAGCCCCCAGTGCTGGAAGATAGGAATAGAGAGCAGACTAAACCTCCCATAATCCAGGAGGAAGCAGTTAATGACCTGCTATGCCACTTGGACACTCACAAGTCTATGGGGCAGTATGGGATCCACCCAAGAGTGATGAGGGAACTGACAGAGGAGCTGGCCAAGCAACTCTCCATCATCTATCAGCAGTTCTGGGCAAACAGGGGAGATCCCAGATGACTGGAGGCTAGCGATTGTAACACCCATCTACAAGAAGGGCCGGAAGGAGGATTCCGGGAACTACAGGCCTCTCAGCCTGACCTCGGTGCCGGGGAAGATTACGGAGCGGTTCATCTTCAGTGCGCTCACTGGGCATGTGAAGGACAGCCAGGGATTCAGGCCCAGCCAGCATGGGTTCGTGAAAGGCAGGTACTGCTTGACCGACCTGATCTCTTTCTATAATCAGGTGACCCACCTAGTGGATGAGGGAAAGACTGTGGATGTTGTCTACCTGGACATTAGTAAGGCTTTTGACATTGTTCCCCACAGTATGCTCCTGGAGAAACTAGCTGCCCATGGTTTGGATGGGTGTACTCTTTGCTGGATAAAGAACTGGCTGAATGGTCAAGTGCAGTGACTGGTGGTGAACGGAGTTAAATCCAGCTGACGGCCGGTCACAAGTAGTGAACCCAAGGGCTCAGTTTTGGGTCCGGTCTTGTTTAACATCTTTATCAATGATCTGGATGAGGGGATTGAGTGCTCCCTCTGTAATTTTGCAGATGACACCCAACTGGGTGGGAGTGTTGATCTACTTGAGGGTTGGAAGGCTCTGCAGAGGGGTCTGGACAGACTGGGTTGATGATCCGAGGCCAACTGCACGAGTTTCAACAAGGGCAAATGCCACTTGGGTCACAACAACCCGATGCAAGTCTACAGGCTTGGGGAGGAGTGGCTGGAAAGCTGGCCAGCGGAGAAGGACCTTGGGGTACTGGTCGACAGCTGGCTGAAGATGAGCCAGCAGAGTGCCCAGGTGGCCAAGAAGGCCAAGGGCATTCTGGCTTGTATCAGGAATAGTGTGGCCAGCAGGAGCAGGGAGGTGATCGTGCCCCTATACTCAGCACTGGTGAGGCCACACATCAAATACTGTGTTCACTTTTGGGCCCGGAACTACAAGAAGGACGTTGAGGTGCTGGAGGGTGTCCAGAGAAGGGCAATGAGGTCAGTGAAGGGTCTGGAGAACAAGTCTTACGAGGAGCGGCTGAGGGAACTGGGGTTGTTTAGTTTGGAGAAGAGGAGGCTGAGGGGAGGCCTTGTTGCTCTCTATAACTACCTGAAAGGGGGTTGTAGTGAGGCAGGTGTTGGTCTGTTCTCCCAAGTAACTAGCGATAGGATGAGAGGCAATGGCCTCAAGTTACGTCAGGGAAGGTTTAGATAGGAAAAATTTCTTTACTGAAATAGTGGTCAGGCATTGGAACAAGCTTCCCAGGGCAGTGGTTGAGTCCCCATCCCTGGAAGTGTTCAAAAAATGTGTAGATATTGCACTTCAGGATGTGGTTTAGCAGGTAAAGTACTGTTGGGTTGACGGTTGGACTTGATCATCTTGGAGGTCTTTTCCAACCTTAATGATTCTATGATTCTAAGAGTGACTCAATATAAATAGTGTTTGCAATAATATGGAAGAAATGAATAGCTCACTGGAATGTGATAAACATCCCTCTGAGGATGCCTGATTCCATCTGATGGATACAGGAATTGGGAGAATTGTGCATAATGTGTGTTTTCAAATTGTTCAATTATTGGTGAAGAGTCAGCAGGCTCTGCACCTGGGTCCATCTCTGGAATGAAATTAAATTGGAGAGCTTAGTCTTTCCCCATTTTCTTCCCCAGCTTATCGGCAACACTTTTTTATTTTCTTTCGGTTTTCTAATAGTGTAATATCAGGCACATGATTAACTCAGCAGCCAATCACAGCTACTCCAGGTTGCCTACCACTTGCCACCTTTATTTGTGTTAGGACTTGGGACCGGGACTCGTAGCAGCTTCTCTAAGACATCATAATTTAGTAAGCACTGTATTAAAAATATCCAATCCCCACACCATTTTTACTGTTGCTAATAGATTTACCTGAATTTGAAGCTTAACCTTAGTTTTTCAATAGACTTCTTTGGTTCAGAATTTGCTAAGCTTATTTCCAGGACTTGTTAAAAAAAAAGACATTCTTTAAACCATCCATGTTGCTGTTGATATTAGTGTGTTTCGCTTGCTTCAAACCCGTATATTAGAGATTCAGACAAAATAGAATCATTCCATTCCATTCACAACATTTGTCTGACTTTTATTTCATTTATGTGGAACTAAAATTAAGACTTTCAGGAACATGGTTTAGTAGAATAAAACGTACTGACTTTTTTTAAAGTTTTAATGAAAAGGCAGTCTGGCATTATGGTTTTGATTATAATTCCTTGGAGTTTTGGGGATATAAGCCTGAAATCAGTTAATCTTACGTTGATGTGAACCCATGTGAGAAGGACCTCTGGAGGTGTGCTTACCATTGCATAATACTTGAATAACTAAAATGCTAATACACAGATCTAATTTTTGATAGATTGCCTCACAGAGATTTCTAGATGTAATGCACTTTATAGCATGAATCGATCCACTGTTTGGATTTCAACTGTATTGGGCCACGCATAATTATGATTGATTCTTGTGAGCATTCACAAATTCACATAATGAAGAGTTTAGCATAACAATAGAATCAATACAGAATAAAGCTTTGTCAATGTTATTTAAGACTTTACAATTAAAATCACAAAAATATCTCAGAGAAGTTAATGTTCCAGTGTCCACATTAACATTCCCCAGTTGCTGTTTCATTGATATACATTTTATGACAGAAAGACAAGAATATAGATAAGAAGAAACCCGATATATGTTCACGCCTACTTCCACATGGCAGTATCCCAATTGCCACTCACGTTGAGATGATTGAGTTAGTGGTAAAGTTTGTAACAACACTGATGTTCAATCTTGAAATCAAAATTACTGCTAACAAGAACCCAGGATCCATATGGAAGATCATATCTGGTCTTGTGCCACATTGCCATTTACAACTGCACTGCTATTTGATGGGCCTTTTGGTTGACTAGGACATACTTGAGTGTATCTCTGTTGTTTGCATTGTGTGTGGATTGTATAGCCTATATGTATAGGATGTATCAGTATTGTGTTCAAGGCTCAAGCCTTGGAATTTGAATTTCTGTTATATCAAAAGATTACAATAGTCTCTGATATGTTTTGGTTTGTGCAACTGCATTTCTGCGAACATTTCCAAGCTATAGTGCAAGAGTCCGAGTGGGCCAGTGATGAGGCACACTGGGTGTTCTCCAGTGGCTCCCATACTTGGTAGGCTAGGAGAATTCAGTAATATAGACGTGGGTTGTTCTATGCCCTGTTGCTGCATTGCTGCATTGCATGTTGCTTTATTAGAATAGCTGTAGAATACCTAAGTGCCAGCCAGTTTGGCTCTCCTATCTTTATCTCGTCTCTTTTGGGTTTGAATTTTGCATCTGTACATGTTTTGTGAAGCAGGAAGTATTGTTTCCTCTGTACTTATCTGTTCAGAAAGGGAAAATTAAAAAAAACCCAACCAAACAAACAAGCAGGAGGAAAGTGTAGAAAAGGCCCTGTGTTTAAACATGTTTCACTGAAATGAGAACACACGAAAGGAGCGTCTTCTTTTGATCATCAGTTCGAGCCCCCTGCTGCCACTGGCACAGACACACAATCCCTCCCATAAGATGACCAGGCTTCAATGATTGCAGTTAGTCTCTGAAGTCCTCAGCTCATTGAGTTGAACAGCTCAGCTTCCCGTCTCATCACTGTCAATATGTGACAAGACTGTTTCCTGAAAGTTTTCAACATAAAGGAAGGAGGGGGAGAGGCAGGGTAAGAACTCATTTTAAAATGGAAGATTGATTTTCCAGATTAGCATGATTCCAGGAAGACACTAGCAGGTTTCTTCGTAACCACAAAGATTTTTTGCTTATCATAGCAGGGGTATTTGGGGATGGATTTTGTAATATATCCTTTGTTGAATCATAATATGCTTTTTTCATGTAAATTGACTAGGCAAACGGCTGGAAATTATCAGCTCCTGTAAAAACATATAGTTTTTAAACTCTCTGACAGTCAATGAGATGTGGGACTCCTCTTCAAAACCTGAGAGCTTCAGAATCAGATTAAGAAGTGATATAGGTGTGTACTTATGCCTTGTATTTGTATTGTTAATAACCAGGCATATTTAGAATGGAGCTGTGACCATAACAATACTGAACATCCTGGTAAAAACAGGTTAGCCCTGTTCTTACATGTCTGTTGGAATCTGCTTATGGCTACTGTATAAGATAGGATATTGGGCTGTATGGATCTTAGACTTGACCAAGGAAGACTATTCTTATGTTCTTCCTTACTTTCACTAAATCCTGTTAAAAATCTAATCACATTCTCACTGCACATTTTCTCATTTATTTCTTAATTTGAAATTGGTTCCAACTTTCAGGAAAAATTTATTTCTACTCCTAGTCTTTAAACGATGATGTTAGGGTGCTTTCTCCAGTTTAAGATTAAGAAATCTAAATTTAGATATTTGGCATAGATGTCTATTGTTACACTAGGTGTCTATGATCCTATTACAATCAATGAAGACCTAATCGATACAGATCATAGGGTCTCTTCAGCTCTTTGGTCTTTATAGATTGCATTGATTCCATCTCCATTAATGCTAACAGGAGCTTATATAATGATCTTTATTCAGTTTCCTAAACAGAAGTATCTAATACCATTTGAGATGCACAACTGTATCCCCTGGCAGTTGACTGCTGCTTCAAAAGAATGCACATCTACTCCAGCAGGTCCTTTGTCAGATCTGTGAGCCCACTTGTGTGTGTCTTGAATAAGCTAGACAGTTTGAAAAAGGTAGTGCATGCCTATGTTCAGGCAGCAGAACTGAGCCCATCATGTAGAGGTGGACACCTGAATTTAGCATGATAATGAGAGAATCTCACCACAGATATTATTGCCTGTAGGCTGGTATTGCTGCTTACAATTCAGTAGAATTCCTTAATGTGAAATGAAAAATATACCAGTCCTTCCTGGGTGCTGAATGAAATCTGAGATTTCATTTTCTCAGTTCTTTGACTGTTTGCGGTTCTGTCACAGTAGGAGAGTGATAACGAAGATAACTGAAAAATGAAGACTGAGAAGGACTTGGTGCATATGCTGTCTTGCTGCTTTATTTAACTGTGTGGTTTTTCATGTATTACGTTTGCCTGGGGGTTTTAACTGACAGGACAAGAAATGATTCTCATACTTTTAGGTTTTCCCCAAACACTAGACCCAGAAGCGTTTTGAATAAATGGCTTCAGTGTGTGTTGAAGACCATATTAATTACATATTACCTTTCAGCAGAAGACCGCCTAAAGCGCTGTGCTGACAACAAACCTGGTATTCAAATATAAGTGCAAGTCAAATAGTGGCAACCTCAGCATTCAGGAAATGTGAATCAGGAACCCTGGAATCGTGTTATAGACTAAAGTATCAAGAATCATGTTATAGAATCAAGCACCTTATTACTTAGCTTCTTGTCCAGCATCAGCACAGCACACCTGTGCCATATTTGCAAGCTTCTCTGCAGCCAGAGAGTTGAAACTGAAACACACAGACACATAGCAGAAAGGCAACAGAGATTCCACATAGCTGGTTTCTATAGGAATGGAGGATTTAGGTAAAAAAAGGCAAATGCTATGAATATTACATTAAATTTTCACAATCTCATGACATCTCTGGTTGCTCCGCTCTGTCCTGGGGAATACAAATGAATATTCATTCCACCTGAAGCCCCTGTGGCTGGACTTCAGTGGTCAAGCTAAGGAATTTCTATACTCAATCATAGCACAAATGTCATACATTTTCTTTACCAACCTACAAATGCACAGACTCTGTTAGAGAGACTTTCCCTATGCAGCCAAGAAACTTCATGCAAATACTATCCCTCTTATGAGTGGGACTTTAAGAGCAGAAGCTGAAGAATTAACTAATAGAACTGTTTTTCCTAGCTACAGCCATTGTAAAAAGTATATACTTTTTAGAGAGTAGCCAACGGAAACTGCGAAAGCCATCCCAAAGTTTTTGAATGTATCTAAGCCCAGAACATTTTCCCTAAGGGAAGTGACAGTTCATGGCTGGGGAGATGAGTTACAATTTCTCATCCATCTTATTACTGAATGCGGGGGGGGGGAGAAGATGTCTTCATAAATGGCAATGTCTTATTGTCCTCCAGATAAGAAGTCAAGCATGAAGAACAGCATTGCTAGAAAGGATGCAGGTTTAATTGCCTGAAAAGTAGAGGAGATTCTGTCAATGTGCAAAAGTCCAGAGGTTTGCTACTTTCACACCAGTCAAGTGGATATTATTTTCCTTCTTTTAGTCTGAAAAAAGACTTTTCAATGTAAATAAAAAATTGGAAAATTTCCACATTAAAGCTTATTTGCCTTATAGGTGTCTGGTTCTCCATAACACGTTTAAAATGAAAATCCTTCCTTAACAAAAGCTACAAGGCAACAGAAGTGGTACTAAATACCTCTAGATTGATCCTGTGTTATGGAGAGAGACCAGTCAAGGTACACATTCAGACGAATAAGGTGAGTCTTTGTAATAATCCTTCTCTCAGTATTGGATCATTACAGTATTTCAGACTCACTTGTGTCTTGACAGTGGGAATAAATCTACCTGTTGAAGAATGAAATAAAAACATAGAAATTCCTACACAAAGAGGGATCTTTCAGCAAACTCTGCCTCTGACAATTCCAGTGCCAGCTGTTTCCACCAAGAAGCCATGATCCAGACAAAAGACAATTAGAAGCCATTTTTCCCCAGGACACATTTCTGCTTACCTCATGGTAGTCAAAGACTGTGAACGGATCACTTGGGATTTGAACTACTACCAAAACTGGTGTTTATAATTTTAACAGCTTATCAGAAAAAATCTGAGTTAGAGTAGGAGATCAATTATATATTTTTCTGCTTTTCCACGTAGAAGAATTCAAGCTTTGCTCCAGGTTGACGCAAAGAACCACATTTAATCTGTCTAGTCAGAAGCAGGTAGCTAGTCATTAAGAATTGGGAAACAGGAATCTATCTTGTCACACCATTTTCTTGGCTGTAAGGACTGGCATACCCTATGCATTCTAGTCTGTTGTACTGCCAAGTGTGGGACACACTATTGACTGTAACTCTGACCATTTTTATTTTCTAGATGAAATGTCCATTCCTGCTAAGCTCTTAATCTCAGTGTGGATATGGCCAGTTTAGCAGTGCAGTTGTGAAGAAGTGACAGTGGTATAGACAGGAGGATGTGATGTCTTCATCAACAGCAGACATAATATTTCTGACAACTTCTGATCAGTGTGCATTTGTGACGGAAAGTGTATGGGGAGGATTGTGGGAAATAATGGCTGGAAACTCTTTCATGGGCTTCGAAGCACAGGCCAGGAAGAGTGTTAATAGAAATGGAGGTATGATCAGAACAGACAAGAAATTAGGTGACGCAGCCTCTCCTTTCAGAAACTTCTGTGCATTCATTCATTTTTTTTAACTAGCTCAGTAAACACAGACATGGCATGTAATATTGCAAAAGGAGCCTTTTGTAAATAACAAAACAGACAGCATTAACATCAATTTAATTCTCCTTAACCACCTACAATCCCTATGATTTTCCTGAAGAGGTTACTCTGAAACCCATATAGCAATGACCAAGAAAGGCAGATCTCCTGCTTCCAGGAGTTCACAGGTCCTTGCTGACCTCTTCCCAAACAGGGCAGCTCCCATTAGAAGATGAGGGAGGCTGTGATAAACAGCTCTTACTTTGTCCCAGCAGGACCTCACATCTACTGTTGAACTGAGATTACACCACTTCTCATGAGATACCTAACTGGAATCTGGGAAAACATTATTGCACTGTGGGACGAATCTTTTTTTCAGAAACTATAAGCCTAGCTTGTTCAAACAGGAATCATCTCTGATGAGTATGAACACAACCCTGTTCTTCAGGAAATGTTATAACTGCGTATAATAACACACAAATGCATTTGTACAGAAAAAGGAGGAAAGGGCAGTTAATTAATTAGCTAGTGGTTATAAATAAGTCTATAGTTGAGCCAACAGGACAAAACGGGAAGTCTTTTTTAATCATTGATTCACGCATGTTTTTCCTTGACTAGATTTCTGTCTGACCTTGTTTTCAGCTGAGTAGTTCAGCATTTGGCTTGAACGCACTGTGAATTTTGCACAAGTGGATGGGTATGATCCGCAGAGAGGAGCACTATATTCACATTGTGAAGATTTCACCCACAAAGAGGAGCTGTGTAGTATTTGACAAGTTTGCCCCACAGTGCCAGTATCTTCTTGCTATACGCTTTTGTGTGAGATCACTTTGCAAGGAAGAGATGGAGAGAGGCAATTCTGAAAAGTGATAAACTATGGAGTGATAATGACAGGAGAAAGTAGACGAGTGGGTGCAGGAGACTCTTTTGCTCTTCAGACTTGAGAAGTCTCCTTTAAGGTGTGTACTACTGTTAGATAAAGAGACAAACCTGCAGTGATGTGTCTGTCAGCACTGCTTAGCGTGAAGGAGCAAGGTCGAAATTGCACAAGAGTCTATTACTGTTGCCTTCCAGGTAGGCTGTAGAAGAGAAAGCGTGCAAAGGAAGAGTTGCAGATTGCAGTCACAGTTTGGCAGCTATTCCCAGCCTGTCTTTACATATTTAAAATTCCTTCCAGTACAAACATATGAAGAATAGCTCTCTCTCCCTTGCCACTGTGACAGTTCATTTAAGGGAACAAAGAAAAAAAATTGTAAATAAATGATGTGTTCTGCTCTGTATCCATTTTAAAAGCTGGGTGTTTTATTTTCTCTCCTTTGTGTATGCATACATCTCACATACTTTCAAACTGTTATTTTTATTAAGAGAAAAATTGGGGACTCAGTCTAGAAACCTGGACTATGTCCCTGTTAACAATTCGCTCCTCTGTTTACTCATTAACCCTGCCCTTCTTCCCATCTGTTCCCATAGCCGTCAATAACAAATACACCCTTTTGTACCCCTGTGCTCTTAGAAAGCTAGATCCCGTGAAACTACAAATCGTAGCCCCTCAGGAGAGATGACCATCTACCTATTAAAGGGTGAAGCTTTATGCATAAAGGTTTTACTGGCTCATATGTTGCAGTCTGTACTGTAGCTCCGAAAAAGGCAATTTCTGATGCTTAAATTTGGACACGGTGGCCAAGGTGCTGTGGATTATCAGATTTGCCACTGTTGTTGCTGGAGAAGTGATTTCCTACCCTCAGCCTACACACGCCTCTCTGTAAAGGCCACAGGGGATTAGAGATCACGTCATTTCTCAATTTGAGTCAGGTGCGGTCTGGAAAGAGGAAAGTATCGTTGGTCATTACCTCTCTTTTTTTTGCTCATCAATGTCTGCTGCAATCTGGCCTTTGGAGTACTTTGGCGAATTTTGTCCTGGGCTCTGGTAGGAGCCCAGTAGCATTTCATTAAGACACTGATAAACGGAAAGACATTGTTTTACATTCTTATTGCTATTACAAATGACATATAAAATACTGTAATAGAATTAAAGCATTTCTAGTAAAATTGATAGACTTAGTACTATTTAATGCTTATGGCAGGTATAAAATGTTGAGAGCTTTTTATTATTTTACTTTGATTTTAGAGGGAAAACTTGAGTTTTTTTGATGAGTGAATTTTAAAGCCTTATGTTTTACAGTGATATTTAAACAAATGGAGAAGGAAATGAAATCTAGCTAATAAAGTCGTATCTGAATAAACCTTAAACAGCAGGTATGAGGTGAGTTGAATGGTGAGCAATGTCTGGATGATATTAGGATTCAATATCTTCCTTTTTTTGGCTTGATCTTCTGTTTTTCTTGACTGAGTCTCACTATGGGATACTTGGCAAACAGATAACCTCCTGGTTCAATGAGCTGCTGTGAAGAAGGTGTGCCTTTGCATTTCTGCACCAGCTGGCTATTCAGCTGATGGCACCAAAATAATGCCAAACTGCTAGAAATTTTTCTGTATTGGCAGAATAATGGTATTCAAGGCCTGTTCTAACCAAACATTTTTATAAGAAGCTGGAGCCTAGATAGAAGCTATGAATTTACCTGTTTTGTGAAATCGTAAGAGTTTCCAGATTAACACCCAAATACACAATAGACAGGAGCAGAAAGTAGCTAGCACCTCTTACACTTACATTATTTAGTTGTGTTCTGAAAGTGGCAAACTGTGGGGAAAAATGAGTGTTGTTTTCAAGGTAATGTTGTTCCTGTCCTAGAAAGAGGTGCAGCCACACTTGATTCTGGGGAATGGTTGTTCACAGAATCGCAGCACCACTTAGGTTGGAAGGGACCTCTTCAGAGCACCTAGTACAGTCTACTTGTCTGAGAGTTAATTGCAGACTTTCTGAGTGAGATGAAAGGAGGCACTGTACCAGAGCAAAACACCTCACCTTTAACTAAATTTCCCCCCTGCTTTCTTAAAAGGACAGTACACTGAAATTTATGAGCTTGACAGCATGGTTGGTAATATTGTAAATATGTGGGGTTTTTGTCCTTTCATATCTTCGTGGCTTTCTGGGTAAGTGTAAAATTTGATTTCTCATAAGTTAAGACGATTTTTGGTTCAGATCAAACCAGTGAGTATTCCTTAAATAATTTCTTAACACTGGCTAAGGGAAAATAAAAGATGTCCTGGACCAGCTTTATTCTTGTCCAAATAATAGCCAGCTTCTACCATCACTAGTTCATCAGTAGTTGTGATTTTTACGAACGTGCCCTTCACATTTTGGAACAATATAATACATGTCCTCTCACTCCCATCCTTCCTGTGAAGCGCTAACACACAGGTCAAATACCTTTCTATGACACAGCAATTGCATTTCTGGATTCCTGTGCAAACATATATTAAGAAGCCCTAGGGTGCAATGAACCTTACCTGAATGGAGAATCCAAATGCAGAAAGTTATTTTAAAACATGGCCAGCTTTCTGCCTCAAAATAGAGACCAATTCTTCCATCAATTTATCATAATATTTATACAGCCTCTAATACTCTACTAGTTGATTACTTCACAGTCTTTGAAGAAATTATACCCACAACAACTTCCTAAGATAGGAAAGCTTTATTATCCTCATTTTTTAGGTAGGATAGCAAGGCACAGACAAAGTGAATGCTTTATTTTTAGAAGGAGCTAGGCACATAAAAGAACAGGTGCCAAGATGAATATTCAGAAACATCTAAGTAATACCAAAATCCCATCAAGAGCCTATCATCGTTATTAAATGCCTAACTACCTCTAAAATTCTGTCGCATGGCCACTGTGCCATATGCCAATATACTATAAGCAGGAAAGTATCTTTTTTAGAAGGTAGCTTTCCTTAATTGATCTGATTCTTTCACTGCAAAATTGAAACAAATTAGTTTATCTGGTTTTAACTCCTTTGCAACCCCCCCCTCCCTGAGCACTTTAAATGTCACTATTTCCACTGGAATTGAAGGTGTGCCGAATAGCATGTCCTGCACAGAAATATGATAATGTCTCTTCAGTGTTTGGCAACTAATATCTATTAATTAAGAATCCATCATTTGTACTCTGTAATTATATTTATTAAACCCTAACTCATATCCTAACTATAATTAGTTCCTGCTAATTAATTTTATCAAATCCCTCTAGATTCATATCTTAAGTAAATATTGAGTAGCCCTACACTAGTTATTTCAATCAACGTGAAGTGCATTTTAAATGACTGTAATAGATTCTATTAATTAAATTTAATATAAAATAATTGTTCTATATAATAAATTTGCAAATGTTAAGATTTTAAGATAAAAGAGAATAAAAGACTGGTATAATGTGAAATACTCATTTACATATTAGACCAGGTTAAATAAGGCAGTTCTCTCTAAATCAAAGTTTCTACTTAGGAAAACAAAGGTTTTTCTATTCAAGAAATATGCAAAGAAGTATGACTTAATACTATAATGATGTAAATTTTAAAGTTTTTGCATGTCCCTTGGAGTATGCTGGACTCCATAGATTTTTTCAAAAACCTGATTTAATTTTAAAAATTGTGTGAAATTGGATAAGGTTTATGGAAGTAACTGTGCAAGTAAACATAGAGCATTACAGTGACACAGAAGCACACTTTTGGATGAGGTGCAAAGTTTTTCTCAGAATGAACTGGGGGAAACATCCTTACCCACAATACTGAGAGACAACATGCTTGATTACTGTGCTGTTGATAATTCATCTTGTTCTATACAGCAAATGAAATTGTGGTGTTAATTTTTGTTGCTTAAAGCAAAATAATTGAAAAGCAGTTAGCAGCAAGAAGTTAGCATTCAGATCATAGCCATTTTGGACTCAGTGGGGTATCCTTGACCTTTAGCTGGAAGATAATGTGTATTCTGTAGGCCCTGTCTTGTATCTTCACCCATCTGCAGATGTCTCAGATATCCCAAAGTATCTAAAATGGTCCTTCACTTAAGCTGTTGCAACTCACCAAAAGTTTCTAGGGCAATCTAGGCTGCAACCCAAACTACTTACTGGAGTTAAAACTCTAAAGATCTTTTGTCAATGCTTTAATCCAAGTGAGCTATATGCTGTATCTCTCCATTTATACACAAAGGTTAGAAAACTTCTGAGATATTTCAGATCTCTGCTGTTCCAGAAAGAGATAAGCAGACAGGGATTCATGTCGCCTAAGTTGAGAAGTCCATGCTGCATTTTCCATTCTCATCCTCCCCTAAATGAAACAGGCACTTTCATCTGCCCTATTTTAGACAATGCCTATAAAACAGGAAGCATCACATCCTAGAAGTGTTTATTTCTTTCTCCTGTCTCTAAATGGAGGTGGGGTGACAAGCACAGATAGAAGCATTTCTAATGTAGATGCCTGCCCTTGATAACATTACTCCTGCCTGTTGACAAGGCGGAGGCTTAGAGCAATGTTGAGTAAAATAAGGATGGAAATAACTTGGGGATTTGTCGTGGTTTTCGTCTCCTTATTTGGCTTCCTGGAACTACAGCTTTCATAAAATTTAGTGACTGGGTAGAAGAGTCTATTATTTTAGAAGGGTGACAGTTTGCTGTCATGGGCTGTTACAGAAGTTGTAGCATTCAGTGACAAACAGAGAACAGATTTCAGCTCTGTAACTGCAGTTGTCTGGTCTTAATTTCAACTAGTGTAGCCAACACAGGTCAAGTGTATAAAGCAGCTTCACAGAATCACAGAATAGTAGGGGCTGGAAGGGACCTCTGTGGGTCATCTAGTCCAACTCTCCTGCTGAAGCAGGGTCACCTACTGCAGGCTGCACAGGACCGCGTCCAGGCGGGTCTTGAATATCTCCACAACCTCCCTGGGCAGCCTGTTCCAGGGCTCCGTCACCCTCAGAGGGAAGAAGTCCTTCCTCATGTTCAGACGGAACTTCCTCTGCCTCAGTTTGTGCCCATTGCCCCTTGTCTTGTCACTGGGCACCACTGAAAAGAGCTTGGCCCCATCCTCCTGAAACCCACCCTTCAGATATTTATAAGCATTTATTAGGTCCCCTCGCAGCCTTCTCTTCTTCAGGCTGAACAAGCCCAGCTCCCTCAGCCTCTCCTCGTAGGG
>Ga0065711_1037079_pt1 | contig 20219 bp, 8 predicted proteins | sample Hoacrofraction12_FD_59098 | JGI IMG/M metagenome (GOLD analysis project Ga0065711, IMG submission 59098) | Hoatzin crop microbial communities from Cojedes, Venezuela - Epithelial fraction 12 v2 (version 2) | ecosystem: Host-associated > Birds > Digestive system > Esophagus > Crop | place... | reverse complement strand
CCTTGTTCAGGCGGGTCTTGAATATCTCCAGAGAAGGAGACTCCACAGCCTCCCTGGGCAGCCTGTTCCAGGGCTCCGTCACCCTCAGAGGGAAGAAGTTCTTCCTCACGTTCAGACGGAACTTCCTGTGCTTCAGTTTGTGCCCATTGCCCATTGTCCTGTCTCTGGGCACCACTGAAAAGAGTCTGGCCCCATCCTCCTGACACCCACCCTTGAGATATTTATAAGCATTTATAAGGTCCCCTCTCCGCCTTCTCTTCTTCAGGCTGAACAAATAGGTCACCAGGCTGAGCCTACCGTGGGCCGTTCTGCCGAGCGGGTGGGAAACGCCGTCACTGTGAGCATGGGAGCAAAAAGATGCCAAGGACCCAGTTTCATTTGGCTGTTGGGGTAATACTTTTGTGCTGGTTAGTGGAGTCGGTGTGCTGCGCAGCAAGGGGAGTGCTCGTGGGAGATGCAAATGGCGGGGGCATGAGGTGTCAGGGCAGAAATGGCGGGGGCTTTGCACCCGCTCAGGCTCTGTGGGGGAAAAGACAGCCAACAGTGAATGCCTGACTGTTCCTAATGACCAGCAAGACAGTTGCGTGCTTCAGTTGTGTTTATTCCTGGTCCCTGTGACATCTACCAAACGTAGACAACATCGCCGTGTTTCTTAATCACGTTGTTTAGTCTTCCAAGGCACTTCCTGCAGTCCAGTCTCATTTATAGACTGTCTGTTGTCTTATTTACAGCCTCGCGCTTGGCTGTGTGGTGATGTGCGCTCCTGTTTGCATCAGGAGTGCTGTCATGGGAAAGGAATTGCTGGAGTGTGAAAGTTCATAAGTTGCTTTTGTAGTATGTGTTGAGAACCCTGTGTAGAATGTTAGCAGGACTCGCAAACAAGGAGCAGACCAGAAGATGCACCAGCAAAAAGGAAAGGTGGAGCAATATACATGAAGGCTGGACTAACTCCTGCTAATAAGTAGTACGAGACAAAGGGGTATAAAAGTTCTTGATAAAGGGAAGGTGTCATGATTTTGTTCAGGCTGATCTGAGTTCATGCTTCTGCTGCAGCTGGAGAAGGGTTATTGGAGTGAGTTAGCTGAAGCAGCAGCTGAAGGTGGTCAGAGCCCTTTTTTCCCTGTACCTGTTTGTGGCTTTTGGATGTCTGGCGTATTCTGTCAGCTCATCTCTTGCCTTAGCTCTGTGGAAGGGCGTATGTGCAAGCGTGGGTCCATGCCTTCACCACTTCCTTCTCTTTTCTGCGAAGAAGAAGTGGGACTGCACGTCTGGGGATTTCTACAGGTTCTCTCGTTTCGTCACCCGTGATGGCGTTTTGCCGGGTCTCAGCGGAGCGCGTGGGAAACACTGGTTGGCACGGAGGACCGGGCGAGGTGAGCAGGAGCCTCACAGCTGCAGGAGGGTGCATGGGTTGCTGTGTCCAAGGATTGCAGAGCTTTGCTCCCTTGGTGGCTCTCCTGCGGCCACCGGGCTGGGAGAGGGGTGCGGGAGGTTTGTTTGCACGCCCAAAGGGGGACTACCCCTGCTTGAAAAACACGTGCTGTTATTGCCAGGTTACAAACTTTGATGAGCTAAGAGAGAGAGAACTTAAATTCTGCAGAACCCGAGGATATGGTTCTTCCCCTTTCCTCTCCTTCCCCAAAACCCACAGCCTGTGGTATTTGACATGAGATCCTATTGATATTCATGTTCATGCAGAACTATGACGTTTTGTGTAGCTGATTATATCACTGTCAGTGTGTGCTGTATCCCTGTGTATTCACGTGTCTGAGGTCTACTGTAAAGAAGTATTTATACATGGGTGTCTCTGGAGCCGTTAGGTGAGAATATGTGTGCGGGTATGTATATGTGGAAACTGCTGTGCGTTCTGCCTCCTTCCTGACATCCTGGTTGCTATAGTGCAGTGATCTATTTGTGAACACCCAGAAGATCATTGCTATAGTTAAAAGAAACAGTGTTTCCTGGCCATAACTTCCTGGGCAATCTCTTCTCCTGGAGCGCCAGCTTTAACCGCTTCGGTCACGTTCCCGGGGACTCCAGGAGCGACACTGTAACGGGAGCTTCCTCTAGTTTGTCGCTTTTGCCCACCAGCATATTTAGTAATACTTAAAAATAGTTTCTCTATTTCAATCTAAAGCATGCCTGTTATTCACTGTACGTTTCGGTGCTTCAGCCATCTTTCTAACGGGCTGCGCGGCGTGTCGCGGCGTTGTGTCCTGTGCTTGCTTCTGTGAGATGTGCCGTTCTGCTGCTCTCGCACGTAGGTACACGCATACGTTTTCATCCACCTGCCCAGCCAGGCAAAACGCAGGAGACCAAGCAGCAGCGCTGGAGTTCTGTCTGAACTGCTGTATTATTTTTATATTCTTTTTTTTTTTTCCCCCCTTCTCCCTGCAGGTGTGAATGAGCGAGACGCTCTGCAGTATTTAGTGTCCAGTTGCACTGGCTCCGGAGAACAGCAGCGTCGCAATGCCCCCTCCTGCTGATATAGTGAAGGTGGCGATCGAATGGCCAGGTGCCTTCCCCAAGTTAATGGAAATAGATCAAGTAAGTGCCTGCGTGCGTGTGCTCGGCCGGCCCAGTGCGTAGAGAAGTTCTTCTCTGCGTCTGTGTCTCTGCATTTATGTTTACATAGATACACGCATGTATGTTACTGTGAGCGCCTGTGTGGTAGAAGGTGTTTTTTACAAGGGGTGTAACCCTCTTCCTCTCTTACTGCTTAATGTTTTTGCTGTATTTAGCTGGGTGTTTTTTTTTTTATTTATTTCCTTTTTCTTTTTAAACAGCTGCTAGAATAAGGCATTTACTGCTTGTGTGACCCACTTAACACTTTGGTGCCTTAGTTTCTTCAGTTGTAAAATTGCGGTAATGCTGTTATCTCTGGGTGGAAAGTCTTCAAATTTTCAGTCAGTGCTTTGCATTTGGAGTAGGATCATACCGAATGGCTGCAGCAAGTGCAGATTTTGGAACTTCAATAGTGGTGCACTGTGAGCAGGAGGCTCTTTGCTGTTCCATACAGGAATCTCAGGGGCTGTCCTGTTCAGCTGGTTATTTCTATTCCATTTGCAATGGTCTTGTGCACTGATTGGAGGCAGTGTACAGAAGCTAACAAATTCAAAATTATAAATGAAAGACTCTTTGTAGGAAAATGGGGGGGGTGTTTTTTGTGGGAAACAAACCAAATGAAGTTATACAAGTGCCGTGTTTTATGTTCTGGACTTCTCTGAGCTTGTTTTTGTGGCACGTGTGAATATTAAGAGCAACCTCTTTAATATTTAACAGCTTACCATAATGTTTTGAAATCATACAGCACGTTACCTGTTTAGAATAATTATTATTTCTGTAAATAGCATTCAGAGTGAAGGAAAGCATTTTGTAATGTGCTTTAGACCCTAGTGTGTCTGGGGACCAAGTACGTTTTAAAGTTCTATTGAAGAGGAGAAAATATGAATTCATGCTGAAAATGTTTTACTAAAATGAGATCCCAATTTCTTCATGCAGTGCAATCAGTTTCACTTCTAGTTAACCATTTTGTGGCATATGCCTGGGAAATTCTTGTGTGAGCTTTGGAGAAACATTGTACTAGAGGGTTGCTGGAATAACATCAGTGTGATTTTTAGGCACTCTGAAAGCCCCTTTAGGGGAAATGAGAGTTCCCAAGCAGTTAGCACTTTGTAGTTTGATTTCCAGACCTGCCAAGCTTCTCCATTTTCGTTTGCTGAATTTTTTTTTAGTAAGCATATATCTACAGATACAAATCTCTTGCCTTCTGGAGTGACGAATGTTTTACTTTTTTCTTCTTATATAACAAATGATAGACACTGTACACACTGTGTTCAGGGAAAGATGCAGGTTAGTCATGATGAACAACAGCTTATTGCTACCAAGTACATTGGGGACAAAAATGAACAAGTATTATGCAGTAAGCAGCAGTAAAAGAATACCAAAATGATTGTTTTTAATTTACAAAACAGCTTCAAGCAATTCTCAAAAAAACCTTGTACCTTATGTGAAATATTAGCTTACTGTCCTGGAACCTTGTGTTTAACTTTATTATATAAGTTTTAGAGGGGACAAGAAAGATCAATTCTGACTTACTTTGGGTGGAACTCTTCCAACCCTGGCTGCCAAGTTGTCTGCAAGCTTCCTCATGCCACTTTATGGGGAGGAGGAGGAAGAAGAGGGAAAGTAAGGTTGAAAGGGAGAAGGCTAACAGCATCCTGCTCCTGATGCAGGGGGAAATGGGGGAATGCAGTTTGGGGGTCTCATCCCTTACCTTTCTGACATGGAAAATACAGTTGTGGTGACGAGAAATGAAAATGGGAAAGAAACATCCCTTTTTAACACCGATGCACGCAAACCCGCACATTTGCCTTTGTCAGAGATGGGAGCAATGTGGAAATGAGCCCTGAAAACATACAGGGTTGTACATACTTCTAAACACACAGCTTGGCCTTTGGTTCACTTAATGCTAACTTTTCCCCAATCTGTTTCCTTTAAAACATCTATTCAGTTGAAGAGCTGTAGTGGAGGAGATGAATCATACCTCAGATGGCTAGCTGTTGGAGATGATAAATGGGAGGAAGGAAGAAGAAGGCAGAAATGAGAAATGACTTGCCCATTGACTAGGCATTGCAGCCAGTGGCTGTCTCCAAGGTGGGACCTGCTCATTCAGGCACCATTTAGCTATATATATCTAGAAAATCCTAAAAACTTAGCCTTACCAGTTTCTTCCCTCTCTGATGCTTTACCAGCAAAAAGAATGGTATTTAAAAGAACAGCACTGTATTACTACTTTCAAAAGAACAACAAAAAAACCTCCCTGTAGCATGACACAAATTTCAGAGTACTGAGGCTATTCCAAATAGTCAAGTACAAATACTGTATAAGAGATCAGAGGAAAATCTGGATTTTTCTTTTTTTTTAGGTTGCTTGTTGTATACTCTTGGTAGCATTTATTTATATTCAGTTGCACAGTATCCCAATTCGCCTGCTGTGTATACGCATATTTTGCTTAGAATGAAGAGAAGAACATTTTTTCAAAATGAGGAAATGTCATTGTGAAACCACAGTGATTGACTGTAGTGTACTGGAAGGTGTTGGGCCTGAAGAGAGCTCATGAGTATTTTTTCCACTAAATATTATTAAACTTTACATTAGCCCACTCTCCCTCCCTTCAGGCGCGTGACTTCTGACCACCTGGACTTCATGAGGCACAGAGCTTTTTCTAATTGATGCTTCCCACAACGTTTCTGTAGATTTGTCAGCCTGGATTCATCAATGACAGTTTTAACTTTAATAAAAAAAAATTAGTCTCACTGAGTTAGAGACTCTTCACCTGCACAATTAATATATAATTAAGTGCTTTTCAGAACCAGCCTCTGTGCCTAACCTTTCTTCTCGTTTGTTGAAGTGTACTATTTGATGTCAGAGTTTTACAACTGCTTTTTTTTCTGGAAGGTTGCTTTAAACAAGGAGGGGAAACTGCATATTATTTACTGCCCTCTCTTTTACCAGGTGGGGACTAATTAAGTTGCAGTAAACCTAGCAACTGGCTGCTGCCTGTATGCATTAAAGCTGATTTTAAAGCATGCACAAGCTAATGTACTTTTGTGCTTTCTCATTGAGAGATGGACTTGACTGAATTCAGTTACCCTGTTCCTGGATACTTGGGGTTCTTTTTCATTTGGGTTTCCTCCCCGTTTCTATCACTTTCCTCAATTATGAATTTGAAAAATGACATCTAGACTCTTCCCCCCTGCATAAATCCCTACAGGCAATATCAGTACTGTGGTCAAAATTAATTTTGAATGAAAAGATTTGATTATGACTTTAAGAGCTGGATATAGGGATGATCTTCCACTTTTAAGTCTTCATGTCATGTAAGGGGAGAAATGGAAATGGGTTGGTGTCTGAATTTGCACTGGGAACTTTTGTGGACTTCTTAGGGGTGTCGTCTGGGGAAGAAATGAATGGTAGACACTGTCTGCCCGTTACCTTCTTCTCCCAATCTTCTGGCTGATTACTCTGGAAGGTGTTATGAGTAGGGCTGCATGGGCTCTGTACAGGTGAACTGGGATGTTGGCCAATCTCGCCTGTCTTCCCTTTATTTGTCCCAGAAATAGCCATTTCATAAGAGGATGATATTTCTTGTCTTTGGATGGAAATTTGCATACTTTAATCTGTGCCCATTAAGTATAACTCACAACTGTTGGGCTGTTTACAGCACAAATTATTTTAGGTAAGCTAGTGCTGGTTTTAGGTTACCTGGGTACTTTGTTCTGTGGTTTTACAGCTTCGCTGTTCCTGCTGCAGGGGAAGCAGCTTCCAGGAGAGGCACAAGATGGGTACGTGGGGACAATAACTATTTTAGCTTATCCCATTCAAATCCACTCTTGTGTGTTAACACAAATTGTTCTAAATCCACATCTCTCTAAATTTGGGGATGAACTTCCTCACTATTGGAGGGAAACACTGTTCCTACAGAAAGGAGCAATTTGTAATTAAACTTGACTGTACAGTCTCTTCCTCCAGGTTTACTTTTATCTAGGAGGTCATCAAGTATAGATTAAGTTAGCAGATGTGAATCTTTATGTTAACAAAAACAGAAGGCATAAGAAGCTGTGTTCCTTTCGAAGCACGGATCTGGTACTGTGGGGGAAATTCACAGGAGCGCTGTCCAATGACAATTTCATGTTAATACAGCTCAGTGCAGCACATGGGAGGAACGACGGGCTGCTTGACATTGATGCTTGTTCTGTGGTTTAGATTTAGTCAGCAAGTTTATCTTTTAAGAGTGTCTTTCAAGTTGTCTCTTCTCTTCTGCCACTGTATGCTAGAAATGTCATTTTAGTTGGTTGGCTTTTTTGTTTTCTTCAGAGGAATCATTGTACTTTACTGCTCATTAAAAAGAAACCAGTAAGATATTTTTTTTTTTAAGAGGAACTTTCAAATCATTTTGGTCCTAAATCTGGACCCTTGGGGATGGTTAATTGATTAAGTGCAGTGTTTCTCAAACTGTGAGGAGAAATGTAGTTCAAAAGGGATTGTGAAACGCTTAATTAGAGAAAAGAAAGTGGCACATCGCTTCTGCCGTGTGTGAGGACTAAGAATAGCTGTAGTTTCTGCAAGTGCTGTCACTAGTAATGGCAGTATACCGATACAATTCTAGCATCACGAATCTAAATCTATGCAATATTAGTGAGCACCAGCATCATTCAAGTGGTGAAGAAGAAAGGGATATTGATGTCTCTCTGTACCAGAGGCTGTACCGTGAAGCGTTGCTCCCTGCGCTTAGATCTGGCTCCAGACTCTGACTTCTTCAAATCAAGGGGTTTAGTGCTGAGGGGATGAAGGAAGAGAGAGGCTCTGACTTCCTTTGCACAAACCTGCAAAATTATATGAACTCTTATCCAAGAAATGTAATAATATTGCAGTAGCTGGAGATAGTGATGCTTTTTGGTATGAATATTGTAAGATTTCCAACGTTATTGCACACTGTGAGTTTAAAGTAGTTGGGGGAAATGTCAGTGAGTAGAACAGCTGACAAGATCTCAGTTTCTTGAAGACAGAGGACTAGGAAGCAGCTCATGGGGTGGGAGATGGGAATCTTTCACTGACTTATAAAATTGTTCCCTGCCTGGATTTGCTAGCAGCAGCTCCTTTCTGTTTGTGGGGCTTGCTTAAAATCAACTTTTATGTGTTAAGCAGATGCTAACAATAGTTTCATGAGTTTTAGTGCTCTTTGTTGCGCCTGTCAGTATTTCAGCTTCGCAAAAGTGAAGATGAAACTGTTCGTAAAGCAGATACTAACCAGCATATGAACATGGTGAAAATATTTAACATTCTTGTAATCATTTTGGTTTTGTAACCATCAGGGTTTATTGATAAAACTGGTAAGGAAATAGTGTCTACTACCTTAATGTGCCAATTTCTTTGTTGGACTAATGAAAAGTCTCAAAATTATTATTTTTTTTTTTTCTTAAAAAAAAAAAAAGCTGTTCAGCAACAAGAATAACCTTGGAAACAATAATGCAGATGTTTTAATGCATTGGATATAATTCCGTGCACTAACATATGTATATACATAGACAGCGCTTGGTTAATGAACCAGTCAATGTTAATTACAATGCGTGTCAAAAAATGTGATTTCTTTTCTTACACGACTGTTGGGTTGGAGTAGTCATCATTACAGCTCCAGTTCTTTGCTGTGGTGGCAGCCAGCCATCCTGGATAAATGGGCAATGTTATCATCACACGTTACGTTTTATTAGCCTGGCTTGTCCAAAGCCCCATTCCTACTGGTTGGCTGGAGCCTTGCAAGGCTGTGAATGGACATCTCGTGGTGCGTGGCTGGGACCTCATCACTGAAAAATACATAAAAACGTTTATCTTGTACTGTTGAATACGGAGACAGCAGCAAAGCTTAATAAATTGAAAAGGCAACAGCTGTGCAACTGGGTTAGAAACTGTGAAAGAAATGGGGGAAAAAAGAAATAGAAATATTTAGGGAGTTACAGTCTAATGGATGCTATTTATGCTTTCTACTTAGTGCTGTCTTCTACATTAGGAAACGTTAGTTAAATGCAGTAGACAGTTAAATAATTTTTTTTATAGAAGTGCAAATAGAGCCAGGAGACACTTGAGGTCCTGCAGAAATAGTGTCCCAGCATTCCTGATCTCCAATATAAAGGATTTTTGGGAAATAATGTTTTAGGAAAGAGATGAAACACTTTATTAATTCTCTCCTATTTATTTATTTATGTATTTATTTTCTGGCTCTGATTTTGTTAGGGCCATAGTGCTAGCCAGAACCTCCCCACTGGAGCCTGAATTTTGCTGCCTGTGACTGATGGCATTTTCAAGATGAAGGCTCAACACGACTGTATGATTGTTGCATGCGCAAAATTTTTTAAGAAACAGCAGGAGTCTCATCTTTTATAAGTTAATTCTGCTGTATTTAAAGGAAATGTGTAATGATGAGATTCCTGGAGTTACGTACCAGTGAACTAATTACCAGATACTTCATTCACGTTCTGGCCAGCTGGAGTATCCAGGCACACTTTATGATTCAATTATATTTTCCTTGCAGAGCTCTGAGATTGTAGTACAAAAGAGAGTAATGGTAAATATCCCACAGTATAAATTTTTTTTGTGCCTTCACGTAGAGAAGAGTTTTCTACCCTGGTAGGCCAGCAGCATGTCAGTCCTGAGCTGTGGGTTTGGGATTTCTTCATGCAGTTTTCAAAGGTACGCTCACCTAATAAAGTGGTTGTGTGAAGAGCCACATCTTAAAGGCCTGCTTTGTAGCTCTTGAGGTCCTCGGAGAACTGTACTTTAAATACGTGATGCGAGTATGTTGCAAGCAAACATGCTGTAACCCGCAGCTGTAGGTCCCAGGTGTCTTAAAATTCTTCAGTGCTCTTGACTGGGAGATTGTGGTGCCCCTATTTGGGAAGTACTTGAGGAAACAGGAATTGTTATGGCTTGTTAGGACACTAGATGTGGAGTAAGAAGCTTCTGTAAAATTCTGATGTGTGGTTTTTTTTTAATAATGTTATTTTTCACTGCCTCCGTGTTGTACAGTCACTTTAACATCCTAAACATATGATCTGTGGGGCAATGCTTAGATGTGGTGAAACGCAGATTTAGGAGTGAGGATGTCTTTGGGGGAGGGAAGGGAGTAACTGGGGAAGCTGCAGCTGGGAGTGAAGGGTAATAGGATGGAAGCACCCAGGTTTCCTCAAGTCTTGTGTTCTCTGTAGAACCCCGACTACTATATTTATATCAAAGTGTTTCTACTGACACGTTAAAACTGCCACCTTAAGGGCTGTGAGCTGAGCCGATAAAAGCTCTCTCCCATCAGCAGGCTGCACTTGTTGGGGGTTTTGCCTGTCAGCTCCAGGGTGCGAATGTTTCCTGCCTTGGGGTGTGCTGCTGCACCAGCAGAACCATCTGGTGTTGACTTGGCCTTGGCTGGATTTTATGATCTCTGTTACTGCAGTGTTGGGATGTCCTTGTTCTTCAGGTGTTCACTCCCTCTGGTGCTCCCCTGAGTTAGGGGAATCCTCTTCTCCATCTTTTACAGGTGCCCGATGCCTAATTAACAAGTCTGGTCTTACTAATACTCCATTGTAGTCAACAGAGAGTGGATTCCCAGCATGGTTCAGAGGAGGTTGAGGATGCTGAAGCCCAAAGCTCTCCAGTACTTCCCCAATACAGGAGAGGACCTTGACTCTTACATCATGAGAATCCAGTGGCGAAGCAGCGAGTCAAGGATGCATCCTTGTCCTGGCATCTGGTATTTGCCACCAGACAGCCCTACTTCTGTTTCTGTAGCCCCTGGTGTATGACAGTAACAGATGAAGCCTCCATTGACTGTGAAAAGAGGTGTTTTTCTGGTTTTTAATAGCCATAAAAATGGCTTTTGCACTATAAGATTTGTTAGTAGAATGGTAGCATTAATTATAGACAGAATGGTGTTTTTACTGGCTGGAGATTCTGTTTTTTGACAGATGTACAGATCAGCAACAGAACTTTTTCTTTTGATGCTGAGTGTTTTCCACTAACAGATGTGCCGCATCTGCTGTTTTTATGTGATAGACTTAACAACAGCAAGGGTTAAGGGTTTTCTTGTTACTTCTGTGATTAAAAGGTGTCAGCCTGGGAAAGTGATATCCCAATCATCATCCAAAAAACCAAAAAACAGCCCAGAAAATGAAAAAGCAATGAATCTCTGCTAGTCACTTGAAAAGGAAAGATATTCAGGCTTGGCCTAAAAGAAACCTATCTACAGTTCCCTGGTAGAGCACAATCGAAGTATATCTGAGCTGCACGTAGAACACAGGTTTCTACCCAGAATGTAGGCTTTTGTCCTCTTTACACGTGCACATACACACATGCACCTATGCACACACACACTTGCTATTTGATTTGGAAGTGCTTTAAACCCAGCTTAGTGTACCGGTGGATTGAACCAGACCTAGGGCTTGGTCAGCACTTGTGTGCAGCATATTCCTAGCTTTCTTACGTTCGTCCCGTGATTTCCCTGGAACAGACCAGTGACCTGGACTCACCCAGCCCACACTCTTGCATGCCTGTGCCTAGTGCTTGCTGGTGACTGGTTACCTCCATGGGGAACCCAAGGTGCAGGCGGGAGAGGAGGAAACTGGTTAGGAAATCAGAGCGTGAAATCTTAGTCTGTGTTCTGCAAGTTACTTCGGAAGTGCCACAAAATGTTGCACGAGTGGCAAGGGCGGGTACTCAAGAAGACTGAGGGAGGGATCTGTGTGCACTGTAGCACACACAACCTGGAGAGGTGACCCGAGACGTACGCCGGTGAGCACAGAAGCAGAGATGAGGTGTCACTGCCTGGTGGATGTCATTAGGGCTACGCTTAGCCAGCGTCTCTCAGATGCCTGTACTAACCCGTCGGTGCAGATGAAGCTTTACGGGGTGTGTAAACTCACGCTGGCTCTGGTGCTGCCTGGGCTCGGCGTCGATGGCAGGGTTCTCCCCATGTGTGCAGATCGGCAAGTCGCAAGGCCGTAATGCCCCGTTACCGTTTCCCTCTGGATTTCAGGTATTAATTTAATACCTATCCTAGGAAGATACTTGTATACTAGCCAACATGTTCAGTGTAGATGGCTGTGATATGTTAGCTGGAGGGGTTATCTCCTATAGGGAGCATAAGGCTTACTTTGATCTGTGTTATTTCACGCATTAAAGCTACAGCTTGATCTTCTTAGAGCTTTTGGTGAGCTTCTCGGCATGTGTAAAGGCACGCTTGATTTTTACTGGTGTAGGGGAGGACATGGAGGCAAATAAAACCCCCAAACTAAAATGCACTAGCACGAAATATTGATTTCGATGAAGGAAAAACTTTGAGATGTTTTTGGACTGCCTGATAGTAAGGAATTATTTGAGGTGTATTCACTAATAATTTTTCAGAACTGTAAACGCAGCAAAGATATTATGTAAATTTCCATAAACAATTTCAGGAAGAGTAAAATAACAAAAACATCACGTCCCTTCCCTTTGACATCAGCCCGGCTGTGCCGGAGCCGTTGTGCGGAGCCCCCTCCCGCCGTCCGGGACGTGCCGCTTCCCGCTGCGGCCGGGGTGCTGGGGACCACTGATCTGCGTGGCAGGGAGGCAGGAGGGAGGTAGTTTGTCCGGAGACTTTACGTGTGTAGGGGGAGCGCAGCCCAAGGGGCAATGAGGAGCAGCAGCTTATTAGGATTGCAGTGGTGTTGATTTTTACACTCATTAATTTGTAAAGTGCTATCAAATTGCTCATATCCCAGGAAGAAAACTCGGTATCCCGGAAGAGTTCCACTTATTTTGATCCCATTGTTGGTGGGTGAGCTGCGCTTGGTCCCTTCAGTGCTGTAGCAGCAGTGTGGTGGGAGGTCAAAGCAGTGCTGCAGCAGGCTGGCTGTATCGAGAATTTTTATTACTGACAATTTGTTTTTAACTGGCCCTTATAGCTTCTGGTTGGTTTGTTGTGGATTGCTGTTTTGTCTAAGTTTTCCGTTTCAAATAACGTTATACAATAATACAAAGGTGGCATAGAGTTGGCAAGGAGACTGAGGAAGGACATAGAAGCTGATGGTGTAGAGGACTTAGAAGTACCAAAATGATGATTTGGAAAGTAATTGTATCCAACCTTCCCAGTGTTTATGTTATTGCCAGTTTGGGTTGTTAAAAGTGTCTGTTTGTTGTAGTTCCCTGTGGGAAACTGTAGTTCCTCAGAGAAGTAACGGGGAGGAGAGGCAGTTACTCTTTTTGTCCTCGGTTGTATTAAATCTGTTAGCTGACACCAATTTACTTAGTAAAGGCAATTAAAATCCCAGATACAAATTTTATCAAATAGCAGAGCAGGACCCACAGCAGCATCCTGAGGAGAGAAGGGGAGGCAGCACGCGGAGCTGGGTGGCAAGCTGGTGTTACCCTGCTCCAGGCAAACCTGCACTCCTCCCTCTCCCCTCTATCCCTCCTGAAAAATGGGATTTCAGTTTTTTTGGGAGGGATAGAGGGAGGAGAGCAGTCGGAAACAGGGATTGCATTTGCAGAATTGCAGAAGCTACAAACTTCTTGGGGAGGAGGACAGCAGGTGGAAGCAGCCGCCCCCAAGTGACACGGTAATCCAGACTGAGGAACTGATCGGGCTGAGAAACTGTGGGGAAGGAAACACGCTTTTCCTTGCTGGAATGATCTGCCTGGCTATGGCTGCGCAAGCTGCCGAGCCAGCGCAACAGAGAGAAGCTGCTGTGCAGAAAGGCCACATCGGCTGCGCGGCGGGGAGCAGTCTCACACTTCTCGCCTGTTCTCCTGTGTGCCAGCGTTTGCAAGTCATTTGGGCACAGAGCAAGTCAGATGAGGCAATCCAGGGGAAAACTATTTCTTTCCTTTTTACTGGGCTGTTCTGTAGTTGGATCAGTTTCCCTAGGGTGGCTGGCTCATCTGGGTGGTCATGTGAAAATAGCTCTGGGTGGTGAAAGAGGAAGGATGGAAACCGAGGACCGAGACGGTGTGGCAAGGAGGGACAGGATCCTTTCAGCAGATGTTTTCATTCATGCTTGAGTAAAATGGTCTTGTGTTACATTTTTGCCTGTTTATGAACTGGCTTAGTTGACATGACTGTTGAAATAAAAAATCCTTCCCCGAATCTGACCTGGTGAGGGAATCCTGTCTGTTTTTTCTGTCTGTTGCAATGATGCAGTTCAGAAAACAAATCCAAGGGAAAAATAATTACCCTTTCCCATAAGGCACCCTGGTACTGACTTAATTTTTGGCGTAATCAGTTTTCTGTAAACACTAAAAGGAGATGACTTCTTTTGGCAACAGTGTTGGTTTAGGGGTTGTTATGTGGTGGGTTTTTTGGTTTTTGTTCTGTTTGTTTTTCAAGAACTCTGTGAACTCTGATCATTGGAAGTAAGTAGAGAGAGAGCCCTATGCTGTTTGGGTGATTTCGGGGAATTTTCACGAAGCAACAGATCTGTGTGACATTGAGCGGTCACCCAATACTGGAGAAAAAACTCTGTGTCACCCATAAGTGAAATGTCGTCTGTTTCTTTTTGCCGTGCAACTTCATCAATGTTTTGGGGTATAAAATGCATTTCCCTTTAGCCAGCAACCTTCGAAAAACACTTGTGTGTGCACCCTGTGTTTGTAAGTGTGTTCAGAGCCTTGCAACATCACCAGGCTAGACTGTTCCTTCTATTTTGGGACCCAAAGCAACAGAGCTGTTTTCAGTCAGTCCAAATGCTTGTGCTCGCAGATGTAGAGAATAAAGCAGAACTGATACCTCTGGGATCTTAACACCTTCCAGCTGGTGTTTTATCAGAGGGGAACCTGCGTGTGTGTACTTGAGAAAGAGGATTTCTGTCATCGTGTGACCATTTCCGAGAGGGACAAAAGGAGGTTTAAAAATATTGAATGTCTTCTTGCTTCAGATGTCATTCCTGCAAAATGGTCACGTTGATATCCAAATCTTCTGTTTCTGTTGGGTAACGAGATGCAGTGTACACAAAAGACCCTTTGATTTCTGAGTTGAGAAGCTGAGTTGATGCCGTATGGGCGAATGTTGACAAAAATGACTGATAAAGTCATCATGCGTATGTGTAGAATTGCTGTCTTTATAGATTATCAGACCAAAACAGCAGAAAAAGTGGAATTCCTATCAAGCTTGATATTAAACAAAAAGTTAAATACTGCTGACTTGTTTTGCTCTTTGCAGTCAGTGGTTTTGGAATCGTATTTTAAGAGCTCAAGGCTGTTCCAATTTGGTGATTTTTTTTTTTTTTTCTTTTTTCCTTAACCAGAAAAAGCCACTGTCCTCAATAATAAAAGAAGTCTGCGATGGGTAAGTTCTGCCATATAGTACATATTAGACACCATATGTTTTGGAGTTATTAAATTCACCAGGAGATATTTTTTTCTGAAGGAAATCTAGATGTCCTGTATGACTGGTCATTAGTTTCTTAAATCTTGTAGTTGTTTTATCTTCAGATTTTGAATTTGCAATGTGTTTTGGATCAATTACTTGCAAGATGAGGTTCCTAACAAAGCAGCTCCAACATGTGGGTGACTCTCATCTAGACTGTTTGTTGCCTTTCTGCACAGACAGGTGTTTTACCCACTCACTCTGCGCTTGTGATCCCTGCAGTTTGTGGGTTAAGGAACTAAAGCACTGACTGTGGCTTTGATTTTTTGAGCGCTGGATCTAGTGGCTACTGTAAACTGGTGCAGTTGATATGATTGCTCACATGTAACAGATTTTAATCACAAGTCCTGCAGTATGAACTAATAATTGGCTAAGAGAAATACCTTGCTTTAGTTTTAACATGTTAATATTTGGGGACAAAAATGCTGTTTTAAACAAGTACTGTCACAGAGGAGAAACTAGTTTATATTCATCAAATTGCTGCTGAGTTTAAAAAGGTGGTATTTTATGCTTAATGTAATACATCAACTTAATACTGTATGTGTTGGGTATTGTATGAGCTAGCATAATATCCTGATACTGTAAAATTTTTTGTCTGTTTTAATGATTTAATGATCTTGCTTACTGCAAGCAAAAATTATTCTTGCTGTTTTTTATACATCTGGAATTAATATCAGATCATGATCAACTTTTATTTTTGGAGCACTGAAGTATCACTGCAGGGACAAAGTAGTTTCTCTTCTTTCTCCTCCCCTCTTCTTTTTATTTTGCCTTGGAAGGAAGGTATTTACGTAATTTCTTTCTCCACCATGGTCAAGTTTAGGGCTTTGTTTCAGTTATGCAAAGGGAAAATCTCATTTATAGGATGTATTTGTACTGAAGTTTTGCCCTTGTAAGCATGTTTTTATTTTGAACTTTGGAACTCATTGTTGAAAGCTTTGGGTAAGTAGGAGAAATATGCAGGAATGACAGGCACTTGTTTGATCATAGTAAAATTATGTAAAGGGTAGTTTTTGACCTTTTAAGATTTAATTTTTGATTAATTTATTTTCATATTTCTAAGGTGGTCTCTTCCAAATCATGATCAATTTGCACTGCAGCATGCTGATAGTTCTAATTTCTACATCACAGAGAAGGTAGGTAAATCATTCAACACAATCCTTGCATAGCCTGTCAAAATTCTTGCCACAATAATTTATTTTAATTTAAAATATATACAAACATAGAGTATTTTCTGTAATGCGATGCCAATGAGAAGGTAGGTACTGGAGACCTGGTTTAATGATTTTGCACCGATTTCTTCGGTTTGGAAAGGCAAATAAAAGTTTGTATGTGCCAAAGCCTTCAGGTCTGAAGAGTACGAGACTTCAGCACTGAGCCCGTCAGCTTTAGTATTTGTGCAGTTTTAGTATTCTGCTGACAAGTGGTGTACAGGAAATTGAAATACGTAAAACACGAAGGGCTCTTTGAAGTCTGAGGAGACCTTCAGTGCATGTCACTTCCCTCTTTGGCTGATCAGGTAGAAAGAAGTTTCAGAGACTGTGTAATAATTGCTACTCCTTCCTGCCTGCTGTCTCGTCCTTTTCCAGTTTTGTATGTTATGTTGGCTTATTTTTTGGTCCCCAGATAGCGTGGCAATAGGTGATTCATGAAGTGATGCAATGATTTCAGCACAGAGTAACGAAATTGCTGTAGCTGTAATAAAAATGGAATGTCTGGTCCAAGTAAATGGGGCATGCTCATCTGAACAAGACCAGGTAGTTCACTTATTCCTAGCATTACTGATAGAATTGCCGAAATTACTGAAATGAGGAAAAAAAAAATTCATTTATTTGGAAGACTGTATATATTAGTGCTGCAGAAGTACCAATTTCTAAGCAACGGGAAGAGAGCACTCTTCAAAACCTGCTGAAGTCTGCAAGCAGATTGCCTAACCTCAGTGGATTTTGAGCTAAATAGACCTGCGTTTAGCTGCACAAACGTAGATGCCTCTGGTGTACCTTGTTATCAGTTTAGCTTGGCTTACTCTGAAGTGGAAGGGTCTTTTGGTTTGGGGTTTTTTGTGTGGGTTTTTTTTAGTATTTTACAATTGTTTAGGATCTGCTAAACACAGCTGAGACTTGAACTAACTTTTCTCTTGCTGTAATTCTTCCCTCACCCAAGAAGTAAAGGGAACTTAGGCACAGTTAAGTGTTTAGAAAGACTAAATTTAGCAAGACAGCTAGAGCAGTTGCTCATAGGATAGTGCTGCTTTTTTTTTGTTGCCTTTTTTTTTTTAGCAGACCAGTTTCAGTTTTTCATTTAACTGTTTGTCATCCCAGACAACCTTCTCAACGTGTCAGTGTTTTGAGATCTCCCCTTTTTCCGCTTGTGTGTTTTTTTTCTCCTTTCTTTTCAAGTTTCAATTGACAGACACTTCAAAGGCCACCACAAGGAAAACTGCTGAAGTAATTATTGGCTGCGGTGTTTTGCCTCCACCCAAATTAAATAGTGAGACTGGTTTGCTAATAGCTTCGAATTGTGACACAACATTTTCAAATAAACCAGACACAATTGAACTTGCCTGTTGGCATTTGAACTCTTAATTGTACAGTGAATATTTCCAAGAAGCCAAGACTGAACGAATACTTGGGCTTGTTGAAGGAATTTGTCCTGATAGGGTTGGAGGTATCTTCCTGCTTTGTCTCCACCTTTGGTGTATAGGCTCCTTCAGATCTGGAGAAGTGTTTTCTGTTCCACGGAAAATGAAGTCTGATGGCTTTTGGCTGCCTTTAACTGGAAACAAGGGTGGAAAATGACGGTCTTCTAGAACATTTTGGATTGTACTGCAGAGAGGACTTTGAGTTTGTTTATTCCCTACTGAAAATATGCAGAGTGTCTGACTCTGAGTCACATAAATAAGAGAGAAAAGCTCTAAATGCCACCAGTATTACTCAGATGTCTGTGACTTTTATTAGATATTGTTCACTGTTTATCACTGCTTATTGGATAGTGGCTATAAAGAGAGGCTTATATAGGCCGTCACCCCTTCTGCATACTTTCCCTCATTTGTGTGCAGTAGGATATTGTTGCTTTCCGCATTAAAGCATGAAAAACACCAGGCATGAAGACAAACACATGCACTTCAGTGAAGCTACAACACTAATTGCTGAAGCCCACATTGCTTTAATCTGCCTCTTACTAGGACATCAGCAGAGCTCTTTTGCGACAGTGGCAGCTTCTAATAAGTAAATATTTTTCACTGCTCTCGAAGATGAATTGCAGGTCCGTACAAATGCAGAAAACATTACGTATAGGTCATGTTTCTGCAGAGCCTGGGTGACTGCTGGTTTGTGGCCTTCCAGGTAGACATGTCTTTTTAAAATATCACCGTGTTCAAAGTTACCAGAAAGAAAAGCAATTAATGAATTCTTGTGCAAAGTAACGGGAAACTTTGAAAGTGAAAATGTTACAAATGTGGGACTGTCAACACATGGCATACAATTATATTTTTGGTTTTGGGTGGCAAACAGCGCATCTGTGTTTTGGTTGTCATATGCAGAGCTCTCTATCTTTTGTAGCTGACCTGTATTTCCCGATTATACCATACATAAACAAAAACAACACCCAAGAAGCCCTGTCTCTTACTTTTTTTTTTTTTCTGGATGTATTATTTGGAAAAATGCCTCTACAGGAGTAGCAATAACTCCTTCAGACAGTATAAAGGTGGTCTGTTAACCAATCTTGAGTCACCCAGGGTTCCTACTAGAGATATGGCTTATTGCAGCAGATGCAGTTTGGGCTGCTGCCTCTGGGGTTCTGGTTTGGCTGTCCCCGTGCCCCTGAAATTGCAGTAGGAATTATTAATTATTAATAATTAATTATTTATTATTTATTTTAGTACCTTTAAAAAAAACACAACAGAAATAAAATAAGAGGTTTTGTGGACAAGAAAACCAAGCAAGCATAGTGCCTAAGCTCCAAGCCTAACTGCTGTTTCAATCACAGTGTGTTTTATTTTTAATTACAATAATAAGCGCGTATTTTTTTTAAAGGCCTTACCTATCATGGAGAGCCATTTCTTTGGTAGGTCAAACACCTAAAAGCCTGACTTTTGAATCAGAATTTCATTGTGCTGTACTGTATAATAGAGAATAAAAAAGTCACCTTTGCTTCACTCTGTCCAGGTTGTACCTGAATAGATGCTTGTGTGCGTCAGGCATAATAACTCAGGAACACGATAGCCTGGACGAGCTCAGTTTTAGAACAGAAAATGCTGTATGAACAGTAGAAAATGGGTGTGTAATTTTGTGTGCTCTGTGTGTTCCTGGGCTGAAAACCATAGCTTGGATATCTGTCGACTGTGTTCCTCTGCTGGCAGCACAAGGGATCCAGGGACAGACACCCGAGGGGCTCGTGCAGCGTCTTGGTGGGTATGCCTGGTCCCTTGTCGCTGCTCACTCTTGGCCTTGCAGACATGGTCTGGCTCCTCTAGATCCACTTGTGCATCTGCAGATCCCACCGTAGGCTCTGGGTCTGGGCGGGATCGTTATCACCACAAACTCGGTCTCTAAAACCAGAAAGACGGTGAAGGAGCTGTTCCGATTACAGCACAGCTCAAAAATGGTTGTTTTGTCACATCTGAAGGTGCGATAAACTAGAACGTTTATCAACAAGGGGGCCTTGCAGCAGTGTGGGGCTGGGGAAGAACAGTGTTCAAGGTTGCTTTGCTGTGGGACGCAGAGTGTGGTGGCTTTTATCCCTGCACCAGAGCAACTGTCAGGAATAAAAGGCTAGCTCGCTCTTGCTGAGGGGCTTTGTGAGCCAGCTCTGAGCTGTGTTCGGCACAGGGTGATGATACTGGTGCCATTTTTTGTGTTATCTATTAATCAGAAGGACATTTCATTCATCTGTTTACTGACTGCAGTCCATTTTTATTCTGTCACAATTTCATTGTGTTCAGTTTTTTACATCTGATGCCTGTGAAGACTCCCTGTGGTTTTTCTCCTTCGTTCCTGACTCCCACATTTCCCTTTCATTCTTACATGTTATTGCATGAAGTGGAGGAGAGCAGATGCTGAGTTCCCTCCGTTAATTTTGAGAGACTTTTGTGCTATTTTGAGATTGGAGCTGCCCCCAGCTTGCTTTCGTTGTCATTACTCTGCTCTTTGCTGTGTTTGCAGATAGGACGTCTTTCTAGCCCCTGCCTTCCCTGAGCTGGAAACCTGGGTAGAGTCCCTGGTGTTTGTTCTTTCTCAAAGGTGCTTTTGCTTGTGACCTGTTTTTTGCTGAA
>Ga0065711_1037077_pt1 | contig 20220 bp, 10 predicted proteins | sample Hoacrofraction12_FD_59098 | JGI IMG/M metagenome (GOLD analysis project Ga0065711, IMG submission 59098) | Hoatzin crop microbial communities from Cojedes, Venezuela - Epithelial fraction 12 v2 (version 2) | ecosystem: Host-associated > Birds > Digestive system > Esophagus > Crop | place... | reverse complement strand
TTCCCTCTGTTTGCTGTTCTGTTAAACTGCCCTTATCCCGACCCACCAGTTTCTGCCTCTTTCTTTTCATTCTCCTCCGCACGCCGGCGGGGGGAGGGGCGGCCGCGTGGTGCTTTTGTTGCCGGCAGCAGCCGAAACCAAAACAACACCACTTATGATAAATACATCTTAACAACAATGTGATAATTACTTAAAAATCAACATTCACCCTTTTTTTATGCTTCATTCGCCTCCAGGTGCTTCCCTCGTGGCTGAGCAGAACCACAGATCAGCAACCACACTTGCTTCGTGCTTGTATATCTCATTCACACAGAGGCTTCACACACAGTCACACAATCTTTCCAGTGTGCTAGGGTACATCCTAAGGGGCTTTTCTTTAAAATACCAACTGCTTTGCTGTCCTCCCGTTTTACTTCACTGATTCTGTACTTCTATTATTCTTCCACAGATATCTTAATAACTTTAACCTGTTGTCCACGTTGGTCGCACTCTGACCATGTTCCACAAATGTCACAATGAATATTCTGGTCGCAGATAAAACAATGTACGAGAAAAAGAGGTTCACATTCATTTTCATGGTGAAATGCACAGTTTTTCAAGTTTTCCACCCCCATTTTACAACCGTACCGCCTTTCAGTTCATTCAGCAGTTAGCTCATTCACACTCAGTTGTCAATTTTACAATGCCTGACAGGTATGTTAACAAGCCAATATATGAATGCAATATCTGAGTTCAGTACCAACAAATCCGTATTGCTAAAAGTACAACTTATGCTGGTTACCTAAGCGTACCAATACCAAAAGTACAGATCTTAACCTGTGCCTGTATCTACCTACCAAAATACCAATATCACAGAACGCCTTGTTCCCAGACCAGTTTATGTATTCACCATCTCATCTGGCTTGACTTTCGCTAGTGCTCACACACTCGCTCGCACAGGCACACTCGCTGCTGCTGCTGGCACCCCCAGCCCTCTGACCCGTGGTCTGACTGCAGTTTCTGGCACTTTGGCCCCTGCAGACACACCTGCACACAGAACAGATCACCTCTCACCTAGGAAGGAGTTAGAAAGGAATTCACTGTCAAGATCATACACAGGCAGGCGCTCTTCAGGCGCAGGGCATGGTTAGACATATGTACTGACCAGCCAGCTATTTACATAAAACTTGCCCTTTTAATCACCTTACCTCTCTTTTTGCCCCCTGTTTTTTTCCTCTCCAGATCACCTAAGTGTCTACTTTCTCTTGCCTTCAGTTCCTCCCCTAAACATTCCACAATAAGTCCTGTGCAGTTCAGAACTGTTGTTCCCCTGCATCCCATAATATGTCCCATAGGCCTAGGCAGCAAACCCCCTTAAGACACCTAATCTGGAGGGCTGCTCCAGGTGACTTATCATGGTGGGTATCACACCTGGACATGGGGCTGATGGTTGTCCCGGGACAGCCCTGGGAGGGGCGGGACAAGGGTCCTCAGGATTCAGTTTGCCTGCGATTGTGCCCCTGTGCTCCTCCAGGCTTGTGAACATGGGGCTTTTGTGGGCTGGTGGCCCCTGTGGTGGGCCTGGGAGCAGCCCAGCAGGCTGCTGTTTGCACCCTGCCAATGTCTTGCTGTGCTCCTTTGTGGGCGTGCAGCTAAGCTAAATATATGAACACATAACCTAAGAACTGTGTGTTTGGTGAAGCAACATGGAAAGACTGAGGCACGAGGTCCAACCCATATGGCAGTGTCAGGGTCTTGCTAGTTGTGGGTTGTGTGCATCTGACTTGAGAGGTGTCTTACTCTACCCGCATTCCACTGTATCAGGGTGAGATGGCCTGTAACAGCAGGTCTTACAGGTGATCTGCAAGCATAGCAAAGTTGCATGGGATCTCTTGTCTCACTAGATCTAGCTTAGAGAATACCATCTTGCTCAAGGCTTCCTGGGACAGCTGTGATACGACTGAAAAGCTCAAAGGATGGTGTCAAATGCCAAACTGTAATGTTTAACTACAGTAGAAAACAATTTCTGCATTCCTACTCCTTTGACCCTGCTGCCATCCCCCATCCTATTTATTTTTAAGGAGCAGTAATGCAAATAATGTGGCTACTAGTGAGTTCCTTTGCCTTCAAGCATCCCTAGGGCTGGACATGAAGAGCAAATGCTTATCCTCCAAGGGTATGCTTGCCTCTGCTCAGAATTAAATAGACATGAAAAAAAATCCTCCTGGTGCAAAAGTCATTCAGTTTTGCTGCTGTGGATGTGCAGAACAGCAGGAGATGTAGTAGACGAGAGCTGGTTGATGGCCTTGCCCGACTTCCTGTGTTAGAAACACTGGACAGAATGCTTACTGCTGCATGATGGTGGTGAAGCACAGTCCAGCTCAGCTGCATGCGTGGTCATGAGACTTTGTGGTTATTCTGCAGAGGTGATTGCTGCCAACATGGGATTAACCATCTGTCACACAGCTTTTGTGTTCTGTGTTTTGTGAACAAAGCACCTGCCTGGCTTTTATCTGGGGAGAATCAGCCAGGTAACCACAGAGAGGAAGAGCCAGAGCCAGAGATGGAGCCCATTTCCTTCATCACTTGACCCATGTTGCCATTTGTCAGGGTGCTGGCAACACACCACCACCTGTTTTCCCTGCTGCCTGATGCCCTTTTGAATAAGCTATTGTCTTGTTTTGTACCTGTGATCCTGAATCTTACAAAATATGCAGAGAAGTGAGGGCTGGACAGGCAGGTGCTGCATCACGAACATGCTGCTGGCCCTGTGGGCGTATGTATTTTGTCTCGCAGCTCAAGCACCACCAGGTTGTTTCAGCCTTAGGGAGTTTTTGTCACTAATCCTTAAATCAGGTAGCTTTTTTTTTTAATTTTGAAACTAGGTTATGAAATTTCCAGGCCATTTTGAATAAACTTTGTTTAGAGTTGCCACCTCCTTTGTAGGGAAGGGAAAATGAACTACTTTTAAAACTCTCCTTGGGCATGCCTATGTTAAATACTTCCCATGAAATACTTTGGGAGTGCACCTGCCTGCTTTTGAGGTCCTGAAGCACTTTAAAGAAATCTGTTTTCTGTCACCTAAATGCAATCCTTTGTGCAAGAAACACCTTGGAGAGAAAGCTGTGAATATTGCTTCATAATTGGAAGGCTGTGTACAGGACACTGGGAACTGGAACAAAACTGCTCAAAGGAGCTCACAGCTGATGTTAAACTGTCTGATGTGAAGTTGAGGGGGGTTGTTTCTCTGTTTACCTGGCACTTCCTTATGTGGTGCACTTCTGTGGCATTCAAATTTAGGGTAATAATGGCTTTTCTGATTCCTGTGTAAAACAAATTAAAACTGTTTGTGAGCTAAAGGACCATTGGTTCTGAATGCCTAAATACATTTTGGAAATAACCTCTGTTGAGAAAGCACTCCAAATTTCTCCTGTTCTCACCCTCACCCGGGGTCTTTTCTCCTGTGCTTGGCCAGCTGCCCATGCTGAAGGTGGAGAGTACTGCTGTGATCAACTACAGAACTCCATTTTACTTCAGCCGTATTTCTTTCAAATGTTTAGTTGCTCTGTGGTGTCTGCCATACGCTGGCTCATTTTAATCTACAGATTCCTGAGGAGCTGAAGACAAATATTGCCTAGCAGTCAAGATGGACTGAAGCTTGTTGGTGTGATGCCAGAGGTGTCTTTCATATGGCTGAAGTCATACACTCTAATGGAGACATCCCAAATTGGTCCTCACCAGAGGACCAGTCTGAGCTGAATGGCTCAAGCAGAGATGAGGGCTTGGGTGGACTGACTGGCCTTTTGTCTGTGTTTGTCCCACATGGCTTTTCTGTCAAATTACTTTGGATATCTGTTTGTATCACTGAATCCCAATGATGCTGTCTGCCTTTAGCTTTCTGACACCTTCCTCCTCACTTGTACGTATCCCAGGTCAAGGCTTCTGTGCTCCTAAGCTCGTATCTCCAGCAGGAGTAGCGTTCCTCAAAACAGAAACCAAACACTGTACTTTAATTCTTGGGAAAAAAGAAACGAACTTCAGTGCTCCCGGGGTGGTGGCAGGAGGACATAAGGTGAAGTAGGCTGATACAGGTGCAACAGCGTCGTACACAGTGCTGGCTTAATTCTCTATAATGTGGTGGTGGTGCTCACCTCTGCTGGAAGAAGAGTACTTTCGGGACAGCCTCTATAGATGATCATCCTGGGGTTTGATAAGTGCTTTGCACAGATTCCTCTCCTCATGTATTTGGCTTTGCTGGCAATGGAATCTATTTCTTTAGAGCAAGAATAATGGATTATAGCTAGCAAAGTAAGTACATGCTGGGCTGCCCACAGGCTTTGAGTGCGCTAACAGCAGTGTGGCAGCTACCTGATGGCTTTTCAAAGTGACAGGCTTTTTAGACAGTCTGGAAGTGGGGTCACAGTCAGGGGTGGACTGTTTGTGTTGTGTGGCAGCAGGGAAGGTTGTCATTTATAGGGCACTTCAAACTAATGGGTGTTTTTATGCTGTACCTCCTCCTGGTTTCCATTCTGGGGCTGTCCCTACTAATACTCTCAAAAGCCAATTTTCTTGAGCTAATTGTAGGTTCAGTGGAACACATCCTAGTCCAGGGAGTGCAATAAAAACTGAGCTCAGTTTAATGTGATGTTTGATGTCTTCCCTTCAGCCTGATCAGTCTTGCATTATTCTTATCATTTTGTAAAATTTCCCTCATCCAGCCATGCTCGTTTTGTGCAGCCTGTGGGCATAAAGGCACTTCAATGGGCTTGGCTCACTGATTACAGTATTGGACAGAATGAATGGGGATGAGGACAGAACAAGCAGAGCTCTCATGATCTGCTGCTTTGCAGTAAGCTTGGAGGGAGTTAAGCGAAACTGAGCTTTTCCAATTCTGTGATAGAAACTGATTGTGGATCTAAGTCAGGTTATTCATGGAGGCCTGGATAATTTTGGAGCACCTTCCAGGCTTTCATGGGATTTCTGGAACATAACCTAAAGCTGAAAAATAGGCATTTTTTACAGGAGGATATCTTTTAACTGCTTTGTGCCTGAGGGAACCAGCAGTGTATGCAGAATGCTACATGCTGACGTTATGGAATATTTCAAGGGCACCTCAGATGGCTGGGCTGATTGTAAACAGTACTAGAGGAAGCTGGATGAAAGTCATATAAAACACTTCTAAAAATCTCTGCAGGGAGGTATTTTTAATACCTACCCACTGCAGTTTCGTTACCATCATCTATCTTACATTTCGAGAAAGACAGAGATGATGTTCTCCAAGTATTTGTAATACCCCAAGAAGCAATGCGTGCAAGTGATTAAATATTCATGATGTCCCTCCACATTCAGATATTGCTTTTTTAGGCCTGTGGGTGACCGTTGCTTGTCTTAGAGAGACATTGGCAGACTGCAGGATTCTGTGAGATTTCACAGCTAATATCTGAGGTAAATTAACTGTTGGCCCTAGGAAACATTCAGTTCAGATATCTGCAATGCACTCAGCTGTGGGAAGCCAGCAGCAGTTCCTGGGTATTTCGTAGTTGTGAATTTTATTTAACTTTCTGGAAGAGTATTTGAAGTGATGAGAAGATAGTAGAAGGGTGTAAAATTTAGGAGGCTAATCTAGTAATACATTAGCTTTGTAGTGAGTAGAGATTCTCCCATCTGTCCCGGGGAGCTAGCTGGGGACATTTGAAGCATGCCGTGCCTTGGTGGTTGTTAAGCAGATTTAGTCAGGAAGAGTAAATGGAGGATTTGGGACTGGTTGCGGTGCTCCCGAAACAGTGACTCAGGATATGGATGAACAAAGTGTATTCCTTAGGATATGGACAAACTTCAAAAGGAGAATATCAGACTTTCTCCTGGTTCAAGCACCCTCACTTTCAGACCTAGGACTTTAGCCCATTACAGTAGAGTAAGCTGGGTTTCTGGACTGATTCCTGCCTAGGACAACATGTCTAGTCCATATCACAGCTTTTCTTACAAATCGGTGGTTGAAGAAGTGCAGTGGTTCAATTAAACCGGGAAGTGGCACTGTTTGAAAGCAATGAGAAGTCAAGTCTGACTTGCCCTAAAGGCAAGTTCACAAACAGATAGATAATCTGATGGGACAGTGGGCTGAAACATATGTTCTAATTGTAAAGGCTGCAAGTTATCTTTATGTGTCACTACATGAACTCTGAACCAGAATGCTCTAGGGGTGTCACCTCTGTTCAAGCTTTAGGAAAAAGCATGTAATAGCAGGAAGAAAGAATCACTGATTTCTTCCACTTCTTGCCTTTCAGAACCTCTCCACAGACAATTGGGAAGGTTCCTTCCAAGAAGGGCCGGAAGGAGGATCCTGGGAACTACAGGCCTGTCAACTTGACCTCAGTGACGGGGAAGGTTATGGAGCGATTCATCCTGAGTGCTGTCACCAGGCATGTGAAGGGCAACCAGGGGAGCAGGTCCAGCCAGCATGGGTTCATGAAAGGCAGGTCCTCGACCAACCTGATCTCCTTCTATGACCAGGTGACCTGCCTAGGGGATGAGTGAAAGGCTGTGGATGTCATCTACCTGGACTTTAGCAAGGCCTTTGACACTGTTTCCCACAACATCCTCGTGAAGAAACTAGCTGCCCATGGTTTGGATGGGTGTACACTTCACTGGGTTTAAAACTGGCTGAATGGCCAAGCCCAGAGAGTGGTGGTGAATGGAGTTAAATCCAGCCAGCGACCGGTCACGAGTGGTGTTTCCGACAGCTCAGTTTTGGGTCCGGTCTTGTTTAACATCTTTATCAATGACCTGGATGAGGGGATTGAGTGCTCCCTCCGTAAGTTTGCAGGTGACACCAAGTTGGGCAGGAGCGTCGATCTGCTCAAGGGTAGGAAGGCTCTGCAGAGGGATCTGGACAGGCTGGTTTGATGGGCTGGGGTCAATTGTATGAGGTTTAACCAGGCCAAGTGCCGGGTCCTGCACTTCGATCACAACTTCATGCAATGCTACAGCCTTGGAGGATAGTGGCTGGAAAGCTGCCTGGTGGAAAAGGACCTTGGGGTGTTGGTCGACAGCCAGCTGAACATGAGCCAGCAGTGTGCCCAGGTAGGTGGCCAAGAAGGCCAGCGGCATCCTGGCTTGTATCAGGAATAGTGTGGCCAGCAGGAGTAGGGCAGTGATCTCCCCTCTGTACTCGGCATTGGTGAGGCCGCAGCTTGGGTACTGTGTTCAGTTTAGGGCCCCTCACTACAAGAAGGACATTGAGGTGATGGAGCGTGTCCAAAGAAGGGCAATGAGGCTGGTGAGGGGTCTAGAGAACAAGTCTTATGAGGAGCAGCTGAGGGAACTGTGGCTGTATAGCCTGGAGAAGAGGAGGCTGAGGGGGGACCTTATCATTCTCTACAACTGCCTGATAGGAGGTTGTAGTGAGGTGGGTGTTTGTCTCTTCTCCCAAGTAACTAGCAATAGGACAAGAGGCAATGGCCTCAAGTTGTGTTAGGGGAGGTTTAGATTGAATTTTCTTTACTGAAAGAGTGGTCAGGCATTGGAGCAGGCTGCTCAGGGAAGTGGTGGAGTCACCATCCCTGGAGGTGTTTAAAAAACGTGTAGATATTGCACTTCAGGACATGGTTTAGCAGGCATGGTGGTGATGGGTTGATGGTTGGACTTGATGATCTTAGAGGTATTTTCCAACCTTAATGATTCTATGATTGTATGATTCTTGCACTGCCATTGGAAGGCTTTTCCTGTTTCAGAAGCTATAACACAGAGATGGCATCTGAACACACCAGGTTTTTGTCTTAAAGCCTCAGATCTTCTGGAAAGCCTTTTCATCTTTACAAAACATTCAGAACTGTCAGGAATGCTCATGAGGGTCTGACACCTGCAAAATTAAAGATGTATATCATGTCTTGCACGGTGATCTGGTGGTGCTGTCCAGTACTATTACATGCAAGATGCAGCACAGTACTGCAAAATCTGCAAGGCATCGGACACTGACAGCACTTTTTCGAAGTAACCAAAGTTTGCTAAATTGCAGAAGGATTTGTCTTTTTTTCCTTTCCTCCTGTTGCCTTGTCTTTCAGACAGCTATGCTCTAGGCAGTGCTGTGCTTTGAGAAGTCAACTGACATGTGGCTACTTTAGATTTTCAGAAGAAAACGGGCCTTTGACTTGGGCATCTCTGCAGTTGCCCAGCACTTTAGTGCCTTCAGCAGCCAATGCCACTGTGCATAGAGCTCTAGGGCCTGGCCAGCAGGCATGTGCAGGCTGGTGGAAGGCGGAGTAAAACTCCTCCTCTGTCATTACAGAATTGCATCTTCTTCATTCCACGCAGACTGTCAGTGTTTCTCAGACTGTGGCTGTGTACTGATTTCAGCTGGGGTAGAGTTAATTTTCCTCCCGGCAGCTGCTGTTTTTTGGATTTAGTATGAGAAGAATGTTGATAACACTGATGGTTTTGATTGTTGCTAAGAAATCAAGGACTTATTTCAGTTTCTCATATTCAGCTAATGAGCCAGCTGTGCAGGAGCTGGGAGGGAGGGAGCATAGCCAGGCAGCTAGCTCAAGCTGGGCAATGGAGATGTTCCATACCATAGATGTCATGCTCAGTTTATAAATGGGGGTTGGCTGGGGATAGGAATTTTTTTTTTCCCCAGGAGTTCAGACTTTTCCATGAGTTTGGTCTTTTTTTCAGCAGTTCCATGAAATTCGTGAAATCCATGAGTTCCATGTTCTGTGATCGCTGCTCGGAGACTGGCTACACAGTTGGTTTTCAGGCAGTGAGAAAAAAAATTGTTTGTTTTGCATATTCATTAGTAGTAGTATTCCCTTTGTTGTTTTATTAAACTGCATTTATCTCAACCCATGAGTTTTACCTTTTGTCCTTTCTCCTCCCCATCCCACTGCGGGCAGAATGGTTGAGTGGACAGTTGTCTGGTCCTAGTTGATGGCTGCCAGCTTAAACCACAACAGGCTGCAAAGCCTGAAGATACCCCAGTCAGAATCTCTAACAGACATAACCAGGTTGGGTTACTGTGCACTGGCATTGTTCATAGATTTCTCCCATGTCCCTGTGCATGCTGGTTAGCATTGCTCTCCGAGTGTGTGGAGGTGGACAGGTAAAACAGTCCTAATGACTCTGATGTCCCCTTGGCACGAGCATCTTTTCTGACCTTGGTTTCTAGGCCGTTTCATCCATTTAAATCTGCTGTGGTATTATCATGGCTTATTTGAAAAAAAAAATGTGTTAGATTTCTTTCAGAAAAGCAGCTGAAACTGCTAGCTCCCCACCCAAACAGTTTCAGCGTTATTATTTCTTCCACTTTCCCTGGCCTGCCAATATTAACTGCTGCTGAGAATTTCCTAGATGAGCCATAGTAGTAAACATGTATTTCTTTTGGCAGCCTGCAGTTGCTTTTTTTAGATTAAGACAAAGTAAATGATACAATCATTTCTGGGTAATATATGGAGTCTTCAAAAAATGATCCGTCTCTTTTGGAACATCTTTTTATTGAAGAAAACATGTTTTGTTAAGCAAAAAGGTGATCCAAAAGAGAAAGTTAATAATTTAGCTTGTAGTTATTAGCTTAGCTTTTAGTTATTTCAAAATCTTCAGTCTTTCTTGATACATATCCATTGCTTGCAGTTCTTATGAGAATCCTCATACCTCCTCTTGGCAGAGCAGTGTATTTAATTAAATGCATGTATAATGGTGATGCAGTGACTCACACTTAACTTTTCACTCCCGCACAACCTACTTTGGATGACGCATTTTCAGTGCACAAGGCATTTAAGACTTCTTCTGATCCAGAGAATGTTGTTATACAGAAGTTACCTTACCCAGGACTGGGGAAATCCTGCAGCCTTGGACTTTCGCCTCGGAGCTGGAACAAGGCTACTTTCTTGCGAGACTCCTCCTTCTCCACCAGCGTTACACCTGCCACCCCCAGCAACTACACTGGCTCACCGTAAAATCCACCTTGGACAAAATGGCGGTGCTTGCTCCCAGTTTTAATACCCAAAACCAGACCCTTCTGACGGGGGAAAGTGGAATCAGACACCTTTCAAAAAGGAAAATCGAAGGGCCCACCTCCATGTGGCATCCTCCCTGACTGTGCCACTGCCCGAGGTCAGCAACCCGCGCCTGCCAGTGACCAGCTTGGGCTGTAAGCCGTTAATTGCTACGCTGGAGGGCTTTGCTTGTGCAACGCCTGAGGGAGCATCAAGCTGCCTCCGAGTGCCTTTGGTTTGTGCTGAGAACCAGCCCGGTGGGCAAAGTTACCCGAAACGCTTCGATCAGACTACATCAGCATCAATCAGTGATTTCATCCCCCACTTAAATTCTGTTACTTAATTTTGCAGACCACAGCCCTGAAGTCAAACTGCAGTAATGTAATTTGGGTGGATAATAAAAAAAATAAAATCCCACCCTTATCATTGCTTTGTTAATGTAGAGAATGTTACTGCATGTTTCTAAGCTATCTTCTTTAGTGTAACATCTTTACCTCTCTGCTTTGCTTAGTCTACTTCCAGAAGTCAGGTCAAAAAAAGTGAATTATAGTTGCCCCAGGAGAGCCAGATTCTACCTTGAAATTCATGCTAGAATGGGTTTCTTGCAAGTGGTCTGGTAACTGCGTTCTTTTTTAATTAAACTTTTGAGCCTATTGAGACCAAGGAAGTCATGCAGATGATTTTGTACAGAGGAAAGTACCACTACATTTTTTTTTCTTATTTCTCTATGATTTATTACTGTTACATGCCTTGGGAAAATGGATTATCAGAATAGATAATTTTTAATGTACTGCCAAGCTCTAGAAAATGAATGGAAATATCTGTCTTCTATGAAAATTTATACTAAACTTTGAACTAAAACATAATGTTCATAGACTTACAGCTAAAATATTTTTCTCTGCCTAGGAATAGTGTTTGTCTTCTGTTCTATGTTCTTGTATGGAATTTGCAATAGAGTGGGTGGGGTCTTCACGTTTTCTATGGAGCTTGCCTGCATCTCAGCCTGGACAAGAGACAAAGAAAGAAGCTCAGAGATGGGAAGGACAAATCTTTTCTGCTTTTGACTGTCAGACTGATTTGAGGCAGAAGTAATCACTGTTTACAAAGTTTTCAAACTCAGTAAGTACTGTTGAAGAATTTTGACTTCTTTTGTTCAGAGCCCTGTCTCCTCACCAGAAAAGCGAGTAAAAAGATTGGTCACAGTGAGGATTAATGGGAGACAAGTGTTTGAGCTGTTGACAGCTCTCTGCTGGGGGGTGAGAGAGAGAGTATCATTACAACAGGTTAAATTTAGAAGTTATGGGGAAGTGATATCCCTGTCACACATCTGCATGTAAGTTCTGTTGAACAGAGTATGAATTTTACAGGCAGGTCTAATCATGTGGGGTGGCTCTGAGCGAAACACTGTATTTCACACTTCTTTGGCTATTGCTTGATGGATCCTTGGCTTGGAGCCTCTGAAGTCCTGGCATGGCTTTTGGCAAAGAGAGCAATTCAGTGATGTCAGCCTTAGCTGAGCAATATGGCTAAACCTGCAGCACTCTGCAGTGGGGCATGCCAGCGCCTTCTTATTCCATCTCCAGAAAGACAGCAAGGTTGTTTCCACATTGCAGAGAAGCCTTGCTGCTGGAATGGCTTGGGCACAAGCTCTGGCTAGGGAAATGGATGTGGGGATGGAAAAGACTTGGGGAGAGCTGGAGAGATCTTTGGGTCCAGCTGTGCCAAAGCATGCACTGCTTCCGTGCTCTGAATCCACAAAAACTTTGTCACACACAGTAAGCAAACTGTGTTACTTTGGACTGGTACAGGATGAAATTCTTCCCAGGTCTGCAGGGTGTGAAACAAAGGGCCAGACACTAACATTGGACCTAGCTCTGACTGGCTTTAAGTTTCACCGCCTCCTCTCCCCAGCTGCCCCTTGCCCCCCTACCTCACCTCCCCTGCCATGCTGATGATGTTATAAATTGTTAATTAACATCTTCTACAGAAGCAGCCCTTTGCACCTTATGGAGACATGGCTGCCACTGGTATTCTTCAGGTCTGCAGGACCAGCCTTGGAGCCAGAGGTGGGGAAGAGGTTTCTGAGGAAGCTGTCACTAGGCCCTGCCTGCCTGCTTCGCTGCATCAGCAGGTAACAGATTACACTACAATCCAAAAGAAGAGTTCATAGCAATGTAACCTGGAATGATGCTTGGTGTGACGCCTAACAGTTGGAGCTATAAGCTGTATAATCCCTCTTGCAAACATTTTGTTTGTTCACAGGCATCTCTGTTCTGCTTGTGTAAGGCTCCTGAGACCAAGACGCTGGAGAGGGCTGCCTGGGATGGCTTTCCTGGCACTAGACAAGAGGAGGTGGACAGAAGGCTACTTGGAAATCTTGATAGCCTTATCAACAGGGAAAAGCTTTAATAAACGAAATCAGACTAACATTTTCCTCTCCCTGACGAAGACCGTAATGCAGCAGCCTGATTTCTCGGATTCATTGCACAATGTGTGTGTGCAGGGCAGCATTATGGATGAGGGAAAGTAACTACACATTTCACTGATAACTCTGCAGGGGGCTGTCAGAAGGTGTCTTATCGTTTGGCCTGTGCAGGTTTGTGATTCTTATGTGTGTGAAGTGAATTTAATTTGTCATCACACTGATGAGATCTGCTTGAATGTCCTTCCCTGCCACCTCTGGAAGGTAGAAACTCTGAGAGGGAGAAAAGGAAATTTTCCTGGTTCAGCTACAAGAAGTAAGGATTTCAGCCTCCCTCATAAGATGATAACATATGCTGTGATTGATCCATCACTACTAACACAGGGCAGCATAAAAGGCACCTGAAAATGGAAATTATAAGACGTGGAACTTGTGCACTTTGAGGTTAAATGGAACTGAGCACTTTTTCTTTAGAGGTAAGAGCAAGTAAGAGGAAAACAGCATGACTTGGTTGAAGTAATTACAAACCTTAGAAAATGGCTGTAGCTTAGTTAAGATGTTGATGAACCCAGTGAACAGCTCAGTTCTGAGTGGTTTAGTACAGTGTTTCAGAACCAATTCTTGGTAGCATTACAATTATATTGTTTTTAATTATGTCCACCTTTTCACATTATTGATTTTGGCAGGTGCTAGTATTCCAGCATGCCAGGCTTTATAATTATAATCTACAATTAGATAGATTTGTACACGGCCTAGAAGACATGCTGCAAAGAGTGACATCAGCATTACTGAAGTTATTTAACCCTGCAAACTCCTCCTTCCTCCAGCTGTTAGCTCTACTTCCTTCATGTTCTGTACCCCCTTCTCTAAGATACTGTGCTGTGCTGATGCATAAGGAGTATCTGCAATGGCAACATTAACAGGTCAGGGAAACAAGTTATAGTCTATAGTTAGACTATAGTTACATAGTTATATACTTATCTAACTGTAAGTCTATAGTTGTAGTGTGTTATTGCAACTTGTGCTTATCTACCAGTTAAAAAAATTTCAACTTCAACTTTAGATGGGACATAAGAACAGACAGAACTATTTGGAGCTTGCTAACAGACTTTGGAAGCTCCAAAACACTTGTCTTGTTGTTAAGGATGGTAGTGCTTTGCTCCTCATAGAACCTTTATAGTCTTGTCAACATAGAAGCCTCAGAAAGTAAGTTCAACTGACCTAAATTAGACCAAAGATCTGGCTCTGGCCCAGTATCCAGTCAGCAGCTGATGCCAAGAGACATGTGTAGGAAAGGGTCAAGCATGATTCATTCCTAGCACCCTCTTCTGGACTTTTGCAGATGGCAAATCTAAGTTAGCTGCCCTGGACTGACTTTTATCAGTAAATTTCATGAGGTTTCTTTCTGAACTTGTGTAAGCCTCTAGCATCCTGTAGCAGGGAGTCACACAGATGAATTACATGTTTCAAACGTCACTTTCTTTCATTTGGTTTTAACTTATGTTAGATAGGTTCATCTGATGTCCCCAACTTTTTACCAGAAAGACACCTGAATGACTATTTGCTGGTCACTCTGAGCTTCATGTAGCTCCCCCTTCCTTTATTCTGTATCATAACACTCTGCAGCCAATGTCATAAGCCCCTCCCTCTGCTCCAACCATTTTGGGGGGATATTGCCTAGGCAGAACCTGTCTCAGACATCTGATCTTCCGTGTTGCCATCTTGGCATCTTTTGTGAATCCATTGTATTTTCTTGAGTGCCAGAAAATATTTATGCAGAGTATTCAAGTTTTATTCACTTGTATGGGAAGATACTGATGATGTTCTATCCAGTGTCTTCTACTCCTTTTGTAGTAATTCTGAATACGTGATGTTTTTGACTACTACTGAGCACAGAGCTGGTATTTTTGATGTATCATCACCCAAGATCTCATTCCTGTGTGGTTATGATTAGATCAGACACCATCATTTTATACATGAAATCAATGGTGGTTTTTTCCCATGCATGTGCATCACTTTATGCATATCTACATGGAATTTCCTCTGCTGTTTTATTGCCTAGCACTCAGTATTATCAGATATTTATGCGAAGCCAGCTGTAGTCTGGATAACTGTGATTAGGCTAGTGAAGTCTCTGGCCTCCCTACTTCTCTCCTGACCTTTTACAGATTATTTGAGATTGTGTTTAACAGCAAAGGTCAGTAACATCTCTCTGGAGATTTTCCTCCATTGGAAGAAAACACTGCTTACTGCCATTCTTCATCTCTTCTCTTTTAATCATTTTCTTAAGTCTTTATGATGACTTTAACCTGTTATTCTGTGGTAGATTCCTGTCTCCTGAAGATTATGTTAAAAGCCATCAAAACTGTTTCAAGCTGGCATGTTTGCCAAGCCACCCCAAGAACACCAATAGGTTTGTAAGGCACTACTTTACTTCACAAACACCACTATGATCTGTCCTCAATATCTCTAATTTATCCATGTGCCTACCAGCTCTGTTCAGTAGAAGACTTTCTGCTAACTTGCCTAATGCAGACAGCACACTTGCAGGTCTGTGGCTCCTCTGATCTCACGGCTCTGGCTGCTGGTGACTGGTGGTCTCTAGCGAGGTTGCCAGTCAGTAGCAGAAGTCTGGACATATTAACCAGGTCAGATAAATAAAGATTTATCTGGGAACATGCTGGGAAAAAACCCAAAAACAACAGAGGAAGAAGCAGCCACTTAGGCTCTTCATTGCCTTTAGAGCTTTGGGAAAAAAAGAACAGAGGAGCTTTCAGCTCTCTGCTATAAATGGCAGAGGAGTGAAGACAAAGGTTGCGTGAAAGGACTCAGGTGAAGAATGAAAAGAAGTTTAGGGATAATGGGAGAACTAGTGACAGAATGTTGCTTTTTGGGAAGGGCACACAGGTATCCACAGTCAGACATCTGGCTAAACCAATGCAGAAGGTGGAGAAATGAGGAGAATTTCCACCTCCTTGTTAATGATTCATAAATAAGAGAAGCAGCAGCATAAAAGCAAACAGCCAGGTTATGTTTCTTAAGTCTCAAATCAAAGTCAGGTGCTTCAGCAGAGGAGAATTGATGATCGACTCATAGTTGTGAGGATATTTATCCCCAGTTGTGGTGATGTTTGATAGGAGCAGAGCTACTCTAGCAGATAGAAAAATTATGTGTAGCAGTGCATCCTTGTATTAGTACAGCTAATTCTCTCCCTCTGCATGAGCAAACACATGCTTGGGAGATGTGACTCAGCTATTAACTACAGACTTGCATCAAGACTACTTTTTACATTTGCCTCTGCCTATCACGACTGTTTATCCCATCTGCCCTACGGCTGCCTCAGTTGCTCTTGCCCTCCTGGGCTGCTTCCAGTGGCTGCTGTTGAGAAAACGGTACATCTTGTGCTGTATCTTCCTCTGCTGTTCTTGCCCCAAGAATGTGACATTAAACTTTTCTTATAGCACAGAACTTGGCCAAAAGACTAGTGCAGTCATCAGTAGTGACAGCAGAGAGTTATCATTTTAGGTGTGACTAACAGAGTGAAGGCTTCATTGTACTAGAAGTGTACACTGTCACTAGAAAAAGGAGTGATAGCTAGTTTGAAAAGCTTGTGGCCTGGAGATGCATTTAGTGTTCAACACTTTGTGATCATTTCTGTGTTGATGTAATATAGAAAAATGGTAAGCTTGTCTCCAGATCATAAAAGCTTCCAAAGTTCTGAAACGTAATACTGTGAATTCCCCCCTCTTCAAAGCTGTTATCACTGATTCCATAATTTCTGCTCAGTTGTCTAAAGTGTTGGTCTCATAGTAACAAAGGCATTTTCCTTTAGGTGACTGAAAAAGGTCTGTAACAGCTCCATAAATCTTTTGTTTGTATATTCATTTAATGACCAGTGTACCTGTACAGATATATTAAGATTTTGCCCCTCCCCCTAAAGTGATACTTAGGGCTCAACATAGGAATTTTTAGGTACCAGATTGTTCTTTCTCTGTAGAGTAGATTTGGCTTTCTCTAAAGATGTTGGATGGGTAGTGGTGCTGCTATGATGAATTCACAGTCACAGCCTTTTTGTGACAGCATCTACTCTTTTGTAGTTCCCAAGCCTCTGAGAATTAAGAAGTTGAACCACGGTTCTTCACAGGCACCTCTGTGATGGTAGTCAGGTTCACAGTTTCCGTTACTCCCACCATGACAAGGCCCTATAATGTCCTTCAAACAGATGTAGAAATGTACTTGATTTGGCATGCCTCTTCACCTCCCTTGTTTTAAGAACTACGTTGTGCTGTGCTCTAGTGTTGGTTTGAATTAGCAGGCATGTCATTCAAAATGACCTCACTGCTCTTCCTCTTGCAGCGCTCACATGAGCAGTATAGAGCAGCCTCTGTGTGTTGTGACACAAAGCAAAGGGCAAAAGCTGCATAGGTGAAAAGAGCTTATAAAGAAAAACTGCTGTGGTGCATGCAGCAGCAAGTGAAGTCTGTGAACTGGGAGAAGAGGATTAAGAAGTCCTTTTATAAATGCGCCATCTAATGCCGAGACAAAAAATGCTTCTAGCCTCTTCCATGCTTTAATCAAGTGGAAACTGTGAACCTTTGAATATATAGGAGGAAAAACAGACAAAGTGCAAAACCTTTATCTGCACAATAATAGAAGTTCCCCAAAGGAGAAAGATTTTGCTCACATCTTATCCCACTTGGAAAAAAATAGTTGGAGAGTTGTTTGGGGAGAAAAAAATCTTTTCAGCTGTATATGTATCAATGGGAAAAAGGTGTGTACTTCCCAAAGCTTTCTGAAATTCATATAAACCAAACAGATACTGATGGATAACATGCAGCAAGTTTCAGCAAAGCACTGGGAAATCCTTCTTCGGAAGCTTCATTGTGTCTAGATGCCAGGAGCTGGAGTCTCTTCTAATGTGTCTGAAAACTGTGAACCAGAAGTTGTCGGGTTGTGCCATGGGAAACACAACCCACAGGCATGGTTCTTTCTAGTAACAAAATCTTCTGGCTCTCTGTTGACAGAACTTTACATAGAACAGAAACAAATGCCATTTCCTGGCCCTGACTGCAACACTCTGGAAGTGCCTTGCCCATATGCTGCTATTGCTTGATTATATGCGAGGTGAAAAAAGTATTTGAAAAAATGCAGCAAGGTAGTTATTCCTTAAAACGGTGCTTTTCCAGCAGATGGGCAGTAAGGGCTCCACTTGACTGTGCCAAGAGTTTCAGTGTGCAGCTGACAGAGGAAATTAGACAACCTTAGGAGGACCAAGGACAAAGAGTTAGACTTATCTGGGGACGCTGTGGGACTCTCTCAGCTCTGGAAGCCACTGAAAGTGGTTGGGAACATGGCTGGAGAAATGGATGTCCCTGTGCTAGAAAAACAGAGTTCGCAGCCACTTTTCTTCAATCTGTCTCTGCTGCCAGTATTTTTCGTCAGTTAGAAGATGACTTAGTTGATGATTGTTTTTCTGTTCTGGTGGCACAGCAGTGGAACTTGGCATCTTAGGGTGCTCACTAGCAAGACCAGGGATGCTGCTTGTCTTTAGGTTTTTGCTTTTTGGGGATTGCATTATGGCCTGCAGTACCGCATTCCCTGGGAGATGCCCTTGAGAGGGTAGCTTCCCATGCTGGTCACCTGTAAAGACTGTGTGAGAAGAGGAGGGAGAGCAATGGGTCGCTCCATTCATGCAGCTGTTTCCAAGTTTAATATATTAGAGGAAACGTATGTAGCTTAGCAACTAGCGTTTGTTGCACTGCCAAACCCCTGTGTTTATAAAAGCTTCAGGTCAGCATGTGCAAAGCAGCGAGTTGACTGGCCTTATCATATGGGCAATAGCTTTGTGAAAGAGCTGAGACTGTGAAAGTTGCTGTTTTCCAAGTAAAAGCACTTGGGTAATCACAATCCATGTGCAGTCTGTGCTTTTGTCCATCCGTCGCCACTGTTGCTTCTTTCAGACCATGCTGGGAAAGTGCTTCAAAGCCAGCTGAGTTTCTTAAACATGTGGCTCTTGATGCAGTTTCTGGATTTGAAGAGAACCTGGAAGGCCAAAGCAGGTTGTGATTTATAGAAATTATGCATATTCATATTTTGTTAGAACCCAAAGTCTAGCTTTCTAATGCCAGTATCTGTTGTGCTGCAACATTTATGAGTGCCTGTTGCACTCTAAGATGGATCAGTCTACTTGTGAAAACAGTTTTTTGAAATGACAGACTAAGGAAGCAAAAATGAGAAAATTCTTGTGTCCCTGGTATTATCCTGGAATCAAGCTAAACTCCAGTTGCAAGTCAAAACCTGCTCTTTTTTTTCCCCTTGTAATATAAACAGCTTAAGTTGTCAGCAGTCACATCAATTGTACACAGAAGTGCTTGAGTGGGTTTTGTGCAAAGCAGATTTCTGTATTTGGTGTTCTTTGTGTGAAATATGTCCCCATTTCCCTGCATCACCAAAGGATGTTTCGAGATTACAGTGTTTTCTAAACAATTAGATTTTCTAATGTATTGTGCCAGTCTCCACTGATTTATGCAATGATGGTGATTTTAGATAGTCAAAGCCTGAGCTGGCCTGCCTGCTATGGCAGGGGCTTTTGCACATTGCAGCAGCCTGCAATCATCTTGGAAACAGATAGTGTGTCATGTGGTCACAGAGGAAGGCTTCAGAAGGGCAAGGCTATAGCAGTCTGTGGGGAGGGAGAGGGGGCTAAAATTATGCCAGGCAGAGTTAGAGGGATCATCTCATGGGTGCTTGAGGAAGGGCTGAGGTCACCCTGGGTCTTCCTCAAGAACCTGTGTTCTGCAACACCTTTTTTTTTTTCCGTCTTGTGGAAATTTTCACTGCTCTATTTTTTTTCCCTCATGGCTCAGAACAAAAGGTTAGGTCTAAAAATAAACTGTGGACTAAAAATAGAAAAAAAGAAACCGTCAGCCTCTGCACACACACATTTCAAAAGAAGACGTGAATTTGGTACCAAAACGAAGTTACTAAGATTTTAAAAACAGAGAAAATTATAAACCTCCTCTTTTCTGAAAAAATGTTTATGGGTACCATTGGCAGAAATGGAGCTTTTACTACAGGGTGATGACTTATTTTGAGTGTATTTATCCTTCTCTGGGATTCACTGTTCATTTCAACACCTGTGTTTGGCTGACTGATCCAATGGGACTAGTTGTTTAGTACTTACCCTTTGTCTTGTTGATGCAATTGTCCATTAATCTGCAATTGGTATTCCCTGAGACTTGCACCAATTTACTCACCAGGATCTAAGGAGGTTCTCCCTCACCTCAACATTGGCAATGACTTATTTTTTATTTTTTCCCTGAGTTTTATGTCGTGGATCGGTCTGCCTTGTGCATCTGCCATGTGTGTGTGCAGATGGGGGAAGGTACTGCCTCCTTTCTCAGCCGCCTCTTCCATGCTGTCTTCCTGGGGACACACAACCTGCTTTATTTTCATTCATCAGCTGTTCTTATCTGAGTTCCTTCTCCTAGAGAGTTTCCAGCCTCACCGGAACTCTCCTCACCTCTCATCTCACGGGCCCAGTGGTGATTCCCAAAGGAGAATTTTAGAGGTGTTGGCACTGCCATGAGAGAGCTGGGGTAAATTGTGCTGATGAGGTACGTGCCCTGTTGTGTTGAGTTTTCCCAGCTGATTGTCTCTTGCTGAGTGGAGTCCAGACCCCACAGCCGCTGTTCACACCACCGTGAAGCATCATCTCCAGGAAGCTCTGTGAAGTCTTTCCACTACTTGTTTTGGTTTCGGCTGCCGCCGGCAACAAAAGCGCCACGCGGCCGCCCCTCCCCCCGCCGGCGTGCGGAGGAGAATGGAAAAAAA
>Ga0065711_1037076_pt1 | contig 20222 bp, 9 predicted proteins | sample Hoacrofraction12_FD_59098 | JGI IMG/M metagenome (GOLD analysis project Ga0065711, IMG submission 59098) | Hoatzin crop microbial communities from Cojedes, Venezuela - Epithelial fraction 12 v2 (version 2) | ecosystem: Host-associated > Birds > Digestive system > Esophagus > Crop | place... | reverse complement strand
CCCCCCGCTGCATCATTCAATTCCTACTCATTCTTATAAGTCAGCTAAAATTCATGATTTTGCACAATAAATTAATAGGTTTTGGTTGCTTGGTAACCATAACCTCTTGGTGATTTATTAGAAGCCAAATGTTGTCAGGAAAGAGGTTAATATTCTAATTTGTAATATATTTGGGACCATTTCTTCATAGGTTTATGTTGTGTGCTCACAGTATGTGCACCCTCTCTCATTTGTGCAAATGTTTATGCTTCATTATCCCAGGGTGGCAGCTGTGCATCTTTCTCCACTGCTTGCATGGGTAAGCTCCTACTTATGCTCATACAGGTAGATTTTTCTGCAGCTCATCTAGAAGCCTCTGAAAATATATCCCTTGAAGTAAATGAATGTGTAAAGGTAAGTAGAATGTAGGTATGTCTTTCAGAAGTCAATTTTTTATTCTGAGAGTCAGGAAAAAAATATGGTAAAATTTTTGTCTTCTTAGCTGCATTGAGTGATAACTCATGTTAGTAAAGAAAAGAATTGTTATCAAGTGATAAATTTCCAACTTTTTAGGCCTTTTAAATTTAAAAAAACACCTATATGCTGTGTGTTGCCAATGTATTTCGCTCTCTCATCTACATAAATTACAATAGCAGCCAATGATCACGGCAGGAGTGTACGAACACAGCACCAACGATAAGATTAAACAGAAGCAAGTGGCTAAACACAACACTAGCATTCCTGTCAAATTATTAAATAACTAATTCATTAAATCACAGAGCCAAATTAGAAAAGCTGGCCATTTGTGCATGTAGACACACTGTAGTTAGCATAATTGGGACCAGCTGTTGTACTGTTTTGCTTCTGGAAGGGTTCCAATGCTATTTGAAGGCAGCACCACAACATGGAGGCAGGCTGCAGAGTGATGATAGTGTTACTGCTTCCACCCTTCAAGCCCTTTTCCTCAAGCAGTTTATCTGACAGCTACAATGACTCAAGCTCTGTCCAGCTCATCTAGCTATCACAGACCAGCTGGGATGATTGGACCGAGAATTAGTTGGTGAAAAACACATAACTGAAACCTCTCCCAGTAATCCATTATGGAGAGAGTTTTACCATCCCAAAACATATACCCACTTTCTTATGTTATTACATCAGCACTAAAAAAACCCCAACCTTTTACCTAGATTAAAATGGTAAAATAGGATGAAAAGTAAACTTTTTAGCTACATGTGTTCTAATTTCCAGTCCCAAATGTTTTCCACAGGGAAGAACAAACTATCATAAAAAACTTAGTCTTAAACTTGGCAATTTAGATGTCATTGCATAGCACAGTATGAGCGCTTACATAAATGCAAGCTATAACGGGTACTGCAAGAGTGTCTGAAAAAGACTGCACATTAAGTAATCTTTTATTCCATAACACATATTTGGGTCAAAACAAAAAGGATTTAAGGAAAATATTACAAAGCCTACAGTAATAGGTCTACATTTTTGAATTAATTTATCATTTCCAAACAAACTAATCTAAGCAGTAACCATAAAAGTGTTATCTTACTTATATGCTGTACATCAATTAATAAAATATACACTTTTCTGTCCTTTATAACAACATTCTTGTCAGGGAAAAAAAGAAATTATGTAATCTGATAGAATCACAGCAGATCTGTGGCATTTCAATTGAATTCAAAGGTGTGAGGAACTTCCTGTATCTGTTCCATAATTTTTTTGTTAATATGTTGCAAAGTGGACAGTAGGCACCTGGCTCTACTTTTTCATCTGCCACAAGAAACAGATTATGATGCTGAAGCTGCTGACATTTTTCTACTTTTTAAAGGACTAGAACTGAATGAAAACTTCCAGAAGGGAAGCGTATTCTCAGTGGGGTAGGGGAGTAAATAAATACAACAAAACCCCCAAACAAATATACCACGCCCTAAAACTAAGATAATTCTTAAATTAAAAAAAAAAAAACCACACACACACCAAAAACAAAACCAACAAAACCCCAAAAAGAAAAAAAAAATACAACCAAGAAAACCCCCAAAAGAAAAAAACAAAACCAAGAAAACCGCAAAAAGGTACTTGTGCATTTCAATTTTTTTCCACTTGATTGAAAAGTTTGTATTTTTCAGATAAGCCTGATTTGTTATTTATTACATCCTGTCTGCTCTTTTGATTGCTTTTTGTCGATGACAAACATTCGCAGAAGATGATCAGAGGAAATGGATATACCAGCTCTAGACTATAATGCAATGGTATGTTCTGCAAAGACCGATGCTCTATCCCTCAAACAATCACAGCACATTCACACAGAGCTGTAGAACACCTGAGCTGTTTACTCCTATTTAAAGTCTGGAATTGTTAATTCAGGCTTTACACAGCTTTGAGAAATCAGGCTAATATCTTCTTGGCACAGTGCTGTGGTGTATGGAAGCATCAGATCAGGTTAGTATTAACTTGCGGATCACTGCAGAAAAGGTAGTGTATGAGTGTGCACATGCGCATATATAGGGAAAGTTTATTGCTACAGAAAGCAGCATCCTGCTGTATAAATACTTCACAGCTTATCTAGGGAGGCATCGAAAAATCTTCACTGCAAATGAAGTCTCTGGTATTCCTTTTGTCTTCTAAAGTAAATCTGAGAACAGCTGAAAAGGTTTTTCCTTGATGAAGGACTCTAAATCCACCCATAACTTAAGGCATTCTCCTCCAAATAGATTAAAACCACACAACAACCAAAAAAAAGAGGCAGCATTAATATCACTGTCTGTCAGGTACAGTCTATTGTCAGGGCTGCGTTGAGATATGACTGAGGGTCATCTGAATTAAAAGCCTGAGGCATAAACACACTTTAAAGAAAATTAAATAGCTAAAATTATATTTTCATGCATATAACTATACCCTCAGTCACTGCCAAAGATATTTTCCTTACCAAAAGAATCCTGAGAGTTATGGTCTCTAATACATACTAAGGATCAAAACAAAACACGTTACCGCATATAACTCAGCAGTTCAGAGCAGACATTTCACTAACACTACAATTAATCTTCCGATTCCCTCAGTTCCTTTTATCATAGAAAATAAGCAGGAAAATAATACAACTGAATACATATAACTCAAATATTTCTTCAAAACAAGACAGCCTTTCCTGTAAGTGTAAATAAAACTCAAGAGCCATCAGAAAAGGTAATATTAAAAAGTCTCAAGCTATATAAGTTACAAGACAAACACGAGCTAAGTAGATATATTTAGCACATTTGAACAAGTAGAATTACATGTGACAAATCACAGAACTGCTGTGCCAATATCATCTGCCCATTTTTGAAGAGGAGTACCTCAACACTCCAAGAAACATATTGCACCTCAAAGATCACCAAATGAGACCCTAACACCTTCTCTCCAGGAGCAATAAAAGTACCAGGCCTTTATTAAGCTCTGAATACCCTGCTTGTGGAATGACTCAGCTACAGCAGCCGTCATGCTTTTCCAAAAAACAGCTGTGCCTTCCCCACCCTCTCCTGCCCATCTTTCAGAGAAGAGTCATCCCCCTCTTGCTGCATGTTGTATGCCACAGCCCAGGTGGTGGGAGCAACAGAGCTGACATTTGTTTTCTGTCACTGCTGCAAGCACAGCAGGAAGGGGTTGCCTTTTCCGCTGCTGGGTGTTTAACCTGGACATACAAAATGAGCTTTCTGAACACTACTTTTCTTCCTGTAACATGAAATGCCTCACATCTTAGGCATCTGACTTTGAAAGATTGTCATATAGACTCTTGGAAACTTGAGCAATACTAAAAAGTTTTTAAATCCCTGTATTTAGCTATATAGTACAATAATTTTATGCCCCATTTTCCATTTATTTTTAAATCATGACAAATTCACATTTCTCCATGTAAAGAACTTGTGTTTTACTTCTTGAAGTTAGGTATCTTTTAAGAACTGGTTGTTATAAAGGGATGAAGAGCTTAAAATGCATAGTCTCAACTACAGAGCTCATGTAGGATATTCTGGAAACAAATCTGAATGGGGAGGGGAAAAAACAAAAAAGTCAGTTCTTTATCTTGTCAATTTCTGCAAGCAAAGACAAATATTGTTTTACAATGAGTTGAAAACAAAGTTTCCAGTGAATCAGTAAGTGGAAAAAAAAAAAAAGCTATGTGAAATGAAACTAAGTTTTTTTCCTACTGTGAATTCTCTGAGAAAAGGAAAGAAGGGAGGTTAAAGAGACAATTGTACAGCTCGGGGAGGTTAAAGAGATGATTGTACAGTTTTTCTACTGTGCCTTGTCCAGAAGCATCAAGTTTTGTTTTAATTCATAACAGGTAAGTCAAAATATTAGGTTCTAGTGAGACCTTTCTCATGTGGGGAAAAACACTAAACTTTTGAGGAACCTCCAGCCCAGGCCCTTGCTGCTGCATCTTACTTAGTGCTGCAAGACAAAATTATGGACCCTGCCTCTGTAGAGGTAGACTATTAACTGCAAGCTGTTCCTTGAAACTCTTCAGTATGCTTCATTTTCAAAAGCTGGCTTTTTAAAACAAAAATATAGAGGTCAGGGTCGGGGTTTTTTTTTTCCAGTTTTCAAGAAATACTGTACCACTATTAAAGAGTTTACATGAGTTATGGACAGACAGGTACATTTACTCTGAAGATGGCTTTGTCCTGTCAGATTCATCTGTCTTCTGGAAAGCAGAAGAATGCAAAGAAATCCTACATCTTTTCTTCTGTACCACTGACAACTGAATGCATGACACTTCTCTGCATAAGTCTCAACTGTACATATATGGATTAGAAAACGGGAGTATATCTTAGATGTGAACTAAGATCCTTATCTCTTAAATGAGAGCATCTGCTTAAAATTTATTTATACTCTTTCAAGTAGAGAAATCCCTGATAAAGTGCCTCTCTCTACCTCCAGGTTTTGATTAAATAATGATCTCAAACTGTGGTTGATTTTAGACCTAAGCACCTCTTCTTTATTAGAAATTGAAGACAATGAATTTGGCTAAACAGAAGAGATTCTATCTGTTTATATTTAATACAATAAGAGGAAATAATTTTCTAGTATGTATACTATCTTACTGTCCTGAAAGCTGTCCATGGAAAAGTTCTTTAAAGAATACTTGAATTTGAAATCTGATTTACATAGCTGGAAAACTAACCAAGGCCAAAATGACTTGCATGTAAATTTGAGTTGATGTTGATGCAAGTGGGAATCTTCTTATAAGATTTCAAAACTTGTTTAAGTGTTTCCTATGTGACAGAAAAAGAATTTATGTTAATGATCATCTTTTGTAAAGATCATTTTTATTCTTAATTTCGTATGAGAATCTATTTGAAACTTATGTTGCCCATTTTAAAGCATGTATTAGTTCTATATTACTAATTAGACATCACAAGTTCTGCATAGCTAACTACGTTAAAGACTAAGGATGAAATCACTGGCTCAGTACATCAGGTTACAAATGCTTAGCTGATACTAAATTCCCAGACACAGAAAATCTGCTCCAAAGCCTGTAGTGTTAGTATTCAGCTAAGCAGGCAGGTATTTACAGAGAAAGCAGACAGCAGTGTGCAGAATTTCAACAAATAACCTCCAGAACTTGCACTGGTCATTTGAAAGCTTGAACAAAGGCTGTGGCTAACAGGGTGCCCAGAGACAAAAATAAGGGGTTGTGGCACTTTCTGATGCTCAAAGGGAATTCCCTGTAAGGTCTCCCGTGTCAGAATGAGACAAGAAGTTCCTTTCACCCTGGAAATGAGGCAGTCGATTCGGACATGTGTTGTAGCATAGTGCAGCCAGTAGTACTTTCCTACCCCAGTAAGAATGAAAGCAGAGTCAAAACAACTGTTTTCCCTTTCCTGGAAGATAATTTCTAGATGATCTCTCTTTACAAGAATCTCCGAGTGTTGCTCAAGATTTAGGAGCTGTCAATTTAAATGTCCACATGTAAATCTCAAAAAAAACTATATAAGCTTGTAATTCCCTCTATCTGCACCCCTCCCCCCTTTTTTTTTTTTTTTAAACTGTCTCATGCATTAGTTCTATTATCTGGGCACATGTCTCTGTCTAATGTCTATTCAAGTATACGGTGAGATGTCCAGTAAAGCAACCAGTTATTTTCCTTGATTTTGTAAGGGACTTTTCTTTGCGTAAGAGTAGACTAGGAACACCTGTAACTTCAGAGGCAGAGCTGCAGATTATATCATCAGCCCTTTTTCCATCAGTGATTCTTTTTTCAGGATAAGGACAGAGTTTGAGAAGGATTTGTGCCTTTACCCTGAGTCACACGAGGAGAAATGATGGAAAGAAGGTGCAGGGGAAATAGATGTAAATGTATAGAGAAACTCACCATGTTGTACAACATGTACAACAGATCATCTGGCAGTCTGGGCACTCAGTTCAGACCTGACACCAGGTGAGTGCTATGTACATCAAACAGGCATCGCTTCCCAAATATCTAACGTAGATTCACATTCTATCCCAGTGGCCATCTCATACAGAGCTTAACATGCTGTGGAGTTGCTACAGCAGCCTTTTACAATCTCAAATGCAAGAGATAAATTGTGGTAAGGAGGTCCCTGAATCCGGTATCCCACTGTTCTTGGGTCCAGCCAGCAGCAAGGCTGAACATATATTCACAGTAAATACAGACTCAAAGAACATTTATAACATGCATATCTACACAGCCAATCGCACAGATCAAACACTTGCCACTCATAAGCAAGATCAGTACCAATGGCCTCAGCTCGTTCTCCTCTCTGGCACTTCAGGGTGAGGGTGTGTTAGTAGGAAATAGACACAAATATTTACATCCCTGAAGTAGCTGGGCTGAGATAACTTAGTCCATCCAGTAGCTAATCCCGGATCCCTAGTTTCTGCCATCTGGACATGTAAGTGCCCACAGCCCCACCCAAGCTACAGGTACACATCTCCTCGCCCTCAGCAACACACAGATCCACACAGCTGATGGCTCAGTAACAACCCTTGTACTCAGCCTACTCACCAACCCTTGCACCCTTTCATCTCCAGTCCCTCACACAGAGGGCGGTGCACACAAGCAGGTGTCAAGCAGCCCCCAGGCTCCATGGTCTCTCTAATAGCCAACTCCTGCAGGTAACTCACTCCAACACTCACCCTGGACTCCCAAACCATTTGTACCTCTTGCCAACTAGCTCAGCTTGATATCCATTAGCAGTCACACATTGGCACACAGATCTTCACTTGCTCCTGTTGCTGGCACCAGACACCTGTGACTCACAAGCTCACCCCAATCTTCTTCCCCACCATCCCCTAATAAATCTCACGCCCCTTTCAGGCTGTACCCCTTTCAGCTTGAAAGGTGCTCTGGAGGGCCTTTCCTTTGAATTGTGACAGGCATTGTCCCCAGTCCATGGGGCTGACCACCCTCCTGAGACAGCCCCAGGAGGAGACAGAGCAGAGTGTTCACCTATCTGCCAAGGTTATGGAAGCTCCCCCACCCGCCTTGGCTCCGCTGCACTCCTTTGCCTACACAGAAAACAGCCTTTTGTCATATAACCTAACGATAATTGTTGCAAAGAAGAGTTTGTGAGAGGAATCTAATTACAAGGATATGATTAGGGTTTTCAGATAGGTTCATTAGTGGACTGAGTAACCATAAAGTTACTCCACATGGAAGTCAAATAATGTATCAGTTAAGCTATCCAAGCCACAGATTCTGTTCAAGCTGAATCTGAGCATACCAAAATAAAGTGAATTTCTGTGACACTGCATACTCTGAGCCATGAAAGTAATCTCATTGCAAAGTATTTGTAATCATTTTTGGACACTGTTAAATTTTGTAGAAAGCAAATTAGTTACAGTTGTAGAAAAAAAATTTGAAACGTCAACAATGCAAGCTTTTTGTTGATTGCAAAAGACATTTTCCATCTGGTCCCAAGCATGAAAATATCCTGAAGTGACCTGCATATGCCAGAACTCAGCTGAACTGAATGATAATGTAATTCAGCAAAAGTCTCCAAACAGGGAAAAGCCTTTTCATTTAGGGCTACACCCTTCTTCCACCGAAGTTGATAACAGAAATTCCATTGACCCATTTAACAGGATGGGTCTCAAAGCGATCCTGTATAACCACTTTTGACATGCAGAGACAGATACACAAGCAGCAACTATAGGCTACATACATTTGGTGCAAATAATTGGCATAGAGAAATCTAGAATGACATTCCATCCCATTGATATTTAAGCTTTACAGTCAGAATATAGCTAAGATAAAACAGTGCACCAAAACAATGTATATGAACTACAGTTAATTAAAAGGATTTTTTCCATTTTCAGGGAGAAAGAGGAAGAGAGAGCAGTTGCAATCTTAACAGTACACATTTTTCCTCTCGTTGTAGCTTAAATTATGTGAAATCACAATATGCTGCCTCCAACATACACACAGTAAAAGCCAATTACAAGAAGTCTTTACAAAAATGCTCATAAAAACACTCGTGGCTCTCCAAATGGATCTTGTAACGTATACCAAAATTGGATATGAAAATCTTGCTATCAGCCATTGCAGAAATTGACTGTAATATGGGCCAAATTAGCCATAAGAATATGACCGATAATATATTTAGATATTAAAATGAGAAAATTAATATTAATTACTACAAATAGTAAGGCTATAAATCTCACTAATAACGATGTAGTGAGCTACAGTCTTTGTTTTATTTATTCATCTTAGGTAATAATTTGAATAAGATTTTACATTATTCAGATTTAGCTTGTTAATTTCCTTGCCCACATCTAATTTCTCCAATTTGCCAAGTTTTTTTTTTACAAAGTGCTTTGTAGATCTGCATAAAGGACACAGAGTATTGTTTAGGAGAAATCACTGGTTTTGAACAGGAAGAGACAGTAGATTTCTTCCCATCATCAGCAATGCGTGATTATTTACAAAGTATGATAAAACATACAGATGTGCTTTTGATTTTCATTTGAATGCAGTATTTTATTCCACATTATTTTCCGCTAAACTTGAAGTCCTGGGTTCCATATTTTTGAATTTAGTTCTTTTCCACACTTATGTTAGAAATTATGTGTTTAGGGGCTGAAGTACCCGTAGTTTTGTAGACTAACTCCACTAACTGCCGAAGGCTGAATTGCACCAAAGGGGCATTAACTCGTACACATTACTTGTTTACATACACTTAAGAAACAGGAGCCAAGTAAACCTTCTCACCACTCGGATGAGAAAGGTTGTTTATCATCCAGGAAAAATGGAAAATAAAGTGACTGTCAAAATATTTATCTCGGCTATTACAATATTATTTTAATCAATTGCCAATTGCCAAGTAATAAACCCTCCCTCAAGGCCTAGCCTTTGGGAAGGACGTGGGACATGTGCGCAGTGTCTCAGAGGAAAAAGAAACACAGCTCCCACTGGCTTAGTTAGCCAAACCACATACCCCCGGGGACTCCCTTATTGAAGGGCCAGAAGAAAATCAGCAGCGCTTTTTGCAGTACTGCTCTGTGGAATCCGACACAATTCCATGGACATCAGCTGACACACAGAAAGGCAAAATAAACTCCCCACTTCTCTTGCATTTGCTTTTGAGGAGAATCCAAGTGCTTGACATTGCCAACACTCATGTCACATCCCAGCGCCAAGGTCTGGGTAACTTCCATGGCTGCGTGGGGGAACAATTTTTCTTCCCTTCAGAGCCGGTCACAGTTAAGTAATAAATTCATAACTGGAACATAATTCACACAGCAATTTACATGCACCAAGAGATTATGTGGCCTCACTCTGGAATGCTGCACCACAAAGGAAGTTTCTATAGTTATTTAAAGCAAGCAAGCCTTTCCCCAGCTATTAAGAAATTTAATCTTCTTATCTCTACATGGAAGAAGTCTTTCTTTATATTTTTATATATATATATATATATATATATATAAAATCCCCTTGTAATGTCCTATCCCCTCACCATTAAGTTTTCTGTTCTTTTTTGCTTTGGCAAAGAAATTGTGAAGAAATGTGAAAAACTTTTATTAGGTGTTTTTTATCAATTACCAGATAATGAAAAACAGCAAAGTTAATGGAAAAAAGTTATCCCTGGATTTTGGGCTAGATTTTCCTTTTCCCATGGGAAACCCTGTAAGAGAAGGAGAAAGAGGCAGCAATCTGAGAGGTTTCTCAGATGGTTCCAGCAAAGCTGACAGAGTTATTTTCCACTCCCCTCTCTCACTGAACAATCAGGGAATCTGACCCCTATATCTTGTAGGCTGTACCAGTGTCACAGAGAATTAGGTATATTCTTCAGGAGAAGAATTAGTTCAAGCTTACAGGGCTTCCTCCATTAGTTGCTCATGAAGACCAAAGCATAGGCAAAACTGTTAACCTTAGGCTGGCTACCAGCATCACAGGCAGCAAACAGGAGATGCTGCTGATTCCTGCTAAATTCCTCCTTTGGTAAAGGGGTTAGAAGGGTGTTAACAGGGGAAGAACTACATAGATCAAATGTTCCATCCCCAAAAATCTTCCTCATGATGCCTTTTATATTGGTTTCTCAATCAGTTTGAGAGAGAGACTGCAGGTTATTAAATCACAGAATGGTAGGAGTTGGATGGGACCTCTAGGGATCATCCAATCAAACCCCCCTGCCAAAGCAGGGTCATCCACAGAAGGCTGCACAGGACCATGTCCAGGTAAGTTTTGAATATCTCCAGCGAAGGAGACTCCACAGCCCCTCTGGGCAGCCTGTTCCAGTGCTCTGTCACCCTCAAAGTAAAGTTTTTCTTCTTCACATTCAGCTGGAACTTCCTATGCTTCAGTTTGTGTCTGTTGCCCCTTAATCTCTCTTGGATGTTTTGTCAGGAGTTGTCCTAAATTCTGTGTTTGTGCATGAATAGAGTTCTAACCAGTGTTCCCATTACTATAAAGACAGCTACAGCAAAAAGAATTGGGTATCTCCCCCACAAGAGCGAATTACATCCTTCAAATACGTCTTTCTTTATTCATGCATATTAACATGGAGAATCTTGCGATACTCCAGCACAATTCCCAATAGAAAACAAACACCCTTTGTGCAGATGAAAGGATAACTGACTCATAATAAAATTCTAAAATTTTATTCTAAAATTCTAAAAATCTAAAATTGCAGAACACGCAAAAAATGCCACAATTACTGTTAGCCCAAAGTGCTTGCCAAAGGCCATGTGGCTAATGGCGCATTATCAAGTTATGTATGATACTAAAGCTGATACAGAAATATAATCTCTTTCATCAGAAAGTTTCCCCTTCAATCTCTTGGGTTTTTAGTACCAAATAGTTATAATCCAAGAATCCTCTGCAAGAAATGAATGGGTTTTGGAGTTCTATGTAGGGTAGAATAAGAAGCAGACAAAACCAAGATCAAACTCAATTGACACTGACAACTTTATGCACACAAAAGGTTAAATCTGATAGTAATTGTTATGCATGCCAAGGGGGAAATAACAATATTGAATTATTATTACATTATGTGGACATTTTATTTCACAGGCCAAAGTTTCATCACAGTTGAGTTCCCTGATGTGAAATATCTAGAAGCCGTATTTCACTTCCCAAGAATTTTACTACAGGAAATAAAAATTTTAGCTTGATATCCAAAGGGTATTTTATTTATTTTTAGAAGTGGTAAGAGGTCCATATGTATTCCTTACCATATCTGTATTCAGCATTATTGCCCTAGGGGTGAAGGGTCACAAACCATCATTAAAAATAAAATGTCACCCCAAACTTCTAAGGTCTACAAATCGTTAAGAAGTGATCTTTCATGATAGGTTTCCTCAGCTGTAATAACATAAGCTATGTATTTATTTTTTTTAACCTTTATTCCAGTCTCTGCAGTTCAGAAAACTTACTTCTCTGCTGTGCCTCATGGTCTGGTCAACCATTAATCGTCAACAAACAGCAGCAGAAATATATCATCTCTATTCTAGACTTTCTGGGAGCTCACATGATTTCAGTTTAATGAAGAAACAAAAAGGATTAATCTCATTCATTGAAGCTTTCCTTCTCTGATCCCATTTGGAAAAAGTATTCCCTTCCCTATTTCCATGACCAGCCGTGACTTGTTACTTTTTCATTAGCCGTTTGGATTGGAAGAAAGATCTAATAAGAACTGAAAGATAGAGAGACAGATAAGAAAAGCAGATATAGAGGGAAAAGAGTAAGGCAATTAAGTGATTGCAGGTGGGTGCTGAACTGAAAGCTTCAGTAACTTGAAAGGCTGTAGTATCAGACTTGCAAGGAAGTGGGGGAAACCACATCCCTGGTGGGTGGTGCAGGGAAGCTGGGAATACTGGGAACCAGAACCGTGGTGGGAGGCCAGCATGTGGGTTGGTGTGATCAAAGGCCCTTGGTTCCCACTGCAAGCACCCTGACAGGAAGCAGCTGGGGCTGGGAACACTGCTGAAGGAAGGCTGCTCACAACAAGGAGAGTACTTTGGTGACCAAAGGACTCATCTCATGGTCCCTGGTGAGCCTCCAGTGCTTGCTGGGGCAAGGAAGTGTAGTGGATACTCTCCACCAGTCTTAGCTGATCATTACATCTGTTATTAGTGGCTTTATTTACACTTCTGTCTTTATGGTTTTCTCCAAGACAGTGAATTTAAACTTTGCCCTTTTATTGTTAGATTCTTGCACAACCAAATTTCATTCTTCACTAAATTTCTTAAGGAGATGTGCTTTCAGTCACCTAGAAAATCTTCCTCAGTTCTCACACATTAAATCTCATACTTCACAAGTAACTATACTCCTCCTTGACTCAAATTTTCTGTAATCATTAATAGCAGTAATTTGAATGCATTTGACACCTGTAGATGCTGGCACTAGGAAAAGCGGAGAGTGGCAAACTCAGCCAGTTTCAAAAACTTAAGGCATCTACTGTTGCACTCATTAAAGATTACAACATCAACATCCCATTCCCAAAACCTGTTCTTACTCTCAAGAAACTCCAAGGGTAACAAGCACACCTCCGCACTTCCAACAAGCCAGGCATTTTTCATAGGTAGGCAGTGGCAATGAAGTTCCCCAGTGAGGAAAGCACCTACCTGCTTTCAAGTGGCCACAAGCCCAGGGCAGTTCCTCTAGGGAAGCCAGCAGGTCCTGCCAACCCTCCAGCAAGTGTTAAGCAAGGGTAAGAAAACAAGGCAGGAGTAAGGTTTATGTCAACCAAAGAACAGCTCAGTGAAAGAGCTGGAGGTTAAATAAGTCTCCAACCCAATGGCCAGGGGTGCGGGTGGAGGGCCCAGGTGAGGCTGTTCAGGGCCAGTAACACCTATTAGTGCCCCTCAGGCCCTGACACTTGCAACTGTAAAAGGAAATTTGGTGAGAAGTTTCACAGCATATGATGTGTCTGGAAAAGTCTAATATGAACAAACCGGCATTCTTTGTCCTAGATTTTAACCAAAAATGAGCACCAGGAGACTTTACTGTCTATCTTTTAAGAAACAATAAGTTTGAAATCCAAAGGAAAGAAGTAACAAATCAGAAGACTGGGTGAAAAAAACCTAAAACAGCACACCCCCCTCCCATCAGATCATATCACACCAGAAAAAGCATGTATTACTTAACTCTTCCAAAAAAGGCAATCAATGCTGCATTTATAACATCTTATATAGGTACATATTCCTAAGATTGACATATGAGCTAAATAAATTCCTGTATTTTTATTAGGGAAAACTTTTTCCAGCTTTTGTACATTATGAGGAATAATCTTAGGAGTGTTGAAGGTTTTGAGGTGACATAGTACTAACACTAGCCATTTGTAAACTCAGAAACTACTTGCTTTCGTTACTGTGTTGCAAAGTTCATCGTGGCCAGTTTCAGCACTGATTCTGCTTAAATCACAGTGGAATCTAGAAAATGCAATGAGACCTTGAAATGTCAGATGTGGTTAAATCTGGTACAATTTGAGTTACTCAGTCTTTAAAATTTTGTTTCCATGTACTTGAAAATGTTAGCAATACAACTCACAACAAACTCCATAGTTTTGGGGTTTCAGTACAAATCCCCTCTCTTGGGTGTCTCTAATGTCAGTGGTTCACCTTGGCAGTATGGTACGCTATTCTAGTTTAACAACTTGCTTCCAGTGAGGATGGCAATTAGCCACCTCTTTTGACTGTTCGAAGTGCCATGGAGTTCAAATACCACTTCAGACACCATTTCAGACATTTCAAACACGACTTCATGCTCCAAAACTAGGTACAGCTCTATATCCTAGACCTTTATTAGAAACAGTATTCATAAAGAGTGATAAGTCACAAAATATTAACCTCCTCAGCTTTGGAAAACTAAAAAAGATTGCACAGTTTTAGTTAAAAACAATAATAAAATTAAAATATTCACCTGAGTTTTGATTTACTTTTTACTTCTTTCAAATCTGAAGCAAAATATGGATTTAATTTTAAAGGAATTCTTTTCTTAAAAATTTTGTAGCTGTCATACATGTCTAATTGATTACAAACAAAAAATATATAAAAGATATTAAGCTCAGTAGCAGCTTTGGAGCTAGATTAGATCTCAAGAGGAACAGATAATAATAACAAAATAGAAATGCTAACTATCTTTCATTATACATCCTTCATTGTCAAATTAATAAAAGTACTTATTTTTGCAAAGTTTAGAGATCTTTCTTCAAGAAAGAAAATAGTTTGTTATCAAAAACATCTCTATTAAAATTTAGAGCTATAATTACAAATACAAGCTCAGTTAAGAACATTTAATTAAATTAAAGCTGTGCATCCCATAGCCCAAAGTTATTGATGGATGCTGTCTAGGTACAACTCTAACTCTTCATGTCAGCTGTACTTGGGAGACATAAGTCTTAACTGAAGTAATCCAGAATATTTCTAACCCAGGAGATCTTTCCAGAGAGAAAAAGTCCCTCCCAAAATCCTAATCTCCCTAGAGGAGCATGCCTATTGTTGCAGGCAAGCTTCAGGCCTGTTGCTGGTGTAAACCCTTTTATTTGACATGATGTATTCATGTGCTTGTCAATCCTATAGTCCCTGTTTAAAATGCTTGGGAACTGTAAAAGTGTGACAATGTCATGGCAGCTACAACAACCCCAGATAAGGAAAAGAAATCATATGTTAAACATATATATAAAAAATAGGCCAAATTCACAGTGCGTAAAAATATGTAGTAATAGATTAAACGAGGATGTTTCCCAGTATTGTGGTGCAGCATGTGTTTATGGTTTTGGATGCTTGTCCAGTTTTATGCCTTACATTATTTATTTATTTCATTCGTTTTGATTTGAGCAGTTAGGAACAAAGGGAAGAGGTAGTATCGTGGGACCATTGAGCTCCTAAGCAAATGTCCCACCGACGGTTTGCAGACTGGTGTATGCTACATCCTTTTCACTCCAGAGATTGGAGTCACATCATCCCTCTGTGCACGCAGGAGGTAGGAAGTTCCCAGGGAGCCTTCAGGAGTGTTGTTTCCACACGGCACGTTCACTGTGCCACAAACATGAACATGAAGGTGGCATGTTCACTCCGACAATTGCTGCTCCATCCCCTCTCAGAATACAAGAGATGCAAAATGCCACGGATGCCGGCAGGATACCACCCCGCATCCAGAGCCTGGGACCAAGCACTGTCAGGTCACTGGGACACACGACTCTGCAGACAGATCAGGAGTTTGCTGTCTACGTACACACAGCCTCTTATGACTCCCCTGTACTGGTTAGAGTTACCCTTGTCCTGCGCCTCCTTTGTATTTTAGTTATGGGGTCATCAATATAGAAGCTGACTTAGCACATTTCCTTTGAGGATAAGCCGCTAAGAGTACCATGCTACACTCTTATCACCTAGCAGGCTTGTGCCGCTTACACAATCAGCTATGTGAAGTAATACGGGGAGATGCTAGTGCTTACCTCCATTTCGGTTCAGTGTGACTTTTCCAGTTATATATACTGAGAGGACGAAGGGTTCAAGGTCAGAAAAGGTATGTGTAACAAATCAAATGTAAATCTATTAGAAGTGAGAAAAATCTTGTGTCATCAATTCAGCATATGCAACTGGAGCAAGGAAAAGTAATTTCTGGCCGCTTCTGAAGAGAAGAAGCCTTCAAGTTTGAGGGTAGTGCGCTTTCCACATCACTCTTCAAAAGGAGAAGATGGCAGAAGAACAGAATCAAAGATTTGCACAGCTGTTGCCCAGCACTGCCATGGGAGAACTATCTCCTCTCCCACGTCAAAACCATCCAGTTTTCACATTTACTGATTTCACTCAGGTTAGAATTTGTCTTTATAAAACCAAAATTTCAGTTTTCTATACCTGTCTTAGTTTTATTTAATAACATTGTCCTATTTTTCCCTCTGACAAGTAAAATAATCTGAAAAATATTTGCAGTCCCACTGCAAGAGCTATTGTTTCAACTCTCAGATGTCTAATCAGTATTCTTAAAAGCACAGACATTGTGCATAGATGTATTATAAAATGAGCCAAACTTTCAAGGGAAAGATGTCAGAATTTGACACGTAGAAACAGGGGAACCTTCAAAGTTGTGTGTTGGGAGGGTTTTTTTTGCTTTAAGCTGGCTTCTGTTGCCAGTTCATCCTGCATACAGTTCTTGGTTAAGCCGCCTTTTTGTTGTTGTTTTATGTTCCTCAAAAAGAAAATCTATGTACCTATCAATCTATGCACGGTATCTATTTAATCTATGGCAATGATTCAACTTTTTTGTACACAGCTTTCAGTTATTCACTGCTTGCTGTCAAGACTAATGCATGCCTATCAGTTTCTATCAATGCACAGTGGATGAATATGACATTGCATTTTTTCCCAATGTCACCAGGTTCAGTATGTAATAAAAGCTCAGAGTTCAGGCGAAATCTTAGTACCCTGGGCTCAGATTTACATGAAGCTGCTAGGAGGGAGGATTCAGGGGCTCTTTCATAGCACTACCGTGGCATGCTGCATGTGATTTACTCCTTGGACACAAAGCACAGTTTTGGTATGTTTATTTGGGGCACATAGGACCCAGGTAGAGTGTCTTGGTGTGAAGGGTGACAGTCCTGCTTTCTCTCTCTCTAAAGAGTCCAGGACAGAGGGGCAAGTGCCATATGCTGCGTGTGTTTTGTTCTAGCTCTGCCACAGAGGCAACATTTTGCTTAAACCAGATGCCTTATTCTTCTGCTGATTAAGATACTCCTTCTAGGTTAGTCTGCATGGCTTTTACATCTCTACTGTAAACACCTTCTGTTGACTTGCAGTAGGTGATGAACTTTTTCTCAGTTGCAGAGATCATAATTAGAGTTTTTGCTCTGACTATAGAGGATGGTAGATGCCATTTAAAATAGCTTAAAGGATAATACATAGGGAAAAGCTGATGGCAGATTTTCCTGCTTCCAGACTTCCTTGTTTAGTCAGTAGTAAGCCTAGTGGCTTGCTTACAGTGGTAGATGTATGCAAAGATGGTCATAGCAATGGCAGTTCTGGAGCATACGATACTTGAACAGTTATATCAGATTACTATACTGTTAGACTACTCAATACCACAGAGGTCAAATGAGCAGAAATTCATCCATTGTCATGAATGCCATGCTTTAATATCATTCCTGTAGCCAAGTCAATTTTGTGATGTAAATAAAAATAGTCATTAAATGTATTGTAACATGGCATGGATTCATTCAAGATTTGATGCAGTGCACTCAAACCTAGTCTTCATGAATATGGACACTGAATGCACTGCACTTTATAATAATGAGGCCTTGTATGCTAGATTTGAAAGCTTGCTTTGAACTTGAGTTTATATAGTGTGAGACAGATCGTTACGAAAGCAGTATTGAGAACAAGAGCAAAAGGGAGAAAATGGAATCTTCTGACAGGATTCAGCAGCAGTTACTTTGTCATCAGTCTATGATTTCTCAAGATTCTATTTTTAAAACTAATATTTCCTAACCTGGGTTCTTAAGGGGGGTCTTTTATTGCACGTCTCTTACATAGAGAATATCCTCCTTTGCATTTGCAGCTTGTTTTTCAATGCAGATCTCTTTCACAGTATGAACTTTCCCCGTCAAAGCTCCATAACTCATTATTGTAATTCTATGCCTATCTCGCACACATCCCATAAAGGAGATGTTTCCAGGGTACTCAAACCAGCTGTAGGAGTCAAAGATGCCTTTGGGCTGAAGCTACTCTAACACAAATTTCATGGAAAAACTGCTAGTACTTTCCACAGGCTATGAAACTACCATGACTATTAGAATCCCAAAATCAGATAGCAAATAAACAGAAATTCTCATTTCCTTGTCTCTAGTGACAAAAAAGAATAACAAAAAAACTTCCAAAAAAGGAAAATTAAGACAATAACTGGATGGGTATTTCACTATGTTTCTAGCTTAGAAAATTTAATGTTGAAAAGACAAAAGGTATACACAGTGTGCTTTATAACAAAATTTTCTTTTAGATTAGTAAACTATTTTCTTTTATTTGTTGAAGTGATTCACCCTTGGGAAAAAGGAAAAAATGGTTTAAACTGACAGGGAAAAATAACGATGGTCCAGTCAATATTTATAATATTGATTTTATAAATGCAAATTAGTTTGAGAATTGCAAAATTGAGAATTTTCAATCTTTTTTATGTGCTCTGTACAATAATTACAATTTCAAAACAACCAAGTATTCAAATGTAAATGCTACTATCTCTATTAGTAGCTGGGTCAAATGTTCACGTGTGTTTTAAATGCCCAGCATTAGAACACTGTTGATCCTCTCTCTTATTTCAAAGCCAAGCTATTTTAGTAAAATTTCTGTGTTATTTTCTAGTAACAACAGCCTTAATTTACTATAATTTTTTTCTAACATGAAAGCATACATTTTGTAATTAAGTTTTCACTATCTAATTATCATTTCCATGAAATTGTCTGTGAAATTAGTAGGCGTAAAATACTTTCTACAGTGCCTGAGTGGCTTAGAAGAGTATATCTCATTTACAGAAGAGACTGAAGAGCTCAGGTCATACAGACCTTCTGTAGGACAGTGACTTTTAGGTCACTCAGACATTTTTGTCAAGAGCAGCTGATTCAGTGTAGGAAACATCATGAAACACCAAAATCTCTCCGTATTACAGCATTTTTTATTAAAGAAGTTACTGTATATCATTGAGTTTTAGGTTAAGCTCATCCATGTATTAAAACAACACACTTGGAAGTTGTCTGATCATTTTTGTTCTTTTGACAGCTGAAAACAAGCACTGCTCTTTTGACACCAAATGCTAATACTGTAAATTACTATTGTAAAATTACATTGCATAGTGTCTACATGTATACATATACTTATGCAAGAAAATCTTAAGAGAAGATAGAAGATCAACCTCAGTATGAACATGAGCCAGCAGTGTGCCCAGCTGGCCAAGAAGGCCAACGGCATCCTGGCTTGTATCAGGAATAGTGTGGCCAGCAGGAGTAGGGAGGTGATCGTGCCCCTGTACTCGGCACTGGTGAGGCCGCACCTGGAGTACTGTGTTCAGTTTTGGGCCCCTCACTACAAGAAAGACATTGAGGTGCTGGAGCGTGTCCAGAGAAGGGCAACGAGGCTGGTGAGGCATCTAGAGAACAAGTCTTAGGAGGAGCAGCTGAGGGAGCTGGGGCTGTTTAGTCTGGAGAAGAGGAGGCTGAGGGGGGACCTAATCGCTCTCTACAACTACCTGAAAGGAGGTTGTAGTGAGGCAGGTGTTGGTCTCTTCTCCCAAGTAACTAGCGATAGGACCAGAGGCAATGGCCTCAAGCTGCGTCAGGGGAGGTTTAGATTGGATACTAGGAAAAACGCCTTTACTGAAAGGGTGGTCAGCCATTGGAACAGGCTGCCCAGTGAAGTGGTGGTCACCATCCTTGGAGGTGTTTAAAAAATGTGTAGATGTGGCACTTTGGGATATGGTTTAGTAGGCATTGTGTTGTTGCGCAGATGGTTGGACTTAGAGGTCTTTTCCAACCTATGATTCTATGATTCTATATATAAGCACTACCATGAGAGGAAGGCAGTAACTATGGCAGTGCAATTGAGACCACTCAAACAACTAAGAGACTGGGTCATATCAGAGAAACATGGACATAATTGCTTATCTCAGCCAATTCTGAGCTGATCCCCTACGAGGAGAGGCTGAGGGAGCTGGGCTTGTTCAGCCTGAAGAAGAGAAGGCTGCAAGGGGACCTAATAAATGCTTATAAATATCTGAAGGGTGGGTGTCAGGAGGATGGGGCCAAACTCTTTTCAGT
>Ga0065711_1005445_pt1 | contig 20222 bp, 16 predicted proteins | sample Hoacrofraction12_FD_59098 | JGI IMG/M metagenome (GOLD analysis project Ga0065711, IMG submission 59098) | Hoatzin crop microbial communities from Cojedes, Venezuela - Epithelial fraction 12 v2 (version 2) | ecosystem: Host-associated > Birds > Digestive system > Esophagus > Crop | place... | reverse complement strand
TTCTTTTTAATCCGAGATACCAGCCTCATTCCTAACATCCTGTGGTTTGAATACACAGTTACGAGAGCAGAGGCAAGGTAAGTGATATTGTGGGGTGGAGGACCTGTAGCTGGTTTGATGTAGTTATTAATTTATTTTCTAATACGTAGATAGCTGCTGTGGGTAGAATAGTGCAGAGTAAAGAAATACCAAGCTGTGGGTTAACTACTGCATCTGGAAGGTGAGTCTGGGGAGTGCGAGACTGAAGAATGTTTCATTTAAATACAATTTCAGCAAACAAGTTCTGTGCAAACAAGTGTTTATAATCTCGCATCCGCATATGAGCTGGTGCACACTTAGGACGCAATGGATGTTCTAGGACTCTACAGAGTAGGAAGGACTGAGGTCCTTTTAGAGTATGGTGGGGGCAGCTTTATCTTTGCATGGAGCTGCACAGAGCCTTACTTTAATCCTCCTATCTTTTTCCCCCTGGTTTGCCGCAATACCCTACGGTGGGTAGGGTTGAAGCCACCTCTCTCACCCTGCCTTTTGTGTTGCCGTTGCAGAAACAGACAGCGCAAGCTGGGTACGAAGCTCCAGTGACTCGGGAAGCGAAGCGTGGGGACCAGAGTGCACGTTTTAACTTTAATGGAGACAGATGAGAGCAGAGACCTGGGAGCAGCAAGGAGCCTTTTAACAGACGGACCAAAGGAACAGGCAGGGACCATACCCAAAACCTGAAAGCCTTTGCTCTGCTTTAGCAGCTAGCTGGATGCTCCCTGATGCATGTGGGACCGTGCAGGAGTAGAAACTAATTTTCAACACAGATGCGCATTGCCGGTTGGAATGTACCATCACGTCTACGTCAGGGGCGGGGGGAGAAAATGCCTGGTGTCATGTTCGGGGGAGGGAAAACCAAAAATGAATCCGTTCTGTGACTTTTTTTTTTCCCAGCATGAAATATACACACTATTTATTTATTTTTTTTAAATGGAACTATTGTTTTTGGGGTGGGTGAGGCATTGATTGTGTGTTTTGTTTTTGCTTTTTGTTTGGGTTTTTCTTTTTGGAAGAAGATGACAAAACTAATCTCAAGTTGATCATGCTTAATTAGGGTTTTTAATTTTTAAAAACCCCTTAGGAGGGAGGGGAGCTAGGATGGGGTGACCTAGGCAGAAGGGAGAGGAAGGTTTCCTTTCCTTTCTGCAACCAGTTTGGGAGATCAAAATCGATTCCAACTGCACTTTGTACAGGTGGAAAGAAAGGCTCAAGATCTGATTTTTAACACTAGTGACGGTTCTGCAGGGAAGCCTGCACGGATACCACTAAGGGGAGTGTGTGTGTAAAACAAAGGAAAAACTGAAATATACTGACTTTTTTTTTTCCACTGCTGCTCCTGTTGTGTAATTAGCAAGAGTGTCTTTCTCAGAATCTCTTATAGTGGCAAGATTATCATACATATCTCACGTTTATTCCATCTCTTTGTTTATACTTTTATTACCTCAGGGTTGCTGTGCTCTGTACAGCTTCTGTTGTTGTACTGAGTGTACTACCGATGGCGCTGGAAAGCCCATTGGTCAGAAGCAGTGCTGTGCTCCAGTAAGAGTCAGCCCAAAGCCTTACAAAATTCAGTTGCTAGTCTCTGTCTTAAGCACTGGATTTAAATTTTTTTTTTCTGTTAAAGCTTAAGGGAGGGATTTTAAGAATGAACAAAGTGACAACCATAAATGAATAACAAGGCAAATGACTAATAACTAGCTCAGCTGCTATTTGAATTTTTTCTCGAAGAGTCCTGTTAGAATCCAGCTGTGAACTCGCGTAGTGAGCTCGCCCTAGCAGAGTCCTGCTGGTTATTACAGTGGCTTGGTCGGGGTCCTGCAGTAGTAACCTTGAATGCTGAACTCCTACAAGCAAGTTTTGCTTTCCATCCTTCTTCCATTCTGATTCTTCGTTTGGCCCGTCGGCTCTCTGGATGCTGTGTCTCTGTGGGAGTGTGCCTGCCATCTGTGTGTGCTGGTGATGCCTACAACTTCTGTGATCTATGAGTCAACCTGGCAAGGGCTGTGCATGGACACTTTCTGTATTTCTAGTATATAATGCAGCAGTTCAAGTGTAACTACAGAGAAGTATTTATTCAAAGCACAATTGACTTGAACTTTCACAGATAAAGGACAGCTTCTGAACTGGCTCAAAGGTCATCGGTGTGCCTTCGATGCAGTCATGTGAGCAGAGGTAAAATGACTGTCACATCTCGGTCTTGCTGCCTGTCTTACTATCTTCACTTTAATCAGACTTCTGCATTATAAAGCTCCTTGAAGTGAGATGTGCTTCTGTTCATCTTGATTTTGATTGTTTTTATTTTTTTAAGTTTTCATCTGTGCCTGTTGCCATAGGAGTTTGTGTTCTGTGGAGTGGGAGCTGCTGTAGAAACTGTTGGACAACCAGAGTGTTACCTGTAGAAAGCAGTGGTACTGATCTAGGAGATCAGGAATGAAGGCTGTTTAAATTTCTGTGTTGAAATAGCTCTGGGTAGTAAACTAACTGATTTCATTTGTTACAGAAAGCATTTTTTTTTTTTTAAGAACTGTGTAGTATTTGTATAACATGTGCAATCCTGTTAAGGTCTGAAGGACCTGAGCACTGGATCTGCTTTCAAGGTGCATCAGAATAAAGAGGCATCTTGCGACTTTCACAAGGACGTTTGATCTGACTTAGAACAGCTCTGTTAAAATGAGACAGGACATCAGATAGGCCACACAATATGGTGGTACCACACGTTTCGGTTTGAAAGCTTACTAATCACTTATTTCTTGCAAAACCATGTGTTTTTTTTCTTTGTATCTCTTGTAAGTTAACTTGCAAAGCCAGGGGGGAGATCACAACTCTCTTTCCCAAGGACAAGGCTGAAAGAGTGGACTGTTTAAAGAGTGGCTGGCACTTCCCTAGCCTCTCTTAAGCTGTTATCACAGACTGCTGGAAAAACTACTTGTGGAAGCACGTATTGAGAACTAGAGCATAGGGAAGAGGTTTCCTCTCCTCATGGAGAGTGATGAAGTGTATTAAGATGTTCCACTTCATGTTGCCTTCAAACCCAAGCTTCCTACAGTAATTCTTAGGAGTAAGGGAAAGGACGAAGAGCTCTTGTAAGACACTGTAATAAACTCTCCTCTGTTCTCAGAGTTGTTTGTAATCTGCATCTTCTGCCTACTTTTGCTGTACCTTTCCAGAAATCTGTGCAATACTTGATAATAGTAGCAATTCCTTAGTGATCCCATGGATTTTCTTAACTAAATGGTGCTGTGCAGGAAAAAGATTTGAGCTCTGCCTTATTATCCTACACTTGTATGAAGTCTCCTGCCACTAGTTTTCTGAAATGGAACATTTTCTTTGGAATATGCGGCTTTGGAAGCAGATGCTTTCTGTTCCTCCCCTGTACTCAAGGGGGCTGGGTGGAGAAACTAAGACAATAAAAGGAAGGTGACAGAATGCTGTGGTTCACTGTTCTTGCTGTCCCCACACAAACATCCTCTCATAAGGGTAGTTATTTCTGCAGTGCCTAAGGAGACTTAAGCCTTTTTGTAGCACTTTTCTGTTTATTGTGTTTCAGTTTATTCAAAGAACATTTCAAAACTTTGCATGACATGGATTACACTACCGAAACATACTTAACACAGCTAACCAGCAAAGCATGCAACACTACCAGGCTGTGTCATAAATTGCACTCATACCCCAAGAGTTAACTGAACATTTTCAGTCTATGCATTTCTTAAATTATTTGTTCCAAATCCGTAGTTTTTTCTGGAATTTAAGTTTCTTGTACTTAATGTGCTTTTAAGACAATGGACATCTCTTGATAAAACAATCAGAAACAGGGAGGAGAATAGTGTTCAGTAAGTCAACACCAAAAAGATCAAGAAGGCATGAATCAGAAGGACATCACATTTTAGAACTTGTACAATAAGAAAAGACTCTTTTAGAGGAAAAACTTGTAATGATTTTAGTGTCCTTTCAAGCACTTGAAAAATCAGCTTCATTCATCTGAATTTCAGCTCTGTATATCATTAAGGATGCATTAAGTGATTTATGAATCTTGTATCTCTTTCAATATGGTAGTCTGCTTCTTGCAGCTGTACTCTGCTGAAGCTAGGGGGATATCCAGATTTAGATCCAGAATAGTTCCCATCTTCTGAGATACAGTCATAGCAGTGTGTATTCCTGCTTAATCTTTAATAGGCACTTTCAAAGGAGAGCCTTCCCCTTTGAGACAGAAGTAGAAAAGGGCCAGTCTCAAATACTTCTGTGGCAATACTGTAGCATCGGTGGTTGAAGGCATTGCAGACAGGGGAAAATAACTCATCCCCTAGCAACAGAGGTTGATTCAGTACGGGGGGAGGATTACTGTGGCAAAGGGAATATTTTTTTTTTTTTTGCAATGTAAAAGGCTCCGTAAACCCAGATGTTATGCTGGCAAGGTTTGGTCTTTTATGTAGCGTGTACACAGTCACTTACACTTTGATAATACTGAGTATCCTCTTGTAGTTTTCGGTCTAATTCATACAGAGGAGTCAACAGAGCAGGGATGTGTGCGTGCAGGTTTGTGGTGCTCCTACTGTTTTTTTTTTTAGACTATCTCACTCCATTCAGGGTTCTTCTAAAAGATCAACCAAGTCCATGTAGATGATGTGAAAGTGGCAGTTCATACAATCACTGGCTGTGCAGGTGAGTTTCAGTTAAATTTTCCTTTTTAAGGTTTATTTAGGTATAAGACAGAAGCTTTGAAATAACACTTGTTTAAGGAAAAAATGCAGCAGTCTTGACTTGTGTCTTTCAAGAAGCAAATTAGAAAGGTTTTAGTTTAAACATGTTTAGTGCAAATTTCTTCATAGATGTTCACCCAGGCACTTTGATCATGTCTCTTGCTGTTCTATGATCAGAAAAGTAGCAATTATGATCAAATATTTCCTTGTAACAAAACAGGCCATCAGACTCCTAATGCTGCTTGTTCATGGTGATGTCCCAGCAGCCACATCTTGAAGGTTGTGCAATTTTAATGTTAAATTCCTGTTGCAGAAATAGCACTAGAATTCTTCATTACCATAGGGTTTTACTAAATAAAAGTACAGTCAGCAGTTTGGATTCTGGCAGATTAGTAGGAAGTACTGCTTACAAAAATTCCTATGCTACAATTGTATGTTAATGTTTGTATATGATCTCTTACTGTCTCAAGTTTGTCAACTGAATATAAAAACACTATCATGAGATCACACTCCTGCAGAATAGAGCTGGCACAAATCCAACTAACATGGCAGTAAGAATAAAACCTCCCAAGAGTGGCAGAAAAGATGCTGTACTGTTACTGGAGGAACAGTGGCTGCTACGGTGGACAAAATCTAGAGTGCTTGCATGTTCTCAGCTTTCTTCCTGCTTTTCAAGATTTTCTGCCTTGTTAGAGTGATGTGAAAAGGGTGATTCTGCAGCTGTTTTTTCTTTGGCTCTAACAGATTGAACTTGGTGGGCCATAAACAAGGAGTATGTTCTGGAGTTCCTGATCAGAAACATTCTTATTTGTACACAACTTAGACATAACACATTATGCATAAATCTGTTGTTCTGAAAGCAAGTTATAAAACCAAACTGGATTAATGTGTGTGCCCTGAAGGAGACTAGGCATGTGGCCTTTTGCGTAGTAAACAGAAGGTCAGCATCTGTTTCTTTTCCTCAATTCCAAAGAAGGGTACCATGAAGCAAGTATCCCGCTAAATGCATAGGCGATACCTTCTCATCTCGGCAAATGTTAAGGTACGTAAAGCCATAGCTAGCAAAACCTGTGTGAGAGAAGTTTTGTAGAAGCTTTGTGGGCAAAAAGCTTTACACTGAGCCTGAAGATCCATGGCTGGGACCACAGCAGCAAGCTTAACAAAAAGCCCAGAAGAACAACTAAAAACCCACCTTAGTTTGTAGCAAATGATATTCTGTTGTTAATAGGGTCAGTGCAACAGAGAGGAGATCCCAGCGTCCTAAAACGAGGGGAAGGGAACGTTCCCAGGCCTGAGAAGCACATAATGGTCAGAATGCCTGGGATAATTAGTGCAGTGCACTCTGAGGCTGGATCTGCTCTGACAAGAACTTCTTTCTCCCCTTGCCAAAATTCAATGGTGACATTTTGCTGGAGCAGCAAAAAAAAAAATCTTCAGTCAACTTTGAAAGATGCTGCGCTCTTCAGAAGACTAAACCAGCAAAACCACTTGGTCTTACAGTAGTTCCATCATATAAGAAACATTCCCTGCTTTTTCTGGAGAAGAACTATCTTCCTCAGCAAATGGATTTAGATACTGGTAAGGACTGTGCTTTCTGTATTCCTTTACAGTATGTTCCATAAAAATCATATTTCGGTCCTCTTTGAGGACAGGAAGGTGCAGTTTGCATTGATGGGAGAGGACCACTCAGTTCTACTTCGGCTTAAGACATTTCCTCTCACCATGGAGTCTAATACTTGCGGATGACCATTCTGTAATCTCTTGCTGAAAACACATGGTAGATGCCCTCCTAGGTTCCAGTCAGGGCAAGCTGTCCTCTCAATCATTTTCTGAGGAACTGGGAACTTCAGTGCACAGGGGACAGCCCCTTTAGTTGGGGTTTTTGCATCATGTTTGCCTCTTACAGTTTGGATTTGGGAGTGGACTGGAGCAAGATCCTCATGTCTAGCAGTGCTTTCTCAAGATAATGTGCCATGCGGGCTGCGTTAGTGTCAGCGCAGCTGTTGAATGCTGAAATTGCAAAGTTGATGTGTTCATCCATAGGGTTGTAACAGATTCCATAGCCATCTGGAACCACGGGACCAAAACACATCACACAGTCTGTCTTTGCTGGGACCTGTGGAGATAATGTGATTAAGGACTTTCTAACCAGCCAGAGAGAAATGTAGCCGTCAAATACTAACAGCTCTGTCAACAGCAGCAGAAACTGCCATCTCATAGAAATGCTCTAGCAGAAAGCCTCTTTGGTCAGACCCACCTCCCACCACACATGCTGGATTCTGTCATTCGGTAGCAACGTATGTTCCCACACATCTGCAGAGGAGTAGTGCTCCCCAAGATTAGCTTGTAGTAAGTCACAAGCAGAACTACATCAGTAAGAATCACAGCACAGCAGATGAACGTAAAGCTATTCTGGTAGCTTCAATTGCTGTTGCTTGCAGGTAGACACCAAACACTTCTAGTGGTCTTGGCCTTGGTTATGCTAGTGTTTTACAAGGTTGAGAGGGACTCTGGCAGCTATAAGATCAGATCTGCAGCTTTAAAGGGATTGGTAGCAGGCTTAATTTCTGTCCCTCGATGAAGATTAGCTTCTAACAGAAGGGAATGAAGGAGAAAAGTGGAGAAGAAAGGCAGTGAAAAGAAACAAAGAGAACACTTCTGTCTTTGCTCAGATGAGTCCTACCTGGCTGGTTGAGAGATTGAAGTGCATTGCAACAGCATACGCTGTGTCCATGAACAGTTCAGGTATGCTCACTAGGTCCTCAATAGCTTGAAGCTTCAAGCCTAAGAGGTGGCGGTCTATTGCATTGCCCCTTATTGCCTGTAAGGAAGGAAGAAGAGGTGAGAGCCTGTCTAGCACGCAAAGCAAGCAAACCTATCAATTTCTTTGGGTTAAAGAAAAAATAAGCACTTCTAAAAAATCTTTAAATGTTTAAAGTTAGAAGGAAACTGGATCAAGAGCCAGTCTTGTTTGTAAGGACTGTGGAAAAAAAAGACACAGTGGAACCAACCTTACAGTTCCTGCCGACGGGCTCCCTCTGGTTTAAGGGGTCCTCATGCACCTTTGCCATTCATTAGCAACAGTGAGAACTGAAGCTATTTTCAGATTTTATTCTCTCCTTTAGGTCAGTCACAAGGGACACCAAAACCACTAGCTAGAGAGAAAGCTTTCAGTTTGTGGCCGAGAGCTCTGTCAGATCAGAGCAGCACTAATGTCCACATCGCTATGTCAGCAGAGAAAGCTCTTCAGGTCTCATCTTTCACCAGAACCCTCATTTACTATGCAAAACCCCGATGTTGTCTGCATAGAGGACACTCACCATGTCAGTGTATTCCCTGTGGGCCTGGGTAGCTCTCCTCAGCAAGTCTGCTTTCTCCTGGTCCTGAGAACACACAGATCTGTCTGTAACTTTTTCTGCAGAATGGAAAACCTAATTTTGGCTGCTCCTTTAGGATGGAGGGCACTTCTCCCTTGTGTGTCTATCCTAGACTAGCTTTTAGATTTACTCGATTTAATTTTTAAATAAAATTATTTGACTGTTTTACTTCATTCTGAATGGAGTTCTCCATCCATTAGTAGCAGAACTTGGTTTGAGTAGCTAAACAGACTGTTAGAAGGGACATAATACTTTATGATGGATTAGAAATGTCCCCATGTTTTTTGCCAGGCTTTCAGTACATATGAAAGGAAAGCTGAAAGAAAGCCAAGGTGGGTAACTATATACTCCAAGGTATGTCTTAGCTCAGCTTCATATTGGGTGCAGTTTTGCTTAGCTGAAACCAGCTGACACAGGGTTAGCCAAATAAGCAGCTTTCCTCTCTTTCTGGAGTGGAGTCCTCTGACTCCACTTCTCAGATCCTCACCGATTTGTCAGGGCTGTCCATTGACTGCACAAACTTAAGAGAGTCTACAGAAGTGGAGCGGATGGTGTCTGTGCGGCCCAGGCGGAACATCCTTAGCGATGCACTCTCATACGTGGCACAGGTGTGGCCGTACATCCTGGAGAATGGAGAAGAAAGTCACAGAAGTGAGTTTGTCCTGAGATGCATAATGGCCTCTTGCGAAGCAGAACAACTGGGCGAAGGGGAAGACTTTTATGTGAGTGAATCCCATTGATGGCTGACCTCTGATGCTAGGATTGTACACACACAGAGGGGTAAATCTTTCTTGTTGTTTGCTGCCACGACCGAGATCTGTTCAGTCCCAGTACAAGAGGAAAGCATGGGACTTGGGAAGCAGGCCATAGCAGCCTGTGAGAGACTTGTCTGTGCCACCTTTATTAAGCTCACATATTTGAGTCTGATGGTGAGGAAGCTGAGAAGCTACCTATTGGTGGTCTTACCTGTAATATGCTAGCTGCAAGGCCAGCTGGATGAAAGCATCAGGACTGATCTTCTCTGACTTGGGGAAGGTTTTCCCAAACTGATGAAAGACCATGACTTTGATATCCAGGTCTTCAACCATTCTGCAAGAAAAGAAAGAGGAAGTGTTCCTTTGCCTGTTGCTTGTTCTTGTAACATAAAGGTACGGAGTTTGCTTTCATGAGGCTCAGAGAGAATAGGCTATTCGCCTCTGATTTATGCAGGGACAGAGAGAGTTCAGTCATAGACTTGTTTGGGCAGCACTATGGAGATGAGCTTTTTTCAGCCACTACTGAAAATCTTCACCAGGTTAGATGGGCTTGTGCGTGTATGCTCTAGTATCCTTAGTTAGATCCAGTAAAGCCTTGCTCTTTCTCGGTGAAGTGGGATGGATCAGAAATTATGCCCTTCCAGCACCTTTGACTTGATTACTGGCAGGTGGCTTTAGTGTGCTTTTCAGCTAGGTTCAGTGGTGTTGACCCAAGAAGTCACTGGAAAAACTCCCTGGCTGCAGTGGGGGAAGCCTCATTAAAACCACCGATGCATTCCAAAGGGAGATGTGAATTACTCAGTCACTCACCAGACCTGTCTGCTGCTTCATACTTACATGTTGAGGTTCTGCTTTGCCTTCTCAATGTCAGTCTTGATTTCTGGTGTGATGTTAAACCGCAGCTTTTTGGGCATTGGCAAAGGAACCATGGGCGATCTTACCAGCTCAGGTTTCTTCCTGCATAGAGAAATGAGTATGTTTAACCAGACCTTTAACATGAGGCTCAGCTAAGTATGCCAGAGCCTGGGTAGAAATGCACAGGAGATCTTCTCTAACACCTTGTGACACTAGTCACAGGCTGAAAAATTCTTCACAGTGCCATTGCATTTTTCTTTTTTGAAGGGTGTGAATGAAGAATGAAATGTCTTCTGTGCCTTTTGCCCAAAAGAAACACCTCTCCAGGCAAAAGTCCTGTTAACTCTGAACAGTGCAATTCCCTGAGAATGGAAGCAGTAGCAAAACTTACCAGAGCAGCTTTACCACTCTGTTCTCATCATGAATATAATGAACTGCAGTACCTAATCAGCATACCTACCACTGTCTTTCCTCCAGAACAAATTCCTATGGGGTGAGCTGTGAAGAGGCATGTTTTTGGGGTGCAGGTGGTTTAAAACCTATCTCCAAAGCAGGGGAAAAGCAGAGGACGTAGGACTCACGTGTACTCCACAATGTGATCCAGAAGAGCAACAATGGGTGGGCCTTCCGAGGGAGCATGTTCATATACAAGACCACAGGAGCCATCTTCAGCAATGATGAACTATGAGAGAAGCATAGGACAGTGGGAGGACAGTGTTGAAGACAGACATCCAGTGTGTGAAGCAGGAGCTATCCCGAGAGATCTTGGTGTCTCACTGCTTTGTATCAGAATGGACAGTGATCCTATCCTTGCACACCGGAAAGCTAACACAAAGGTCTCATTTACCAGAACAGCCTTTCAGCGGGCCTAGAAGATCTGATAGCACTGGTAGTTTTGCAAAATTAACTGGATAAGAGCATGCCTGATAGATACACTGGTGTGCTTAATGTCCTGGCAACAGACTGGTTCAATAGGTTTAATTTACTTAAATGCACACACAGTACAGGAATAATATCACCATGTGCTGGTTTACCCTTCCTTTTCAATTAGCTGGAACATCTAAGCTTTATCCCATCAATGAAGAGTTCCAAATAGGAACAAAATGGCTGAAAACATTATGAAGAGTTCAGCAGGTATGAGAAGAATCTTTTAAAGCACCATTGATAGTATCCACGAGCCAGGATAAACCAACTAATGAAGGAGAAGCTGAAATAGCAGTTGCTGTTGAAGGCTCTTGACAAGACTGAAGGAGTAAGAGATCAGAGGGATGCTGTGGGATGGCAGCTGATGTTTGAAAAAACAAAACAAAAAAGCCATTGGGCAGCTTCTGGCAGAAACAGGAAAAGTGACAAGCCTAGGGGAGATACAAGGAACAGACCTCCCTATGTTTGGGCTGCCTCCAAGCAGATGAGGCATTGTTCACCGCAGGCAGAAAATTGATTTACAGGGAACACAAAGAACTGGTACACTGAATAAGTGTGGGCCGAGGCAATAAAAGAAACGGAAGTCCCCGAGGCAGGAATGAGGCTTGTGGCGACGGCAAGGGAAACCATAGGCTCTCATACTGTCAGCCACCACACCTTGTCTCCCCTATTTCTCCACCCTCTTGATAAGACGAAAAACTTCCTGCAAAAGTTGTCTGGGATTCTTGGGCCTTTGTAGTCTCAGGAAAAAGCATATCTTCCAGACCCTGGTCTTCAGTATACTTAGACCATCAGCACTTACCTGAAGAGTTTTGTCAAACCACCGGTTCCCACTGTTCCAGCGACTGCCTCCACCATGCAGCATCTGAGCAGCCACCCGGCTCTTATAGATGTCCTCAGACACCCGTGGCATAGGCGCATCAAGGCAGACAGTGCAAATGCTCTTCTCAATTGTACGCACAGATTCCTTGTTGGTCTTATCTGGGAGAGAAACGAACAGCAAATAAGAAGCAGAGTTGAAAAACTTGCATTTTAATTGGAGAGAGATTTAAATTTGAAGGACCCAGGGTGACTGGATTCCCATTGTACTTCAATGCAGTATTAGCCATTTAGGGGTGCATACAGTAATTAAAATTGTAGCCAGCTAGGTTGTTACAGATGCGAGCATGCTGCATTCACCCTCCTTTTTTTATGGTTCTTGCATCCCACCCATTTGCAAGGAAACAAACTCTAGGCTTTCAGGTCTGAACAAACCAAGCTTCAGACTTCACCTGTGTACCTTCTAAAACAGAAATAACAATATTTTGCAATGAAATCAAGTTGCTTCCTTGAGGTGGAAAGCTCATGTTATCTGTCCAGAACAAGCTTCCAAAGCAAAGAACTAAGTAAAGCACAGCGGTGAGGCTGGTAGTTCAAGCATTTATGGTGTTTGATAGCACGTTAGGGACTCTACAGACCTTTCAGAAGGTTGTTGTAGGCTTTTGCCCAGCTGTTTCGGTGGTTGGTGGTAAGGATCCCAATAGGTTCTTTGTTTGTTTGGAGGGAGGTGTTCCATATCTTCTCCAGCTGAATGAAGAGCTGGTCAGTGGTAAGGGGACTTCCATCACTGTTGTAAACATCCAGCTCAAAGAACTGACAGTGAGAAGAGTGGACAAGGACAGAGACAGAACACGAGAGAAGATCTTTATTGTCCAGCCACAGAAGGAAGGAACAGCCACTTTGAGAAGATAAGACCTGACGTAAGAACTCAGCTTGTAAGCAGACCTTTGAACGATGCTCAGAATTGAGCGACTCAAGTCCAATTTCCTTTGAAGGGCATAAATGCAGTCCAGGTTTTAAGAAGCTCAGAAACCATGGTAATGAGGGCCAAAACACAAGAGGAATTCCCACTTCTGAGACTCGCCCATGGTGGCAGGGTTTGTTATCCAATTTCCACTTGGAATTTCTAATTCCAGACCCGAGCTCTGGCTTTGAGAGACACGAATTGCAGAGAGAAGAAACAGAGAAACAGAGCATTTTTCTGCCTCGTCGTCTGTTGCTCACACATGGCAATCCCAGCTGTTGGCAAGCCAAAGGGGGTAAAGGGAGCACTGGTGAGGCAAACCTTGTGGGCTGAGACTTTCTGTTGTTCCCTTTCCTCTGGACCACAGCTAGCTGAAAGGGACATCTGCATCTAAACAAACCTCCTNGAAAACTCGGGAGCTGTCGTAACCTGGAAGTTGTGAACCACTGTGATGTGTCTGGACTGCTTTTTGCCTTTGGCATAGTTGACAATGGAGTCCCGCTTGGGCCCGGGAATGCGGCAGGAGGAGAGGATCTGGTAGTACTGGTTCATGCAGAGAGGCTTCCCACCCATGTACTCCACTGGGAGGGTCTCACTGGAGACACAGCAAGGTAAGGAGGAAGGGGAAAACAGCAGTGAGAAGGCCTGTACTCCCCACACAAGACAGGCACAGGCTCAGCCATGACAGCCTGTCACTCACTCCAACAAGACCTAAATGTGGTGGTGGTATAAAAAAGGGGCCGTTCTTCCCCATTCCTACCAGCTTTCTTAGCAGGGACTACAGAAAGTGTCTGTTTGCCAGCGTTTCATTTGGAAAGGGAAAAAAACCTCTCTTTGTAACACCAGAGAAAGAGATCTCTGGACCTACTACATGGCTTAGCATACACTGTGTTGTCTGCAGAGGAGAATCCAGGGCACAATATCCTTGGACATTTATTGTTTCCAGTGAAATGGCAGAAAGAGGTTTTCAGCTATCATCTTGAGTGGTGGCTATCTGTGACTCATGAACTAGACTGGGACTCGGTCAATCACTTGAGCAGTCATATTCCAACTACGCTTCTCACGGTTGGCCCTGAGCCTTATCTGAATTTGGATGTAGGGGTGTGATGTTGGTAATGTGCTGGTAAACATATTTTTGGAATATAAATAAGGCATGTTCAGCAGAGGTTTGCTGGTGATCAGAAGAAAAGGGGTAGGGAGGAACAAGTTTCTCTAGAGCTCATCCTGTCTGGCTGGGAGATGAGAAACACCAGAAACCCAAAAGGAGAGAAACAAATTCCTGCTGCCTGAGCTGTAACTTGTTCTGTGGGCAAACAAAAGTATGTAGCTCCACAGGACTGTCAGTTAGGCTCACTCCTTCTAAGCGCATACATGTGCCAGTGAAAGTATTAAGGTAAACAAAGAACATGAAGAAAGAAAAGTATGGGGTTTTTTTTTCCAGCGGTGATGACTTTGGCTGTGAGCAGTGATGTTGATTACAATGTATGTGCTCTCTACTCTTGCCTTTCTGTTTGGAAGGGAAATTTACTGACTAGGCTCAGCCTCTCTGTAACAGTAAGGAACACACGAGAGAGTCAGGAGGGTCACTCACTCACTTGTCAATCATGGCCTTGAAATCCAGGATGCCTTCAATCAGCCTGGCAGCAAACCTGGGAAAATATCAAATGTACCAAGTTGAGATTCAGACACAGAACATCTGAGGCTGAGGAACTGGCTGTGGAGGGCTAGCAGAGCTTCTCTCTGCTCCTCAGAAAATTCAGCCTTCCTGCCAAGCCCCTGTTGTGTCCATCTCTGGTCAGTTGACACAGCCACTGTGGGGCTGTGATTTGAGATTGCTACATAGTCCTACCGTGTGACAGTTTTTTAGGTATTTACTGTAGAACCAAGGAATTCCAGACAACTTTCAGGACAGCAGGGTTCAGTCTAGATGCATAAATGACCCTCTAACAGCAGCATTTTTTACTGATGTGTTGTGATTTTATCACGTCTTAGTTCTGAGTCTTAGCATTAAAACAACACTGAGAAAAAGGGATTTCTGCCCTTCCCTGTGCAGGGGCCACCTCTGAGTTTCAAGCCAAGGTGCAACTGTATTGCCCTGCATCCAAGACTCACCACTGCTGACTTAGTGCCTACCTGATGAACATTCTGTTGCTAATGCAACTCTTATGAGCGTTCCTCTGGGACTGAGGGATCTGAAACAAATGCAGACACGCTGCATGCTGTCACTGAGGCCAATGTCAACCCCTAGCAGGGAGGGAGGCTGTGACAAGCCACAGCAAACTGCTTAGCTGGGAGTGACAGGTTGGCCTACTCTGACTTGGGAGCTCCCACCCATGAGCGGGAGGCAGGAGGTCACTGTGACAAGAGGTTGCAGTCAGCTGAGCTTCAAAGGCTTTAGAGTGGTGCGAGCATTTGGCATTTGCTGGCAGTGTCATCTGGATTTGCTCAGCCTACCCATCCCTAGTAAAGATCAAAGGATGTAACTCCAAGAACCTAAGGGTTGTTGAACAAATAAGACATCCTGCAAAGTAGTTTTCAGTGAAAATCTCCCAGCCTTACTGCAAAACCTGAGGAAGTAAAACAGCTGGGAAACAACAGTGAGAAAGCCTACATTCCTTTCCTGAGAGCAAACAGCCTGGGAGCGGAGTTAAGGCTTGAGAGGGAGACGGGGCAGAGGTTCGCTGACTTGTTTTCAGTCATCAGTGTTGCCAGACTAAGGAACGGAGAACTCCACTTTCTAAAATGGCCTTCTGGTTTCTGAAGCTTTAGTCTCAAGCCACGCTGTCAAACTTCTTTCTGCAGCCACAAACTATACAAACATGTATTTAAATTGTGTTTTACATGGGAGCCCAGATTTTCATGCAGCTGCTCGATTCCACTAGTTGGAGCACTGTTAGTCCTCCAGATCTTACCTTCCATTTGGAAAACTTAAGAGGGAATAACATGAGAAAGAGCTTTTAAAGCCATTTGTCCAGTATTGCACTGTCCCTGTAAGGCTTGCCCCTCTGCACCCCTGCTCAGGCGTAGCCAAGGGAGTGGAAGGGAGGATTCGTTCTCAGCCTCACTGCTCCCCTGGCTGGTACTTTTGATCTGCCAGAGCAGCAATGACTGGTAACTGTGGTGAAGGTAATTCTGCATAAAGGTCAATGATAAAGTTTTGCAGGTGGATTTAACGCAGTTGTAGTGGTGGTTAAAAATTAAAGGGAGCCCACAAGGAGGAGAGGACATGGCAGTGTTTGATTTTAAGGAAAAACTCAGGGTGGAGAGAGGCTGGTGACTGTTAAGTTTTCCAAACCATGAATCCACAAGTGAAACGACAGAACAGGGGACAGTCCCTGCAGCAGGTTCCTCCATCCCTTTAAATGAGCAAACTCCAGAGGCATTTCTGGTTTGTCTCCCTTATGTGCTTGGGCTAGTTTTTATGCGTCCTCTTAACTGCACGCACAATTGTAGTGCCTTCTAGTCTTTAGTGTGTCAGATACATCCTCCCAATGCCTCCAGCCAGCAATGTGGCCATCTTGCAATGAAGATCTGTGCTAAAGCAAAGACCAAAACCTAGGTTTTTAATCCCAGTTTAGTACCTGAACCATTGGACTCTTCAGTTTTCCGTCTTGATGAAATATTTAGTCTGGTGCAACCAGGAGTTTCCTTACAGCCTGGCAGCCTTTCCTTATCTGTACAGCCCTCTTGCACAGCACAGACAACTATCAAACTTGGGAACCACATGCTAATTACTCTTTCCCAATTAGTCTGCACACCCTTCTCCCTGTCCAGCAGAGATAGCTCATCCCATCTGAAACTGATGGGACAGTTGAAAAGGACTTTACCTGAGCTGACCTTGTCGATCCAGAAAATCCTGCTTAGGTAAAACCACACCTGGGCTGGAGTGGACCACAACCGGCAGGCGATACTCCAGGTAAGCTGTCTTCAACCACCAGTCTGAGAGCTGGGATGGAGAAAGGCAACATGCAGGCATGGTGTCTGCTGCTGTTTGACCCAAGCCCGGCTGAATGGTCTTAGCACTGGGCCCCCAGGTCTGTCCCACACTTTGCAAACAAACTGTTTGGGTTTTACGCTTTGCGTGTGGGAAGGCAGAGGGGGATTTGAGCAAGGCAGCGGGGGCTCTTGGTGCTCGAGCAGAGGGTTTCCTTCATCTTCTTGGGGCAGCTGTGTGATGCTAACAGGTTAGAGGCTTCAGCAGCCACGGACAGGGTCAGCGACTCCCTGTTCTGCTGTAGATCTCTCTGCTCACCCGAGTCCTGGTGAGAAGTTTGCACAGCTCAGGGAGGTTGGCAGTAGACTGAAGATGATGCCATAAAAACACAGGTGCCAGTGGTTGCAGCCAGGACATGGGAGAGGTGTGCATCAGACCACCACCCTCCCTAACCAGAGCCTGGGGCCAGAGACCCGACCTACCCAGTTCTCCGTTTTCTTGGCTCTTCTCTCCAGGCCTTTCTGCAGCCTCTCCCCGACGCCTCCAGGCTTGCGGAACTCAGCCACCAGCTCCTGCGTGTGGTTCAGCTCCTCCTCGCTGATGATGGGCTGCAGAGTCAGCAGGTAGCGGTCCAGCGTTTGCTGGAGCGGCGGCACGGGGAGATGGGGCAACGCTTCCTGATGAAGTTGGAATCTGCCTGGGATCTTGCCTAAAGCTGTCGGCTTCAGCAGGCCGTAGGGCCTGGCCTGCAAAGCACAAAGCAAATGTCGAGACAAAACTTCCCCCCGATGTGCACGAGGTAGCAAATAACCTGGATCTGGCAGTCTCCATCCCAGCCTCTCTGAGGGCACACACAGGTGCCTCAGCATGCGAGCAGAGCGCACAAAGCGCAAATGCAAGACGCAGGTCTACTGACTGCACGCTAGAGACGTTTGTAGGCCACCCAGAAAAGCTGCAAAAAAGAAACTTGATCTCCCAAGATACCGACTCTGAGCGCATCAGAGGAAATGCTGCCAGGATAATGATAGATCTCCCGCTCTGGGCACCTTCCAGCTGAGAGTCTCCATGTGTTCAACAAAGTCAAATCCTTCCATCCCACGGTAAGCAGGAGGAAAGTATCTTGTGAAAGAAATATGAATCTTACATACTGTCAGAAACTGTCTCTTTACTTCTTATAATAGTGTAAGGCTAGAAAGTTAAGCATAACCCTTGTGCCAGATCGAACTACCCTTTGGACGTTGAGGAGGCAGAATTTAGATAAGCAGGATTAAAACGCCTCTTCTCTGACTGGTCAGGGGTGGTACATGGCCAGCGATGGTCAGGGACGGACTGGCTATGATGTGCAGGCCCTGGGGCAACATCCTTTATGCTGGTGAACCTTCCAGTTACTGAAGCACCCAGCTATATTAAGAGAACCTCTATCTAGATGTACCAGTATGGGACTGGCCAAATTACAGGAGCCTTTGGAGAGGGAAAAGCTAGAGCTGCTCAGGAAACTGTAGGTGATGCCAGCAGGCTCCTGGGATCCGACAGGGCCATGTGGGAATAAAAGCCTTAGAAAGCACTGTACCATTTCCCCAGAGAGAGAAATGAAACAGAGCAAACCCAGTTGTTGACCAAGAAACGAACATGCCAGTTTCCCCCAAAAGAATAACTTCCTCCTCTTGGATGAACAGATTCTTCAGCTTGAAAATGTTTAAATAGTACTCTAAAGGTTTTCAGTTCCCTCTGTTGGATCTACTGAATCAGACACTCTCCTCCAGGACTCCGGACTTTGCATCCTCAGAACGCCAGTGAGAACATGCCCTTTGATTTCCAAGTCAATGAAAAAACAGCTATCCCCCCACCTCCTCCCAGGAGTTAAGCACAGAGAAGAAGAAAGAAAGGGCTAAATCTGCAGGGTGACAAAGCCTCTGCGCGGTGCTGAGCCCACAGAGAAAACGCTCTATGCTCTTCATAGGACCTGGCAAGAACTATGGGATCAAGGTCTGGAGAAGAAATGTTAAAAACAAGAGAAGGGAGAATTACTGAAGCACGAAAAAAGAGTGGGGCTGGGAAGAAATGAAGGGTGTTAATCATGGCAGCGTGGGCATACTGTACCTTCTCTGCTTGCTTCTGCTTCCTATCCATGGCTGGGAGGACAGAAAAGATGGTAAACCTCTCCCTCGGCCTGTCTCGGTTTCCTCTTCCACCTGACAATGTGCTGCCCGGGCAGGGCGTCACCTCGTTAGCAAACTGCCACATGACTGCTCCGATCAGAGGGCTCAAGGCCAGGCACAGGGGTCAGACCATCGGGTTGCGTCAGCGGCCGTGAAGGCGCCTTTCTGGGAAGCCCTCCCGTGGCCGCTTGCCGTCGGCCCTGCACTGCCTGCTCAGTGCTTGCTGATCAACACCAGGTGGGCAGAGTCTCTCTGATCGATAGCTCTGGGCCTCCGGCCATGGCAGAAGTGAAGGTCCTGGGGACATTGTTCCCTTGGCCTTTGCCTGGACCATGAAACTACAGTGGCCATTGGGAGAGAAGCCTGAACATCTCTGGGCAGGAGAGACCCCAGTTTATGTCCTGGAGGCAGGTGACGCTGTGAGCTGGCACCAGATGGGACAAGCTGCAGGGAGGACTTAGCGGGCGATGGGGAACTGAGTCCCTTTGCTCAGGCAAAGGTGGCCAGAGGGTGTCGGATGGGGACAGCTCTCCAGCAGGAACTGGACAGGGATCCAGCATCACTGCGGGTGATGGCAGGATTAGTTGGAGATGGGAGCAAATTCAGTTTGGGCCTAAAGGCGGCATCTTAACTGCCTTCACGGCCCACGCATGTGCGGTCATTATTGCAAGCTGAGATTCTGGGGAGCTCTGGGTTGTCAGCCCTTAAAAAAACTATAGAATAGGTATCTCCACAGCAGGGCAACAACAGGACTGTGCAGTCACAAGGAATATCACCCATTCCTTCGCGTCTGTCTAATCGACTGGGGGCAGACAAGCACAGTCTTCTACACAGCTAAGAGAAAGTCTGATGATTCTAAATAGTTTCAGATTCTCCCTGGGGTTACAGGGAAAATCCCCAAACAAATTAACTGAAAACACCGCACGTTAAAACATGGAGTGGATTTGTATCTTTCCTCTTTCATGTCCTCTGCTTGTTTGGTTTGAGGTCAAACTCCAGCATTTGGTGGGAGGAGGAATGGCGATCGCAGCTGAGCAGAGGAGGCAGCTGGCAGCAAGTAGAGCACACAGACCCCTTGTCCCCATGAGCCGCAGGGAAAGCGAACACCAGCAGAGCGCGGGGCGTGCAGACATGGCCAGCTCGCGGGCTGGCATTGCTCCCGAGCCACGTTCCAACGCAGTGGATGACCTTTTCCAAAGCCTGCCAAGCTGGTGGGAAACCCACCTGCAGGCTGGGGCAGGAGGAGCCTCAGAGCAAGTGTCTGATTCCCAGCACGGCCACCACATTGAGTGTCAGATGACAGAGGTTTGTCTCTTTCTTTGATTTTTGAACTCGAAGCTGGAGACCCCCCTCGAGCCCGGAGACAACCGGCCCTGCCCGGCCCCTCAGAAGGTGTCTCGGGGAGGGAAGCCATCGCGCAGCTGCCGTCACCCAGCTCTGCCTCCTGCTCCCGGGGATCCATCAGTGCTCACGACAAACGGCTGCTACGATGGGGCTGGGAGCTCTGCCCAAAGCTCCGGGAAAGCCGAAGCCCGCAGCACCCGGAGCTTCCCGGGCTCCCCTCGTCCCTGACCAGCTGCGACCACCACCTGCCTTCCCCGCTGCCGCCGGCCCCGAGCCCCCCACCTCCGACCGACAGCCTCGGGGAGCGCTGACCTCGGCGGGACCCGCCCGGAAGGGGCAGCCCCTTCCCCCCCGC
>Ga0065711_1037075_pt1 | contig 20223 bp, 10 predicted proteins | sample Hoacrofraction12_FD_59098 | JGI IMG/M metagenome (GOLD analysis project Ga0065711, IMG submission 59098) | Hoatzin crop microbial communities from Cojedes, Venezuela - Epithelial fraction 12 v2 (version 2) | ecosystem: Host-associated > Birds > Digestive system > Esophagus > Crop | place... | reverse complement strand
CTTCCTTCCTTCCTTCCTTCCTTCCTTCCTTCCTTCCTTCCTTCCTTCCTTCCTTCTCTTTTTTAAGTTCTTTTTTCTTCATTTGAAGAAGTATAATCAAATATTTCCTTGAAATTCCCAGGGTCTAATAATTGGCCCTAAAAATCCAAAGTAACTTTTTTGCAGACAGAGGATGATGAAAGAACAGACACATTTTTGAACTTGGTTTGTATATATAATCCTGAAATTAATTGGATAAGTCACCTGTATCTGTACAAATGCAGAATTTGTGTAACACTGGCAAAAATAATTAAGGAAATCAGTGGGGTAAGCATGCCTTCCCTGAGCAGGTCAGGCCAAGAAACGCATTTCTTCATACTTTTCCTCTAACAATCCTAAGAGAATATTTTCTTAATTCTTTTTTTCCACTCTTTTTTAATTTTTCAAGATTAAATCCTGGAAATATGTACGTAAATTTTTTCCAAACCTACACATGAAAACTAAAAATATATCAATTTTACACAAGTCCTGTGGTAATTATCTGAAAATCCCTTCAATTTTTGTAAGGTGACAATAAATAATCTGGCAGTCAGTCTGAGATATAAATCTTTAAATATTCATATTTTCTGTAAAATTGAAAAAATAACTTACTAGCAACAAATATGTATTATTTTTTGAGTTTTTGAAAAATTACTTTTCTCATCTGAAATGGAAATCTCACAGGACAGATAGCATGAAATTTACTTTCCATCTATGATACACCCATTCTGTGGATAAACATGTAATTCCATTTATCAGGAATAACAGTAGATCATTTTCACCCTTAAAGAGATCAGCTTTAATCAGAATTAGGGAACAAACAACAAACTAGAATAACATGTTCATTCAACCAAGAAGATACATGTCAAGTTAGATTATCATGTAATCTGATCAGTGTTTGAAGTATGCCTAGATAAAAACAATTTTTCATGAGACAGAGGGTTTCTATTTTATTCTGTTGCACAGGTACATCAGTTTATTTGTTCTTTTTGCTAGTCGCTGTACAACCACTTAGTTAATTGTGGCTAACATTTTGAAGAATGTGCTGCAGATAATTCTTATTATTAGTGTAATTAATTTGCTAAATATAAACCAGTAATGCACGGACTCAGGATTTAGAGGGCTTTTGTGTATAATTTTTGGTACACGGAAAAACAGAGATAAACCCAGAGGTGCGAACTGCATCAGACTAGGAACATCGAAAGTACCAGGTTCTCTGTCTAGATATAGATCTCTGAAGGTATTTGCAAGCAAAACCTATTTCAAAAACATCAAGATTCTTGCATTTTGCACCCTACCTCAGGCAACTTGAGGTAGGCTTGAATGTTACTGAGCAGATCCAAGATTTGTGACTGAACCAGAAAAGACCAAGTGTCAAAATATTTTGTAAATTAAACTTAACTAACATTAGAAATGTGTAATTTCAGTATGGACTATATTCAGATAAGAGTCAGTAAAAAGTTACTTCTATTTTGTTTTATTTAATTACAGTTAAATTCCTAGTGCTAGCCTAATTTTTGTCTGAATTTGCAGCAGAGTGTATAGCTGTTCTTGATGTCAGACACAACCTACACAAAGCAATAAATTAGCTTATTGCTCTCAAAACCAAAAGAGTTCTATTTTTGGAAGTCTAAGAAGGGATAATCCATTCTAGTGAATTTATAATTATGGTACTAAAATGAATTCCTAGGAAAATTTACATATAACTTCGTACTTTTTAATTAAACATCGTTATTATGTGTTTGTTTCAAATTCTGGTTTTTAGGATGGTGTTTTTTACTCCTATAAAATAGTGGCAGATTTTTTTCTTCTTTACTGGCACTGATTTTGAAATGTGAGGATGCTTAAGTAATAATTCTTAAACCACTTGCAGTTTACACATCATTACTCTGAATGTGATGGGTATCAGACTTGGATGTGCTGAGTTTATCTTCTGTTACCTAGTCTTGTGACATTTCTGCTACATTGAATAGCCCAAATAACAGTAGGTTGTTTATGTTCCTGGATTGTGTGCCATCTTGGAGCACAGAACTGAAGAGATAAGCCTGACAACACAAAGCAGATGCTCTTTAAACACCAACATCAAAAGAACACCCATTGCGGGTGTCTTCTTACTCATTCATCCCTGTCCACCTGCACAGTCACCACCCTCAGCCCCTTGTAATGAGCATGCAACTTTCAATGCAAAGACCTCCATACATACAGTACGAAGTGACACAATAAGAAAGCAGAAGAGGGCTGGAAACCGAAGATTAAAATGCCCAGAGCATCTCAAGAAATGGACTATGACTAAAGCAAAAACAAATCATCTACTATTTCCACAGCTTGCTTCTTAAGGAAAATTGTTTCTAAACCTGTATTATTTAATATTGAAGAAAATGAGGAATCAGAAGGTTTTAATCCAAAACAGGTTTCCCACTCGGCAACTTCACCTCTGCTGTTACTGCTTTTACCATGACTTAAAATAGGAGAAGAACGGAGAATAAGGGGAAAGAAGCCAGGATACTGTCAATACTTCACCCCTCATATCATTTGTCTGTCATACTCTAAATTGGAAATGGAACTTTTTTTTAATCTTTGATCCTTATTCTACCCTGACTCTTTTTTATGGTTAAATTAGTGATTTCCTAGACAAAGAGAATCTAGGTCATTAGAGGAAAGCAGATATGATCTTGGAGAATGAAAATAGTCATTCAGGCCTTTTTCTGCTTTTAATCCAGTGTAAATTAATCCTCTTTACACAAGAGCCAGAATGAATTCATGATTTATGGGATGACATCAGTTTTTCCTTATCTCTGTCAGAATTCTGTCAGTTGAACCAACTCCCAGTATTCTACTTAAACATTTCATGCCCATTCCACATTCGAAGTTCATAGTAAATTATGAATTGTCCACCTCCTTTCTTCTAGTCTCTTAATTCTCAGTTGCTGTTTTTTCCCCCAGAAGTTTCACTTCTGTGAAAATAACAGAAGGTTTTCATTAATCCCAGTGAATGTCATAACTATACATTTCATCTTAATTTTATTTCTCTAGACCACACAGAGACCTATTTCTTCTTGAATGATTATGTGGTCCTCAACTTTGGAGAAGTATCTTTACCTTCTGTAATCCACAGATTTGAAGGTTTTATTGCCATGAAATCAACAGCTAATATTTTCTGAATAAGGAGATTTGAATAATTTTTATTTGTGCTTTAAAACACTTCTCTAGTAGTAAACAGAAACGCTAAAATTGCCTCAATGTGTATATAAAATTTGGCTTTTATGATCCAGTTAGACTATGAATACGGTATAGTTTGTATTATCTTTTCTTTTGGTGAATGAGTCTTCAAAATTACATTGTTCTTGCAGTAATATTTTTGGGAAAAATTGCTGCCATCTTTTGGATGCACTTAGAAAAAAAAAAAAAAGAAAGAAAAGTGACAATTTACTGGAAGTTCCAGCTGAGACATCCTGGATACCGGCTTTACCACGGAAACAATAATCTGAAATTGCAGAAAGTTACTCTGAGATAAGCATTCTTTCCTACTTTCCCATTTTATATAGTGATCACTGCATAACATCTGTGCAAGAATTTTTTGCTTGGTTAAGCAACACTGATGGCAAATGGCTTTCGTTGAAAGATGTGCCACTGAAGTTGAAGCTAAAGATAACAAGAAAACAGAAATTATGGATATAGAGAAGAAATCATATCCACTTCCAATAGGTTTTGTGTCTATAATCTTGTCTTGTTGTTTGAATAAGAAATAAAACTTATTTGATCTATACAATTATTACAGTTTAGTTTCACAGCTTATCTATCCTGAAATCCTTTGGAATCTAGCCTGCATATATTATATTGTGGTTTTTTGTTGTTTGTTTTCTTCTTCTCTTTTTCTTTTGAAGATGTAATCAAATGCTTGTTGTGTGGCCAGCTCAATACATTGGCTGCCGAGACAAGCACTGCACTTTCAGCAAAGTCTTTTTAAGAACTGAGAACGCTAGTGTCAGGCAGAATAAATCAAAGGTGGTAATATCTGTGAAAAATAAAACATTATCCAGAGAAAATAATAGCCCTCTGAAGAGATACCATTGTCACACACTAGCATATCTTGCCAGCACTGGACAGTGATAATAAAATATGCTGCAAATCTACCATATCGCCTGGAGTGAGACTCAGACATGCATTCTGTAACTGTCCGGACAGGAGAGGAGACTTTTACCAGTTGAGCCATAATGACACTCAGCAAAAAATTCAAAAGACAATGTGGGGAAGAAAACAGGGTTGCTGTGGGAATCCTCCACACTTTGCACTATACAGCTGCATTTGCAGTTAATTTCATTTCTGCCTGGGCACAAGGACCGGCAGGCCAACAAAGTTACATCCACTCTAACCGTCAAACTGTCACCCCTCACCAAGTGTCAGAGCCACATGACCGCTTGCTGTTACTTTAACAGCAGCAAGCTGTCCACTCTTTCCTCACACACAATGGAGCCAAGGTTAGTTTTACAAAAATATCCAGTTGAAAAGGCTTATAACATTTCATTCTGTAACAAAATAAGCTGACTCATTGTCCCAGTCACAAATTATAGAGTCTTTTATCCAAGCCATGTGCAAGAGAAAGAGGGACGAAACCCTCATTAAACAACATTCTTGTTCTGTGAACTTTAGAATCCCAGTTCACCCTTTCTCCCCCAAAATGCTATTGCTCAAACTTACCGCTTTTGCCAACTCCCCCTGCTCCTAGCATCACCACCTTGTACTCTCTGGATCCTGCTGAGGAATTGCTGGAGGAGCTGATCATTTCATTTTCTAGCTCCATCCTGCACAAGGCAGAAGAAGGGAGCAAAAGGGAAGAAAAAGCAACTGACAGGTGCTTTCTCTAATCTTAAACAACCATAAAAGCTGTGTTAGGAAAAAAAAAAGCTGAAAGGAAAGGTATAATGCAAGAGGTATGATTTATCAGCGTCGCACTCGCTACTGTGCCTGTGTTAGCTGCAGAAGGTCTCATAGCAACGACTTTAACAGCTTCCAATAAAAAATCTCTCTCTGCCCCCTCCCAGCTCTGTATCATTCTCTGTGTTTCTCTTCCTGGACAGAAACAGTCTTGTGAGGCTCAGAAGCCCTGGTACCTCTGGGTGTTGCTGTGCCCTTGGAATCAAACTAAGCAGAGCCTCCAGAAAAAGAAAAAGGATCACATTTCTTAATCATGATGCTTGTTATTCCATGTAGCACTTGCTCGAATCTTAAACAATACTAAAACAGACTGAGACTAGACAACCTCTTTGCCACCTTGGAGTAAAATATTTATCCTATCTTCCTGGAATTTGCTAGATTTACATTTATTACTATTAGAAGTGAAATAAGCAAAAAAATTTAAGAGTCTTTGTTCTTCCTGAAACCTACTGTAAAGCAGAGAAGCTCTCTACGATTGAGTTTGCCCCCAGATCAATTCTATTTTAGTTCAGTGTGCATCAATTATTTGCAGAAATAAATGAAGTATTTTGAAAAAAAAAATTTATTAGTTGTTTTATTTTTTCCCCATGCAGATTTTCAGAAGGAGATTGGGACTCAAGGGAGGGGGAAAGGTCTATTCATCCAGAAAATATCAATGTGAGCAAAGAAGAAAAAAAAGTGGTTGTAAATATTTAATACTAATATGAATCGATTTATCTTACCAACCTAGTCAGCCCAAGTAAAAGAATAAAGCAAAACATTTTTGAATGACATCCAGTGTGAAAATCTCCCATTAGAATTATTCAGTGAAAATTTACAACAAAAGACTCCAGCTGTTTACTGATTTCTGATGATGTCTTTAACAGACCTAGTGTATCTAAAGAACGTGGTAAGTAATAAGATATATGCCTAGTTTTAATTGTTTTGCAGTATTTTTGAGGAGCAAAAAGTATCTACTGCAAAAGGGGTGGAAGGCAAAAACTTGCTCTCCATTGAAAAGCGCTGGGCTTTCGTGACAGGCAGAATTATTAAGGAGATAGGGAAATGGAAGCAGGAGAGGCAACTAGTAACTTATCTCGAAAGTCAGACACCTTCATCTGTCCACTCCTCAGAGTAGACATACTGCCTTACACAGCAATATACAATCAAAAGTTGAAAGGGAAAGAAAAAAAACCAAAATCATAGTCTGATTGGGAACATTACCGAAAGAAAAATAGGAAGGAGAGGAAAAGGTATAGAAGGGCACATGTATGAGAGAGAGTAAATGGACTAAGAAAACACATTGTTAAAGAGATGAGACACATAGGTACGATAATGGCATTATAATTAGAATGGAGAAGGTGAACAGAACATGAATAATCAGGTTCCCTGTCAGTATAATAATTGGGAAACATCAGATGAATCAGACAGTAGCTGGGTGCAAAACCAAAGTACTTGTAAGAGTCATGGCTGACAAGGAACTTCTTGCCACATGATGTTTTGGGCAGTAGGAATGAACTTGTAACGAATAAAAAATTGAATATGGAGTAACACAAAATCCTTTGTGGATTACTGAAGTCACTAATTCTTGCTTAAGCAGTACTCAGGACTCACACCAAGAGGTCCTGGGAAAACACTGAAGAATCAAAGTATGATGGTCTGTTTTCAGCTACACAGAAAAAGAGAGTAGAGGGAAAGACACTGTGTTCCGAGAACTCCTCCAGAATCAGGATCTGCTACTGTTGTCATACAGGATTTCTGTAACAATCATGCTGTGAGCAGCTGTGCCCTGTCAGGGCTGGGTGGCTATATTGATACCTGGATGCAAACCTCAGAATTCAGAAGGATTGGTCTTCCAGTATAAAATAAGACTTAAGGAAGAAATTCTGAATGTAATGATGTGATGTCTAAATATTGAACTTCATCAGAATGAGACAGGTAGGTCAATAAATCCCTTTTGTGATTAGAACTCCATTTTCATTAAAATAATTTTCAACTGCTCAGCATTGATATATTGGATAAAGTTAATAATGATACCAAAAGCAGTGCTTAGAACAGCTGGATTTTCCTGGAGATCTCCCATCAACATACTACCTCCTCCTCAGAATCTTCTAACCCCATAGCTGTCAGTAAGATTTGCCTGACATTAAAATGTCAGGAGAGGGGGTGGCTGTGGGCACGACTCAAAACACAAGCTAAAAAAATACATTCCAAAAAATAATAGTTAAAATTGTGAGTATGTAACGCATAAGAATTAGCCAAGATTTCTCTCCTGCTGTTACTGCATGCCAGAGAAAAGCGGCAAGCCATTTTTTTCCTTTTGTTTAGGGCCGGAAAGTGGTGAATGCATGTAAAAAATGGAAGAGGACACAAAAAAGAATTATGTCAGAGAAGGAAGCAGAAGATGACAGAACTGAATGGAAAACCATTTCCTCATCTTTTAATAAAATCTAGAAAAATGAAGACAAGTTTATGTCTGAAAGAGTGGAATTAAATATTTTTACTTATGGATTGAGAATTAACCATTTAAAATACCTGCTTTAAAGACAAAGATTTAAGTTTATTAAACTTCAGTTTAATAGGTACTGTTACATTACATAAACATTTGAACAAACATATCCTCCTAACTTTGAAAGAGGCTTTTCCAGAGCCTAAAAAGATGATACTATATTCCCATTTATAATGCAGGGCTTGTTCTACTTGTTTTTCATCGTAACTTCCTATTGACAAAAAACCTACCCTGTTGGAATTTCATTCAATTCAGTAGTGGAGGACAAGTATTTAGCTTCATTCCCATTTACGATAACTTCTGTTAGTCTTCCTTCTCCCACATGAGCAGAAAGCACAAGGTTTTGCTTTTAGTCTGCTGCCAACAAAATTACTAGGGAGATGATTTGAAATGACTTGGCTCCAACACTTAAGGACAGAGGAAAATAAGCAACAGAAGCACCAGGATAAATGCTTTATGGACAACAGAAAGAAACAGTACAAAACACAACAATCGGACCTGAGATACAAGTTTTTACAATGAGTGAGTTATTCCACAACAAATTCTACCTCATCATTTGATCTTTTTTTTTTCTGCTTAAAGGACACATTTATCTTGATGTAAATTCATAGAAAACTGTCCTCAAGCAAACAAGAACAACTGCAAAAGTGGGAAAAAAGTGTGATACTAGCCTATAATGAATAATTTATTTATCAAATTTGGACTCCATCACTGTTTACATAGTGCTTGTGACTATACAGTAAACCTGCTGGGTTTTTTTTCTGTTTTTTTAATGTTCTATTCAAATTCACTGCAAAATATAGCAAACAACTGAAACTATTCAGTAGTCAAAATCTAACAACTGCTTTGTTTGAATTCATATTTTTTCGGTTAATATAGAAATAGCTGTATGCTCAGATTCTCAAGGATATTTAGGTCTTAAGCAAACGACAACATAGAGAAAGATATGTTAAAAGAGAAGTAGATCATCTTTTTCTAGACAAAATGCCGTTAGAAAACACATTCCATTCATACTACATCTCCACTTACTCTGAGGGGTGTTGAATAAAATGATGAGGTGTTAATACAACATGTAAATGTTCTGAAATGATTTCCTAGAGCACTTTATGTTGAGGAGATTTTATAAATTAACCTGGATAAATATTCTTGTCATTAGGTAGGGAGCTCATGAGTTTAAAAACTTGAATAGCAAGCAAAATGCAAATCTTGACTGATTTCTGCTCCATTAAGTGGTGGGTTAAAGGCATGTGAACCACTTAATAAGAAGCAGATATGCATGAGCCCACTGGGGTCCACGCCATTATGGAAACACTGACCACTCTTTTGTCCCCCACGTTTGCAGATTAGGTACAGCAGAACAGGAATAGTAAAAAGCATCCTTCACAAAAAGACTTGTAAGTCCACCTTACTGAATTGCTGAAGCGCTGCTATGAGAAGAGTGCTAATGCAGAAACCATTGCACAGCACAGGAGAACTGCTTCAACCTGCTTCTGAGCAAAAAATACATTTAGCACACTAGCTTAACTTGATCAATTCTGAGTAAAGCTAGCATACTAAAGTAATCATTAGGGGATGTAAAAAAATTGAAACTTCAATTTTACATTAACAGATTTGACATGGTTTTTCTAAAATATGCTGAGCACCTCTGAATGATATTGTTAAGGGACCTCCAACACACTACAGAAGCAGCTCTGCATTTTTTTAATTCAGATTCTTACTACAAATATCCAGTGGTTTAGTCACCCATCTGCCACAGGCACCCTGACTTCCTTGGGTAATTCCCATCCTTTTTACATCCTCCAAATTACTCGTCTGTAGGATGACTCTGTGTGTCGCATATAGTATAATTGATAGGACACTTGACAACCTCCCACCTCGAAGCTGGATCTTCAGCTCAAGCTGTTAAGACTTATGTCTTTTCTTCTGAAATTCTTATTTCTGTCCCTAGTGTCAGACAGCATACTGATCCCTGCCTCTACTGCGATGCATTTTAATCTAGGCCTTGTTAGTAGGTTGAGTGGCAAAAGCAAATGAAAGGAGAAAAGACACAAGACTATTAACAGAAAATGTGAAACAGCTTCAGAGTCCATAAAATAAAGGTGCATTGTGGTTTTGGTCTTGTCAAAGTAGGGAGATTGGCCCTGAGAAACACCTTTCCTTTGCTTATCAAATAGGTCAAACGATGCAACTAATACTGTCCTTGCTAAACAAAGCTTTGAGAAACAGGGGCAGTTTAGCACATTATTGAGAACATTCAAGTAGTGTTAACTTTACAATTTCTTACTAACTTCTTACAGAACAGAAACATTGGAAGTCATGTCCTAAAGTGCATCAAAGGGAAAAGCTATTTTCTCTGGGTTTCCAATAAGGTTTCACAAATGATTTATGATCTTACTGTGAAGAAACACTAATGATTGCAGGTCATTTACGGATTTCTGTTGAATTTGAATTACATTTATAGATAAGACTTTTATACTTTCAAATGCAACACTGGTATTCAGAATGTGCAAATCTTAAAGATCTCACAGCCTTAACTCCACATAAACGTATTCTCTGTGAGCACAACCATATGTTTATTCTAAATTCATTCACCTTCCAGTGCTTTTGCTAGGAAGGAAAAATATAAGCACAGCTACAATATGAAACACTATACAATAAATGTTGGAAGAGCTCTGAAGAGACCATGTTTTTCCTCCCTGTTCCGTTTCACAAATCCTTTTAAGTAGTTTGAACAATATTTTCTTAACCTTACTTTAAAGTCTTCCAGAGAAAGAAATTACCCAGTTTTTCAAATGCTGAAATAAATTGCCTCACTATCCTATTAGAAATGTCTTTGAAACCTGAATGTCCTTTATTACACAGCAAGACTACCACGTTGCATCATACCTGCTACAGCTATTACAAAAAGGCATAGTGAACATTTCAAACATATATTTGAATAGTGAGACAATGAATCAAATGAACAAGATAAATTTAGAGAATCTTGTTCTCCTCAGCCTTCCTGTCTCTTTCTATAATTTCATACCCCATCACCTCTCTTTCATAAGTCATTCATTAATCTTTTATGCTTTTTGTGTTCCCAAGGACTCTCCACTGCCTGTTTTGAAGGGTGTTTTCCAAATCCGGCCACATTATTGTTTCAAGACTTCATGTAATATGGATTTGCGCCTACTATGGGTGCATTTAAAGCTTAGAATATTTAAAATAAACACAGGCAATCAACAATAACAGATGTAAATTTTTTGATATTTTCTAATCTGTATTTGAATGTTCTCAGTGATGAATTAATAATCTGCCAGGATTGTGTCAGTTTCTAATTTACAGCTTTTTGCTGCTCTCTTATTTTTCAAGTCATCCTTGTCATATTAGTTTCTGGAAAAGAGAACACCCTTTCAGTTGTGATTGTCACAAAGAAGAAGATTCTCGTATTTTGACTGTTACCTTGAAGGCATTTACAGATGATGATAATGTCTGCATCCCAAAAGCCCTTGCACTTGAAAACAGTTTCCTGTACTTCACATCAACCATATGAAGTTTAACACTGAACCATGTCAGAAGGTATATCAGCAGAAAAAAAGAAAAAAACAAAAAACCCACAGTAGACAGACTCTCAAATTTGATGTGCTATCAGTCATTAAGATGCTTTCCACTTAGCTGTCCATAAAAAGTAAACCTACAGAGACTAGCATCAACTTCATCAATGAAACATCAAACAGTATAAATATGAATTTTCTTACCTAGACTTTCGTAGTATCATGGATTATTTTCCATGCTGAGATAGTCTTATTATAACAATCAAATTTTTTATTGGTGTTCTGTTGGCTGAACAGAAGGACTTCTGCGGTTCTTAAATCTGTTGCAATTAACCTTTTAAGTGTATAGTTACTTTCAACAGCTGTACAAACAATAAGAAAAGCAGAGTCAGTTGCTTTAAAATCACTAGTGAAAGGTTTCTTCAAGAAAATTCAGACTTTTGATTAGTTACTTCTCCCCCTGGACATACCGTTTCCTATGTAATGGAGGCTTGGACTCAGCTACCTAATGGGCTGAATAATGGATCACAAGAAATGATACAAATATATATGTATATATATTGTTGTTTTCAGAAGTAGTAGTGCAATGTGTTCTTGACTAGAAGTTTCTGTTGCCATTCTGTTCATGCTTGTGCTTGAATTCTGGTGAATCTACCTATTTTGATAGCTTCTAATCTGTTTAAAGGCACCAGTGTCATATGTAAATATATCATTGAAAACACTAGGAATCCCACATGAAAGATATCACTGTGTTTTATACATCTGAGATAAACTCTTGTATTTAAGCTCTAGCAAGTGAATAATGAACTACGCAAGTATGTAGATTCATTTATTTGAAAAGTTCTTATAGAATTTTGTTATAAAAGATTACAAACATATGTTGCAGCCTTTCAGTACCTGAAGAGAGTCTACAAGAAAGCTGGAGAGGCATTTGTTACAAGGGCACTTGATAACACAAGGTCTAATGGCTTTAGACTAAAAGAGGGTAGATTTAGATTAGATACAAGGAAGAATTCATCTCTATGAGTGTGGTGAGGCACTGGCACAGGCTGCCCAGAGAAGCTGTGGCTGCCCTCTCCCTGGAAGTGTTCAAGGCTAGGTTGGATGGGGTTTAAACAACCTGATCTAGTGGAAGAGGTCCCTGCCCATGGCAGGGGTGGGGTTGGAACTAGATGATCTTTAAGGTGCCTTCCAACACAAACCATTCTGTGATTCTACGATTGTGCGAAATATTCCACTTGTGACTTCTACTGCGTTTCAAGATCTGCTTCTACTGAAGACACTGGACACTGCAGTCTGTCACTAGTTAATCTGTTAATCAGTTTAAAGATTCTATTTTTATAAAATATCATAAGATTAATAGGCTTAAGTGTTAGGAAAAGTGCTAATCTAACCTCTGTATGGCATGAAAAACAAAACAGTGCAGTAATTTTATAATGTTATTAACTATGAATGAAAAAAATCCATCACTGTAGACTTCATTGTATCACTGACTGTTTAACTTTAAAAAGCTTCGCTTTAACAAACAAAGTTTCATTCAGAAAACTGGTGCAAAATCAGAATCCCTGTTCCTTGTATTGGAAATACCTGATATCCCTTACCAGAGTCAAATTTGTTAAAAAATCATTCAAGAAAATATTGTGTATTAGGTGGCTTAGTAATTTTCTTGTTCCAAGCTTTAATGTCAGTTTTCATTTCAGGTGTGATTTTCATTGGTTTGCAAAGAAAAGAAAACTTTTTACGGTCTGGAGGAATAAGGGCAAAGTCATGAGACAGCTCTGAAAATTAACATACTGAATTGATCAAGAGGTTAAATTCACTAAGTGATGACTTTCTTGCAGCTATCAGCAGCATAATGAGATCATCAAAATTAGACTTTTCAGATACTCACAAACAGAGATCCTTCTGTCTACTCAGCAAAGACAATATTTCACTAAAGTATTCACTGGTATTCCTACAAAATTGGTAGAAACATAGTCTGAAGTGAGGCAAAAAGCACCCGAATTAGCCCTGCTTCTGTGACATGTGATCGTTATCCAAGCTCTGGGAAGTGACAAAGAAAAGCCTAAATCTGTTATTCGGGGCTACATCATTAACATAAAGAAACAAAACTGTAAAGACTGGTTACCTAGATAACATATTTCATATTTCCTTGAAGTGCTTTCAACAAAGACTACATAATCCAATATCTTCTGCTCTTAGGAGGGCATATTTCTCTTGACAAGGAAAATACAATTTTAAAATTCTATATTGAGGATCACCTCAAAAGGCCACAGTTAATAAAGCCTGTAGATGGGATGTAGAGGTTTTACAGAAAGCTGAATCCCCTTATGTTTGTCTTACTTCAACTTAGAAAGCTTACAAATGAGCTAAGTCCTGTGAAGTTTAAGTTAGCTAAGCTGGTTAGTGCAACAGTATAATCAACAAGTCTCTGTGTAGGCACACTGCTGACACAAGATAATTTCACATTCAAATTAAGTCCCACTATTTCTCTGTGTTTACCAAAGTTAATTTTTGTTTCTTTTCCAGAATTACCCAGTCTGGCTCTGAATGACCTAACATTTCACAGAAGCCTCTAGTACTTCCAGCTCTAGATATCTGGAAATACAAGTACTTTATGAAAAAAAAATGTTTTTGTGGTAGTGCTTTCCCTGATTCATCTTTACTCAAAGATGAAGTGTCTTATGTCTAGACCCATACCAAAATTCCTTTAGGCAAGTGAGCTCAGAGTTTTGAGATGAAGAACCGTATGTCTCTGTCCAAAATACATCATCTGTATCAATCTTGATGACAAGTGAAGTTCACATGCTAACAAATACATTTATCTCCCAAATTCTATCCTATTATGTCCAAAATTCTCTACTAATATACTTTCCTTCTGATGTTTTTTAAATTCAGAATCAAATGTACAGATAACAATATACACAAACTCATACATAATAGCACGTATATGGACAATAAAACAGAGTATTTCAAAACAAGACTTAGAAAGATACCCTAAAATATTATTTCCAAACATGCGTGCAACTGATATAAAATTTTATCATTTTCACAGAATCACAGAATGACTGAATGGCAGGGCTTGGAAGGGCTCATGATTTTCCTCATCCTGGTCAGGTGGCCTGTAGTACACACCCACAATAATGTCACCCATATGAACCTGTCCCTGAATTCTAACCCATAAGCTCTGGACTCTTTCTTGATCCGCCCCAGGAAAAGCTCAATGCATTCCAGTTGCTCCATCACATATAGAGCAACTCCACCACCTCGCTTTGTTGGCCTGTCTTTCCTGAAGAGTGTGTAGCCATCTGTGACAGCATTCCAGTCATGTGAGCTGTCCCACCATGTCTCTGTAATTGCAATGAGATCATGGCCCTGCGACTGCACATAGATCTCTAATTCTTCCTGCTTATTGCCCATGCTGCGTGCGTTGGTGTACAGACGTTTCAGAGAGGAACTCCAGCATGCTGGTTTCCCTGGAGGGGTGCAAAAGGATCTGCTGTGTCCATGCCCACCCTTAAGGTGGTGGATCTTTCGCTTCTCAGCTTGTGACACAGCTGAAGAATATTTATCACTGCTCTGATTAGCCACACCTAATCCCCAGCCGGATGAGATGGCTTGAGCATTGTGACTTTGACCCTCATCAGTTGAGTCCTTCAGTTTAAAGCCTTTCCCATCAGGCTGGCTAGCCTGTTGCCAAAGATTCCCTGCCTTTTCTAGAAAGGTGGGTTCCATCCCTCTGTAACAGGTTATAATCATAGAAGAAAACTCCATTGTCATAAGAACTAAAACCCTCATGGGAGCATCAGCCACGTTTTCTTATTGTAATGTTATTCCAGGGCTCCAAGAGGTAAAAATGTTATTATTGAGAATCCATTTGATTTCCAGTCTGTGAGAGAAAAGTAGTAGAACAAATGCCCTGCCCAGTTTTTTCATGAAGATAACTTGAACGGGAGCCACATCTGGTCAGGTCTCAAGTTCCACATACATTTTCCTTCCATAAGATCAGGTTCAGTGTCCTGGGTTTGGCCAGGACAGGGTAAATTTTCACCAGAATCCAGGAAGGGGCACAGCCAGGCAGGCTGACCCAACCCCAACCTGGCCAAACAGAGCCGGGTATTACATACCATGTGCCGTCATGCTGGGTTCCAGTGGGGGGCGGTGGCGCAGCAGGAACTCACTTGCGGCTCGGGAGCGCGCAGCGCCGGTCCTGTCTGGAAGAACGGCTCTGTGGGTCGTGCGGTTTGTGTCGTGTTTTCTCCTTATCTGTATCGTTGTTCCTGTTCCCTTTGTTTGCTGTTCTGTTAAACTACCCTTATCCCGACCCACCAGTTTCTGCCTGTTTGTTTCCATTCTCCTCCGCACCCCGGTGGGGGGAGGGGCGGCCGCGTGGGCTTTTGTTGCCGGCCGCAGCCCAAACCAGAACATTCGGAATTCTGACACAAAAACCCTGAAGATCACAACTGTGTTAGACTGAAGTTGGGAGAGAAACAGAATTTTGCATATTCCCATAAGACATTTGTACGGACTTTTTGCTGTCTATGGACACTAATGTGTCTGGGAAATATACTTACAGTTATTCATGCAGAGGGCTAGACCGAAAAATTTCCTTTGTTTTGCTGTCGCTGTTTGCTGTAGAGGAACCTTGACAATATAAAAAAAGCAAAAGGCTGAGACAATAATGGATCTTTAATAGGAATGAGTACACAAACACTATGTTAGACAGAGGCTAACAAAGAGATCAGAGGAATTTATATTTTTCCTATTAACTATAGACTATAAAGTCTTCTTGAATATTGGCAACCACCCAAGACCCTGAAACACATCAGATGAAAAATGTACCTCTTCCAGATCCTTCAACGGATTTCAGGAATCCTTTGTTACCTGAGTATCCTCTCAGGACAGTCCTTATGATATTGTCATTTTACAAACATTGAGCTGGCTACTCTGTGTTACATTTCTATTTTGTTTGCATATCCTTCAATCTTTGGGACAAGAATTTTAATAAATATAATTTGAAAGCCAAACTCTTATTCTTACTTAGACTATTTTTCAAGGCATCATTTTCTTGTATGTGTTTTTAATTAGAATTTAAGAGTTATTTCAGATAAACACACACACCTTTGTTCTTATGGAAATAACTTTCAGCTCCGCTAGTTTGTATTTTCTTTCACTCTTAAATGACTTTAAAGACTTGCACATTCTAATGGTACCAGAATGAACTGCCTCCTCCTCCTAGCATATCTGGAAAGGTCGTTTTCTTTCTGTGTTGTAACCTGCCCTCCATTTTTCTGTAAGTTGGTCAGAAGTGTACGAATACTTTATTTTTCCTTGAGCAACAACTCTTCTTGTAATCATGTTGTTTAAGGTTTTAGCAAAGCATACACAATAACAGTGTTGTAACTCATGCTCTCATCTGAAGGCCTACTCTTAGATCAGTACTGCCAGAAAATCTCTCAGTATCTTAACCACCAGATGAGAAGCAGACTATAGCTTTGATAGAACAGTTGCCTGTCAGCTGTCTATACTCTCTACAGCATTTAAGCCTCTCATGCTCCAGAAAGATTATGTGATAGAATGCCTGTAAAAGAAGAATCTGTAAAATTATGTAAATTAAACATGGAAGGTTTCTCTTTTCCATTTTTTTTTTTACAAAACAGTGGAAAAGGCAACCCCTTTCATGACACATCACTCCTTTTGATTACCCCAGAAACAGATTATACTCTAGCCTGAAGAGAACATTCTCACACTCTTTATTAAATCAGATTCTCTTTTAAGATAAAGACCATGGCAATGTCTTACTTTTTTTTACAGAAAGGAATAGACTTTCTACTTTTTTAGAAAGCTGTCTAGTTCCAAGTTTGCCTGAAGTAAATGGTGTCTAGATTTGTCACTCACCTCATTAAATACAGTTTAATTCTTCCATGAATTAAGTGACATTTCTTTGTGAAATACTGACTAAGAAAAATGTTATGAGTTAGCAAAAATGAAATAGAAAGGGAAAGCAAAATACCACGATAAGAATTCAATGACTGTAAAGATGCATTTGAGGTAACGTAAATACACTTATAGCTAAGTAAGAAATATTTAATTCTTTTGCAGTTATAGTAATTGCTACATAACTAGTGACTTAGCTTAGTAACTCCGTAATTATCTTTGACATCTTTTTCATTTGGCTATTAGTAACATAAATTTATTTGAACATATAGAAAATGTCACTGAAAATAGCTGTATTACATAAAATATTAATGAAATAAAATAAGCTTGATTAAAATTTTTATATCGTAGTCATCTCCACTCACGGTAATGTAGAAACATCATCAAATTTTCTCAATACAATCTTTATCTTTTTATTTTGCAAAACAATCACCACAATTTTGGTCTTATTTTGTAACAATTTTCCTCCTCCCAGATTTTTCATATTCCTCAATGATTACTAAAAAAACCCCAAAAAACAGAGTTCTCTGATCCATTTCTCTAGAATCTTAAGCTACCTTTGGTGGAACTTTGTCTAACACTACTACTGCAGCATGTCACTTTCACCTGTTGAATGCTCAATGTTCACCTTGCCAGTTACATTTTTCTATTTGTGCTCAATGCCAGCATTCATTTCTATGAAAAAATGTCAGGATTATCTCAGTTTAATCTTCCTTTAAATCCGATTCATACAATCGCAGGCTAGTTAATTTTGTGCTAAAGAAAGGAAGTTTAATGGCCAAGTTCTCATACAGACAGAGGCAAGAAAGCCATCCAGAGGCAGTTCTTTCCCTGAGCCCTTAGAATCCCAAAGAAAACACTCCCAAAGCAAATTCAGAGTACTGAATATGCCAGCCTGCATTTCTTTTTCTTCTCATGTATATGTAATAGTGATTCATCTGGCAGGTATGGGCCACGAACCATGCTAAAGGATCTTACAATTGCAGCAGAAATGCACTGTAATGAGTCCCATAAAAATCACTAAGTCTGATATTGGAAGGACATTGGGAATATTAAAACCGAGATTCAGGTGTCTGGAGAGCATGGGTGCACATTAACATACATTTCCCTAAGCCTGTAAACTATTCTTGTTCTGCTGCAATTTGCAGACTACAGCAATTAATCGTGGATTATCTTTATAGGATAACGGTGAGAGTAATCAGTCAAATTTAATTGACAGCCCACAGGAACTTAAGGAGATTTGATTTCCTGGAGTTCTGAATCTTTGGCAACCTCAAATTAAAGGCAGACAATTAAGACTGATACTGTCAAAGACTGTCCAATTAATCACAATTTGTTTACCAATGCACTTTACAAGATGGTGATCACCTCACATCCTGTTATACCTAAGACAAAATCGTCAAATAGATGTTTTCCTACATTTCATTTTTTAGATGGGCATTCATTTTCTTTTCTAATCCACTGGCAATATGAGTAGTTCCTTACGACTTGCTGTTCTTCTTCATTCATGTGCAAATGTCCAGCTATTATTATTTTCTTTTTATAACATATTTTGACATGGGTATCATATATAATTACTGTAAATTTTTTTCACAAATATTTCTAATGTTTTATCCACAGAACCTTATCTAGCTCACGACTGAAATTACATTGTTATTTCTTCTAGTGCCCCACTATATTTGGACAGAATTCACTGAAGCATGTAGTAGAAGGATATCTAATTTGCCTGTTGCTTGTTACTTCCCTCAATATTTGGGCAGTATTAGTCAGTCGCTTAAATTTCAGTAATAAAAATCAAGCTTTTCTTTCATTTGCCTGGACTTTGGATTTTGTTTATGTGAAGTAGGAATAATCATAGACTGGGAAAACTGGAAGTGGATTCTTAGTTGTGCAGTTCTTCAAACCTTCTGGGCTTCTTCCTTCTACTTATTTTTCTTCAGATTGATGACTAGTAAAACAGATCTGTCTGATTAATTAACGCCCTCCAGAACATCACTGGCATCACATTGCTTCCTGAAAATCATTTATAATCACTGGAGACTTTGGCATTGATGTTGTCTCAATGTACTCATCAACAGAATTATTATGTATGACCTGTGTGTGTGCTTGTGCATGTGTGCTTGTGTACACATCCCTAATGTCAAAAAAGATGGCTGTGGGTCCTCAAAAGCTAAACAGAGGTTTTCTGAGAAGTCATCGTACATCTGGCAATTATAATTTCTCAGATTGTTTATTTTTATTCAAACTAAAGTAGGCCTGTACCTACAATGAACGGGTTTGAATGAGACCTTATTATGAGAATTGCACTGCTTTGGATTTCTATTATTTTTCCCTTTGGCACACTTATTGGAATGAAAAGAATGATAAAGGGGCTCAAAGGCTCAACCCAAAACACTACTTTCAAACCAACAAAGTAATTCATAAGCCCATGAATCTTTCCATTTGAGCCTCCACTCTACTTTCCCATTTTGCTGCCTAATGGGGCACAAACTCTGTTCACATTGAAGTTTCATATCATCCTGACTCCTTGCAGGTGTGGTATATCACTACACCCCTAGAGTTTAAGAATTCCAGATTTTGGAGCACTCTGAAAGGTGATGCGCTTCAGATCAACATTCAAGTCTTCATTAACACAAGGCAAAAGAATTTCCTGATCTTAATGCTTAGAGAGGACTTTGCAGGAGAGCAAGGAAGAACTATTTTACTTGCTAAGTTGAAATGTTTGGGAAGATGAAGCAACAGGCCTTCAGCTGGTATGATTCTGTTTACCTTCATTAGCATGATTCATTCGTTAACTGTGAGATACAATGCTACTTGTTGGTGTATGTGTTTCTAGGATGAGTGTCTTATAAAATTCCTTATTAAAAATGTATTCATTTCATAAATCATCCTAAGTGATAGAAAAATGAAGACAGAGAGGCAGGCTGGTCCTCTGTAGGCTGATTAGGTCACAGTTCTGTGCAATATATTGTGCAGAACCAAGAACAGCTGAGACCTGCATAAGAGACGTGTTTTGATGATAGTCAAACCATAAACCAAATACAGATATTATGCTTTCACAAATATTACACCATCCAGTTCTGACAATATAATGCCATGAATTTAACAGTTTTTCCATTGGAAAATACTAAACAAAAAACGTGTGTTATGGTTTGTCTGCGGCCGGCAACAAAAGCGCCAAGCGGCTGCCCCTCCCCCCGCTGGGGTGCAGAGGAGAATGGAAAGAAACAGGCAGAAACTGGTGGGTCGGGATAAGGGCAGTTTAACAGAACAGCAAACAAAGGGAACAGGAACAACAACGATACAGATAAG
>Ga0065711_1005697_pt1 | contig 20223 bp, 13 predicted proteins | sample Hoacrofraction12_FD_59098 | JGI IMG/M metagenome (GOLD analysis project Ga0065711, IMG submission 59098) | Hoatzin crop microbial communities from Cojedes, Venezuela - Epithelial fraction 12 v2 (version 2) | ecosystem: Host-associated > Birds > Digestive system > Esophagus > Crop | place... | reverse complement strand
ACAGGACCTTGTCCAGGCGGGTCTTGAATATCTCCAGAGAAGGAGACTCCACAACCTCTCTGGGCAGCCTGTTCCAGTGCTCCATCACCCTCAGAGGGAAGAAGTTCTTCCTCATGTTCAAATGGAACTTCCTATGCTTCAGTTTGTAAGTTTCATATTTAAAACTGTTTTGGTACTTTTAGACTTGAGTGTCATTCTAGAAACCCACCGTATAGCCTGATACTATTATTATCTACTCAGGACAACTAAAAAGGAGTTGATCATTAAAAGTCTATGGAAAAATCTAGCTTAAATAAATATAAACTAAGGCAGTATGAGTGCCCCAACTCTTTAAGTTTTTTTTTTCTCTTAATCCCTAAATTATAATGCTTTCTATTGAAAAAGATTTATGAAAGAAAAATATTTCCTACTAGGAAAGAGCTACACTCAAGCAAAATCTTTATGAGGCATTGTTTGGTATTTCTTGAGTATGAAAGGGCTTATCTTTAATCTTATGTGTTCCTTGACATATCTTATACACGTCTGAAAATGTTCTCTGACATGCAGTTGGTAATATAATTTCTATGTTCATAAACTGTTTGCTTCCTGATTGAGCGCCTCAGAGCCCCTATTTTCTTTAAAAACATCAGTTAATGAATTGAGATGTCAGTTACGTTGCTCTGAAAACCTAGAGGAAAATGAAATGTGCATTGATGCAAATAAATACAAGAGGCTTTTAGAGCGACATAAGCAAACATTCTATCTCTTTTTGAGGTGATATTTTCAGTGTGGAATCACAGAATCATAGAATCATAGAATGGTAAGGGTTGGAAGGGACCAAGTTTAGCGGATGAGCTGGCTGAAGAGCCTAAGTTTTCTCCTCCACAAAAAGCATTGTGTTAGAGTGGAATTGATTTGGTATTTCATGCACACAAAACAAATTTGCATTGCAGACTATTAATGGTGTTACAGATTTGTGTATGTGCAGCTGCAGTCACATTTGACAAGCAAGAGTCCAAAGCAGAAGAACCATTGCAATCAGAAGTGGCTGGGTGATGCAGGCTCCATAGGATATTCCCTATTGCTCATGGTTTTGGTAGGTGAAGTGGAAGAAAATTGCTCACCAGATAGCAACATCAGCAACACAATCTCATTTTCTATATCAGGCTGAAACGTAGCTCAGGGACAGTGAACTAGACATTCACCTTTTAATTTCATCATTAAAGCAACAGGCAAGTAAATCTGCCCATCACAAAAGCAGTAGCTTGAGAGCACAGATTTTGCTCAGGCTGAATGTGCCTGTACAGATGCATACAGAGTCATGAGAATGCTTTGCTTGTGTGCTGGCCTGACTGGGTGCAAGGCACGCTCGGTCCACCAGCTCTCTCGTTCTGTCAGCCCCACAGAAGCTAAGTTAGCCCGGCTGGCTGGTTCTGTCTGCCCGTGCACAGTCAGGGGCTCGCACACAGCTCCACAACTTTTTCTGCTTTGTGAATGCCAGATCTGGGCACCTCTTCTATAAAAGTGGGGATTAACTTTAGCCTGTGCCTACTTCCAGCATGTTGCATGTTCCTAAGCTCTTTCACAACGTTTGACTTTTCAGTTTTTGACATAAATATAGGTAAAGGATTATGAGCTCTAAACTTAAGCTCTTATCTAAATTTAAGAGAATATCTCAATCTTAATGAGTCTTTAAAATGCTTTTGTGTCTGCAAAAATAATCCTGGAAGTATACCCTTTGTAAAACTTGGGAAGTTGAAGATCTACCTCACTTAAAGGAGCTGAGGAATTTATTCTGGGTGTTACTCATTGTAGAGATCATAGAATCACAGAATGATTAAGGAAAAGACCTCTAAGACCATCAAGTCCAACTGTCAGCCCAACACCACCATGCCTGCTAAACCATGTCCTGAAGTGCTTGTGATTGTAAGAGAAGGGACATTGGTGACTGTGAAGTTCAACCAGCAGCTGAATGTGGGGAAATTCTGGATGCAAGGGAGAATCAAAGCTATATTTCTAAATGTTTGGGAGAGGAAAGGCATTAGGGCATGCTGGGATGGCTAAAGAGAAGATTTAAGAATTAAACACACCCTGAATAGAGAAGAAAGTTATTCCAGAACTTCATCAAATAAAACAGCAGATTAGGAATTGATGGAACAACAGTTTCCCTAGAGCTTCCTATTGACAGCTGCTCCATTTTCCCTTTCTCACCAAGTAAATACAGAAAAAAATATCAATGTGGAAAAGTAGAGAGAGAAATGGGATAATCCCTAATACTCTGTTAACAAGACTTCTTCAACCAGTGTGATTTTTCTATTCTCTCTTGACATTTTAAATAAGATTTATGTGCTAGTAGATGTTTCAAATTTTAAATGATGACCCACATAGTGCAATATGTCAGAAGAGCATTTCTCTGTCGACATTCTTCTGAATGAGAAATGTCCTACACAGCATGTACTACTAAATGTTAATAGCTCTAAAACTACACAAATTGTAAATTTATTGAATTGTGTTAATAATGACATGAATTTTTAAAATATTCACAGAATTCTGAGATAGTTGTAACCTGATCAGAATTAAAAGTGCCCATAATACTTTGCACTGACAAGCAGAAGACACCACAGCGAGATGACCTTGCTGAGGAGAAGGAGCCAGTCTCCACCTGAAGAGTAGGCTGGTTTGCAGCATTTTATTGGATTAAAGCAGAGAGCAGCACCTGAGATTACATGGCAATGCTTACAGTGTCTCCCTCATGTCATTACATAAAAAAGTTACACTTACATTTAAACAACAAAATGTAAGTTTCTAACTCTAATAGCTGCAAAGAGAAGCAGAGCAATAAAAAAGTGATAACTACTCATGTCTACAAGAAACTTAAGTGTTTGAGATGTCAGCTGCTAGTTGTAGGTCAGGATGGGGCTGTCTCCAAGGCACACGTCTTGGGAAGAAAGTTGTGGAGGTTCCTAAGTCTAACAGCACAAAGGAATATGGTAACCAACCTGGTCCACCCTGTCCCGGGCAGAGTATGAGATGTGTGTTGCCTCTCTGGGAACAGAAATGGCTTCAGCCAGAAGGGGATGTGATTTCTCTTAATTCAAGTCTCGGTGTGGTCTTTTTCTGAAAGCTTGTAAATACAAAAAAAGCCAGAAACTCAGAAGAGAGAAAATATATTAGATTTCTTCTCCGCGTTTCAATGTTGATATGTCACCCTGGGTATAAGAGACTGTCGAGTGCCTACTCTGTTTCTGAACTGCTGTTTTCACTAGCTTATACAGTCATTTTATCACCTTGGAATGAAGCTGGTCCTCTTCAGCTACAGATATCTAGTGGTTCACTATAAAATGCAATTGAAGTGAGAGAAGAAATCAGAATTTGCTGTGCCTCAACAATGCCATGATGGCATTGGCAAGCATGAACCATGAATGGGCTGCAACGATTCTGATTTATGCGCTTAGTGCGAGCGGTACAAAATACCTGAAACACCAGGTGAAACAAACTGGGGGGTTCTCACGTGAGGGAACTCCTGCACCACATAGATGGAAAGTGTCCTGGTATTGAGTTGGATGAGGGATGCTAAACTTCTGTCTTGGAAATTTGCTTTCTGTCACCCTTGTTCTAATCTTCCCCAGATAGGGGGACAAGAGAGTAATCTACCTTCTCAGGGCCTGATCCATCCCAGCATGGCGCGGTGCTTACAGTGGTGTAACTCCATCGATAAGAATGGAGCTCCTGCCATGCCCAGCTGGAGCAAAGCAGCAGGTTTTCGGTCTCTTATCTACCTCTGTGAGAAATAAACTCAGTCATTCCACTGCTGCACATTTACCTGTTAGTATAGGCAGAAATACTGGCAGGTGAAAGTGTATTTTTGTACTGTCATATAACCTTGAGCACTTTGCCTTGTCATTTCTTTGTTATTTTAATCAAGTCCGATACATAATCATACAGCGGCATCACAGAGAATACCACATTCATGCAGTCACACTTCTGCATTGATAATGGGTTATACATTTGAAGATATCGATCGACTTCAAGGAAAATAAATTGAAGTAATACAGGATTTGAGAAAGCTGCTGACTACAGACAACTGAGTCTGCAGTCTTTTGGTAGATTTCTTTGTTTTAGCTTATTTAGATATCTGGCAAACTGCAGAAAGAAATTTTTAGGCTTTCCAGAAAAAATCTAGCATATTCTAATCCTAACTAAATTGCACAGTATAAGTAAAAATCTGAAATAATGAGAGGACACTGAAGTTGCCACCTTCGAATGACGCCAACATCTTACGAAGTTTGGTGGCCTGTACAAAGTGAATGGGGGACCTTGATCAGTATATATCATAACGAACAAACAAGCAAAATGTATCACTACCCTTCATCGGTAGTCTTATTTGAGATGTAAAAACTAGCTTTGTAGATACACTCCAACAATATGTCCTCCCTCACAGGGAAGGCTGAAGATTATTTGCAGATTGAGTATATCCCCTATATCGCCTGATACAGAAATAAAAGATTTCCCTTTCTCAGGCAGTCAGTCTGATCCCCTTACTAGTTACTAAAATTTAGTTAGGAGGAAAATCCATTTAATCACAACACAGTGGAAGGAGCTTAAAGCCATAACTAGGGCTTACTTTGGAAATTTGCCAAAGAGGCCATTCAGGCCTTCACTGTCATTCCTGTCGATATGTGGTCCCTGAATCAGATTTTCTGCAGGCAACAATGATTGTCTATTACTGATAATTTTCTACAGGGGTATTTCTTTCATCTTTCTCTCATTCATTTTCAAAAATCCTTTGACTTCTCTTATCCTCTCATGCTCTTTTTGCTGATGTCCTCCCTACTTCACCATCTCTGTTCTTCCATGCTCTGTACCTCATCATTTATCAGCCTTACTTTGGACAGCAAAATCCACGTATTTACCTACTGTTCTACTAAAGTCCATGTGTTTGCCTACTGATGTCCATAGCTTGATTCAGTACCATGGTAAAACTCCAAAACATTATGCTACAGGGCAATAAAAACTCATCACCCACCAGCAGAATGACACTGTTAACCAGCCAAATGAACACAACGTCGGATGCCAGGATTTGTTTTGATCTAGTCAATGCTTTAACTTTCATTTTGACCTTTGCCAAGCATCTTAGTGTCTTTCCTTGCTAACTATGGCTAATTTCTACATCAATAAGAGTTTTAGAGAAGTGATTAATATTTATATTTAAAAGGAGGAGGTCTATCCCGCATGGGGTTAACCCTAGAACCAAATGAGGCTTTTTGTGCAGGATCCAATATATTCCGTTTCCTATGGAGTGAGTATGCCAGAACCAGTTAAAAATAGCTTCTTCCATTCATTAGAGTCAGCAGATGGCCATTAATCTTCCTGAAAGTATTGATTCAAACTACTCGTCTCCACTTTCAAGGCCCTTCACAGACTACCCTCTCCCCATCTATCATCCCTCCTTACACAACTGAAAAGGTGGCTGGCTTCGTAACAAGTGGGTGACAGTTACAAACCAGCTGTCTCTCTTACATGCTGCCCCTCACGTCTGGAGGGAGCTGGACACAGCATTAACAAAGCTTTTCCATTTGTCTCCTTTAAATGCTTTCCTAAAACTTTCCTTTGCCATAAGGACTACAAAGGCATTACATAATTCTACACCAGTGTGATGGGACTAGAGTCTCTTTAGGACACAGTCTTGCCAAGGGCCATCTTCACATTTGTTTATTTCTCCATTTCTGATATCTGTCTGTCCCAAACTGCAGTGTCTCATCTTACTCCTAGCCTGAAAGGGCTTGAATGCAAAGTCTCTGCATTACGTACTGTCTAGCAGAACATTTCCCAGCACACTATTGCAATATTGACATTTAATAAGAAACAAATATTAGCTCAGGTGACCAAGAACTGTTGGGTGCACCACAGAGAGGTGAACAGTGCCAAAATCTCATGGACTAGTCTAAGCCAAAACCAGTAAACCAGCACGGCAAGTGTTTTTGCCTGGCTGCAGTTTAACCCCTCTAAGGCTAGTGCTGCAGCTTAAGGAATAATGCCTGAGCTTCACTGAGATTTACTACCTTTAGCTTGCTCAGTATTAAGCCAGTGTAAATATATTTCATCTAGTTCATGAACCACCACCCCGTAAGTTTCGGTATTGCAGTTCCCTACGCATCCAGTGCTGGTGCTACCTATAGCAGGTAACACTATGTCATTTCTACAACAGCCAGCACAAATGTGCCCTTAGCGTATATAAAAGATGAGCTGTTTTATTTCTAGAATTGATGTTCTGTTGTTTTCTCATAAACTCAATGTTCATGGCAGTTCCTTTAAACTCTAGACCAGCAAATTTGACTAATATCTATCTTCCTTCTGCCCTAGTTTCAAGATCTTTCCAAAGCCATATGGATATTGCTGGAAGAAATATTGAAGATGCTAGGGGCTCTCATCAGGAAGACATTTTAAAGATATCAAGAAACATATATTCCCTTCTTTCCCAAACCCAAATTCCAAGACTAGAATCTACATACTTTTTGGAAAGAAACCCCATGGTCATTAACACCTCATCCCTTATGATGAAAAGGAAGACTTCCCAAGCTCATGTGTCATCAGCAAAAAAACCTGATATGGAGTCCACAGCACCTGAGAAACAATCTGTTCTTGAAAAAAGAAGTGATACACACAGTTTCCCTCTGCACGAAGAGCCAGACCTCAGAGTCACAACTGCCAGTATGACAACCGATACCCCTCTCCCTTTTAAACAATACAAACCAGGTACAACCCAGACCTTTCCTTCTCATCGCAACACCAAGGGAAGTTCATTCTTTGCAAGGCCACACGCTGTTCAGCAACCTCGTTCCAAGTACAGCTATACTCCCAGGAAATGGCCAGGTCGAGTCGCAGTCCCAAAGACTAAACCATCCCAAGATTTCCCAACAGAGCAGCAGACAGCATCTCATCTGGCAACACGCCTCGCCTCCCCTTTCCATTTAATAGGTTATTCCCTTGATACAGCTCCCCGGAGTGCTAGCATCCCACCAAGGTCTGCTCCTCAAGCAAGGCTTCCAGCATGGAGCACAGCAGCCAGAAAGGCGTACAACACAGCGATGGATCATGTGGAACAGCCAAAAAGCAGTGGTGGGACACATCAGAAAGTCAATTGTGCTAATATGCCGTGCTTTACTGGTGTGCAGTGCGAGCCGGGCAAAGATGGAGGATTTAAATGTGGGCCTTGTCCCACCGGATACAGCGGTGATGGAATTATATGTGAAGGTAAGGGCGAAAATCCTCTTTCAAATTCTTTTATAACTTCAAATCTAATAACTCTTCAAAGTAAAATTAATTTTTATTGTAAATTGGGAGATTTTTCTAGCTGGGATCATTCTGGTTTTCAAAGCCAATTTCAAAATAATAGACAAACATTCTGTAACTTGGAAAAAGCTCTTTCTGCTCACAAAAATGATGCATTTATTTGATAATATCTAATCTATTGAAACCAGGGACAGATTGCAATCTTGCTTACCCTTGCTCAAGGCCAGATTCATTCTACTGAAGTCATTATTTTGAAAACATATAAAAATTCTGTGGGAAAGGGCAAAATTGAATCTATTTGTCTATAAAACACATATTCTAGGAAAAACTAATTGTTCTACTACCTTAAAAATAACTTTTAAATATCTGTCTAATATCTTAAATACAAAACTGAACTTGTCATGTGGAATGTATAGCGCCAGAAGCGTTTTCACAATATATTGACTTATTTATTACACAGCTTAGAACACCTCAGTAAAACAGTAGTATTATGCACATTTTTTGAAACAATGAATTCCCTGACGTAGCTGTCATTAATTACAACTTTGTTGAAATCCCTCTGATAAGTTGATACCTTAATTGGCCTTTCGCTACACAAAGCAAAAGTATTTGCATCATTTATTTCATTCTCTTTCACTTGTGGTTTCTCACGTTCGGCGCACGGGGCAGATAGGCGTAGGGGGGTCTCGGCTGCGCTGCACGGCTCGGCAGTGGACCTCCCAGGGATCACCTGCTGAGAGCAAGGCTTCACGGGGCTGTAAAGCCTCCAGAAACACCACAGCCCTCTGAGCTCAGAGCAGCCCTGGAGATATATTACGAAATGCATGAGAAAAGGTTACTATAATCTTGGGTGCTATAATTTTTGCCTGTTTGCACATTTCTGAAATCCCCCTTCTAAAGGACTTAAGGTTACTCATCATGAAAGTCTCTGTCTTTGACCTCTGTTTTATATCTGGAGCTGGAAAAGTACCAAGTAGCTCCTAGTACTGGGAAGCCCAAAGCAAGTTTGACCACAGAATGGCCTCCCCTCAAAGACCAGGGCCATGTACATATGAATATTTATGAATATGGGCATACAGCTGCTTTGTGTACAAGTATATTTGGTATGCCCATCAGTGTAGTCCTCAAAACATAAATCTACCTCTGCGTTTTATTTTACACAAGACGAGCTGTTTTCTTCAATTACTGGTATTATTGCAAATCTCTCTGGAGAGTCCTTAGGATGAAATACTTTACTATGCACATCATTCTCTGTCTCAGGCCTTGACGACATGATGCACAAACATCCTTTATTCGTCTCTTGTCACTGACCATGTCACCTGACTCAATAATGAGCCTGTTGGCTCCCTGCTTCTGCTTCATCCCCAGCCCCTCTACACACCTGCGGGCACCCTCCTGGAGCGTGGCCAGAAGGGTGAAGAGCACCCATTGTACCTGCAGCCCTTGATGTCTTTTCCCATGTCAGATGCAGCTGATTCATCATGACAGATGAAGCTGAAAAATGAGGATAATCCCTTGGATTAAGGCCTGTCATAACCTCTGCTATCAGCACCTGACAATGCAGCCACGACTGTACCAAGTTCCCTCAAAACAACAGTGTCCTCTAAGAACAGGATGCAGCAAAATTGAGCAAGTGATCAAAGCTTAGCATTTGCAAAATCTTCAGGCTTTGATACAACATCCCTGGCAAGTGAGCAAAAATGTCGACAGCCTCAGACACTATTGATAGTTGTCCCGGTCCTATTTGATGGCAGAATTCACCGAGATAAAAGAAACAGCCCATCAGTAGCAAGTTTTAATACCTGTGGATCTTGAGGGGTTATGACCTTTGTTTAATAAGAGTGTCTGAAAATACTCTAAGATAATAAATATTTTACTGAGTTATATTTATCTTATGACAGAATGTAAATTTTTTTTTTCCAGTTGTGCAGTACAAAATCAGGCTCGGAGGGCTGGTAGGGAAAAAATAAGCAGCATCCTGAAAATGAATTTCTCTTCTAAAATAAATCATACCTGATTTTACTTCTGTAATATTCTTATCCCTTTGAACAAGCCCCTCTGTCTCCCTGTTCTGATTTACCTGGAAGTCCCCTCCCTCTACTCTGTCTTCCTGCTTTGGGAGTCACAGGCTCACAGGAGTCCAGGCTGGAAGAGACCTCCGGGGATCATCAGGTCCAACTTCCTATCTCCTTTTGGAAGAACCTAGCTAGATGTCAGTGTGTTTGGCTTATGTTCAGGCACCTGAATGGAGATATGCTGAGATGCTTTTAGCAATTTACATTTAGATCGCTTCCTTCACTACCAACAACTTTGTCATCTGTAAAAAGTAGGACCTTGCTTTTACCCATCTCGCTTTGGCATAATAAGCATTACAGATTCTTAATTCTCTTACTTCTGGCTAATTACTCAGCAGATGACCTGAGACGAAGTAGTTCCTTGAGACTCTACTCATCACTCCCATGCTCTTTCCTACATGTGGCCAGGTTCTTGGCTTGTAGAGCTCTTTCAGTTCCTTCACAAAGGCAGTATTACCATTTATTAGTGGTCTAACACGAAGACTAGCCTAGCAAGGCCTTGAAAAACATCCTTTCAGAGTAGCATTCTGGAGATAGCCAACATCACCTACACAGTAACAAAAAATAAGCAAGAGCAATAAGGCCTACTGCAGTCTACTGGATTCTCCCGTATGTTCTCTGCAGAAGACGCTTGCTGGCCTTTATGTACTCAACTTAGCCAAGAGTTCCTCTAGTGACGAGGGAAGTTACTAACTGCATAATTTCCACTCTGAGCGTCCTTTTCAAGCATACACACCATAAAACCAGTGCATTACTATGGTACACTCCTAGCAGTTTCACAGGACAGCATCTACCACCTGTCAAAGTGCATTGCAGAAGTGCCGAACACTGGCAGAGCTTTAAATGTTTCGGCTCAGTATGCCAATCGGATAAAATACTAGTGCTTTGATAATGCATAACTAGCCCCAACAGGATTGTTTTCAGAATGTTTCTGGTATTTTGTCTATTGTATTGCAAGCGGCATGTGTGACGGAGCACTCTGTAACATTTGAGGCTAATAGTCTGAAAAGTTTGTTAGTGGTGTTAGTCACCTTAGAGCAGCTACTCATCATCCTGCCTCTGTTCCCCACTCTACGACAGGGACATAAGCCTGCACTTTCAAAGACATCATAGCCACTGGACAAGGAAACAAATGCTGTCTTTCCCCTGGGCTCGGTTTATTCACCAGGGTCTGTGCATATGGCTCTATCTGCGAGCAGATGTTGTATTTCTTGAGCTCCTTAGGGTGCCCTAAGGTGGAACTTGTCCTTTCCGTTCCACAACAGGGTTGAAGTTAACAAAAAATTGCGCTTTGGGCATCGTTGTTGTGCTTCGTTCTGAGAGACCTAGACCTGAAGACTGAAGAAAAATAAGAATTTAAGCCAAATCCCCGGTCATCTTTGGTTTTATTTTTCTAACCCCAAATTCATTTGATAGGGAGTGTCTGGTTACTGAAACTGTACGACTGAAAATGCAAAAACTCAGTTCCATAGAATATAGAGAATTATTTAAAACTATTTTGGATTAGGTGACGGGTAAAGACTTCTATCTTTCTAGTTTTTAGTAGTCATAAAAGTTCCTCAAATTCCTATGGAAGATAAAATTAATGCTACTTCAGAAACATTTTCTTAAAAATGTTACATCAGTAAAACTGTGGGATGTTTTACAAGTTTTGCACAGCATTTTCTGAGGGAAGGAGAAGTCTAGAATGGCAATAGACATGCTTTCTGCTCAAGAGTTAAAAACACAGCATTGCCTTGACATTACACAACCACTGTTCAAACCAGGTAATTTTCAAAATAACAGGAAATAGTCGGGAAAGTATTACGACCCCAGGGTGCACAGCTGGATGAAACGAGGCAAAAAAAGTCAGGTGGCTGACATTCGTCTGTTCTGACATCTTTACATTCAAAAAGCTCTACCACATCAGAGCAGAAGTCCTTTCTCTATCTCCAATAGCAACCACAAGCAGATGTCTGACAGTATATGGGAAAGATGTAAGGATATTGTCCAGACTATTCCCTCAGCAAGTTATGGAGCATGCACTTCGAGGTGATGCCTTTGGACAGTACCCTGTTCAACCTTTCCAGGCCACTTCTAATTGTGCAGTTTTCTGCCCTATCTGCCCAAATCATGTCATTCCCAAACACCTAATCTATTTACTTGCTCTTTGTACAAAAGCTCTTCTGTAACTTTGGTTATCGCTGTTACCTTTTTCTGCATCTTTTCCACTTTTACGGTTTCTCTTCTGAGCTCGGGGATCAGACCTGAACACAGTATTTGAGATGCAGCTCGTCATGGATACAAACCATAATAAAGTCTGGCATTTTGTACTCTGCTTATTTCTTAACAACTCCTAACACTTTATCTGCTTTTTTGACTGCAGATGAGCACCCGGCTGACATTTCACAAAACAAAATCCATTAGTACAACCTAACTAGAACCGTTGTCTGCATTTGTATTCACAATTTATTCAGTCAAGTTAATCTTGTTAATTTTCTGTTTGCTGTGCTGGGTATTTATTTCATAACTAGGCTCTGGACTCCTGGACTATTTAAATATGCATATGAGTTATTTTAATAGCACTAATACATGCTTTAACTCTATGCTTTATTCCCTTCATCTGCGTATCTTACATGCAAAAGAAAGGCTTAAATCCATATCTGTTCAAAAGGAAAACCACTAACCTGTCTAGCCTGCAACATAACTTTCTTTTCCTTTTCTCCTTCCCTTGTGCCGCACATATTCAAACTTTATCTGCATATTTAGGAAATCAGATTAATTGATCTTTGAAAGAAAATAATGTATATTGATTGCATGAAACAAGGTATACTATACTCCTTCCAGTGAAGTCTGTCCTGGCCTTACTGGTTTTCGAGTTTTTAAATGGAAGTGCAGGTAACGCTCTCAGACCTCCGAGCCTTGCTTTAGCAGCGCACGCCCAGGACCTCACGTGTCGGATGGCACAGGGAATTCAACCTCTGTTGAGATGTTAAGCTATCCTGGAAGGCATTTGCTGATTAGGCTATCAAAAATGGAAGAAAAAACACAGCATCTGGTATTCCTGAGTACCGCCGAAGTTATCACAGAGAAACTTCTAAAAAGTGCATGATGTCATTTTAGTGGAAAAAAGTAGTTTCAGGATATTTCCCAAAAAGCCCTTTCAGAGAAAACAATAATGGACTTCTCCATTTTCACCTCCAGATTTTAAATTATAAACATAAACATACGTACATTTGACAGCAGGATTGACCATTTGCAGCAATGTTTTCCTCTTAACTGTCATTTTATACCATCCAAAACCGCTTAGTATAAAGACACTGCAATACCTTTGTACAATTTAGCAAATGTTTATGGAAAAAAATATTCATTCCAGAAGATGAAAGACAGAAGTTCTGGAAAAGAATTCGACACAAACAGTATATTTCTATTACAGAGGTAAATGTCTTTTAGATGAATATTACTCCCGCTCCCACATTTCAGCCAGTGTTCCGTTTTCGTCTTTTGCTGTTCACCAGCAGTAGAATAATTTTAAACATTTTACTATTAAATGTCACGGGAAGAGCTAGATGTTTTAATATGCAAAATACCATGTTCTTTTCTGACAGTTCAGATGCATCTCAAAATGTGTAAAGGCCAGATGGGAAGTACTCTCCTCAAATGGACGCATTCTCTTTACGTGCTACATGCAAAACACACTGAAATAAAGCATAGGATCTTTGAATGTCACTGTGCTTGGCACAGAACTTCGGCACCTGGAGGTCTGATGCAACCATCGTCCTACAGGAAAGGCAACCACATTTCACGTACTTCAAAAAAAGTGATATATTTTTCCCACGTTTTGTGTTTCCCTGTCTCCAAGCAGAGAATATTATCTGTTTCCACCTACTGTTAATTTCTAATTGCAAAGAAACCCCTTTGTAAGCAAGCCCTGTGCTTACAAGCCCAGAATGGAGATGTTTCAGCTGGACGGGTCGGCACCCTTGTCTCAAAGCCCTACGCCTGCCACTGACTTCAGTGAGACCTAGTGCAAACCCCCAAACGCGAGCAGTGGCTTATAAATCTAGTACTGCGATTTTCAAGGAATAACAAATTTCTTTGAAAACAGCTTCCATTTCTTTCCCTTTCTTCCACTTTCCATTTCATCACGGACTGCTACCCGCTGTTCGCCCTAACAGCACGAGACCCCAAGCTGCCTGAGCCTCTGACCTGCTCCAAAAGCTGCTACCAGTGGCTGCATCAGAAAAACTTTGGGAAAGTTTAACACTAACTGCTTAAACAGGTCTAAATGAAATCTGTTTAGTTGTCCAGGTAGTGTCAATTTTTTTTTATTCTTGTTTTCTCCCAGATATATGGGTCAAATTTCAGCTAAACACATGCTGAATTGCAAATGTCTAATAGCCCATCAAACCGAAACTAAATTTAGCTTAATGACATTCTCAGTATGTGTAGTATGGATCTCAACTACATCTAGCGAGTTTTCTGTTCTCAGGCAGGTCAAATCCTAAAGTTATTTTAATGCAGCATTGAAAATTTCACAGTTAAAACTGTATGGTAACTGGAAATGTAAATACTGACGTATCCGAAGAGCAGATCGAATACCAAATATATTTCTTTAACATAATTTGTGTCAAAATTGTTTATTTAAAGGTACCTTCTGGAGCTTGTCTTTTTAACCGCAATTGCAAAATGTGTGGTGGCTTTCATAACTTTTTTTGATGGTAAAGTTCATATCTAATGATAAAAGGAAGGCCAGGGAAAATATGAGCCCTCTCCAGAAGGCAATGGGAGACCTGGTTACCCAGAATATGGAGAAGGCTGAGGTACTCAATGACTTTTTGCCTCAGTCTTCACCAACAAGTGCTTCAGCCACACCGCCCAAGTTGCAGAAGGCAAAGGCAGCAACTGGGAGCAGAAAGAACCACCCACTGTAGGAGAAGATCAGGTTCGAGACCATCTAAGGAACCTGAAGGTGCACAAGTCCACGGGACCTGATGAGGTGCATCCGTGGGTCCTGAGGGAACTGGTGGATCTGCTAAGCCACTATCCGTCATATTTAAGAAGTCGTGGCAGTCTGGTGAAGTTCCCACTGACAGGAAACTAGAGGCCAGTCAGTCCCACTGCTGTGCCCAGCAACATCATGGAACAGCTCCTCCTGGAAACTGTGCTAAGGCACATGCGAAGTAAGGAGGTGACTGATGAAAGCCAGCATGGCTTCACTAATGGCAAATCGTGCCTGACAAATTTGGTGGCCTTCTATGACGGGATTACTGTGTTGGTGGATAAGGGAAGAGCGGCTGACATCATCTACCTGGACTTGCGCAAAGCATTTGACACTGTCCCACACAACATCCTTGTCTATAAATTGGAGAGACGTGGATCTGACGGATGGACCGCTCAGTGGATAAGCAACTGGCTGGATGGTCGCACTCAAAGAGTTGACATCAATGGCTCGCTGTCCAAGTGGAGAACAGTGATAAGTGGCGTTCCTCAGGTGTCAGTACTGGGATCGGCCCTGTTTCAAATCTTTGTTGGACAGTGGGATTGAGAATGCCCTCAGCAAGTCTGCTGACGACACCAATTAGTGAGGTGCCGTCGACATGCTGGAGGGAAGGGATGCCATCCAGAAGGACCTTGACAGGCTTGAGAGGTGGGCCTGTGCAAACCTTATGAGGTTCAACAAGGCCAAGTGCAAGGTCCTGCACATGGGTTGGGGCAAACCCAAGCACATATACAGGCTGGGTGGAAAGTGGATTGCGAGCAGCCCTGAGAAGAAGAACCTGAGGGTGCTGGCTGATGAGAAGCTCAACCCCACCTGATAAAGTGCGCTCACAGCCCAGAAGGCCAACTGTAACCCGGGCTGCATCCCCAGCAGCGTGGGCAGCAGGGCAAGGGAGGGGATTCTGCCCTTCTGCTCCGCTCTGGTGAGACCCAACTGGGAGTCCTGCGTCCAGCTCTGGAGCCCTCAGCACAGGAAAGACATGGACCTGTTGCAGCGGGGCCATAGGAGGCCACAGCAATGATCCGAGGGCTGGAACCCCTCTGCTGTGAGGAATGGCTGGGAGAGCTGGGGCTGTTCAGCCTGGAGAAGAGAAGGCTCTGGGAGACCTTAGAGCAGCCTTCCAGTACCTGAAGGGGCCTATGGGAAAGCTGGAGAGGGACTTTTTATGAGGCCATGTAGGGATAGGACAAGGGGTAATGGTTTTAAACTGAAAGCGGGTGCATTTATATTAGATAGAAGAAAAAAATTCTTTACTCTGAGGGTGGTGAGGCCCTGGCCCAGGTTGCCCAGAAAAGCTGTGGCTGCCCCCTCCCTGGCAGGGTTCAAGGCCAGGTTGGGTGGAGCTCTGAGCAACCTGGTCTGGTGGAAGGTGTCCCTGCCCATGGCAGGGTAGTTGGAATTAGATGATCTTTAAGATTCCTTCCAACGCAAACCATTCTACAATTCTACGAATTGCTTTTTTCTGAAGGCTTGGTGATATCATAAGAGGTGAGGAAGCCTTCAGTACATGAGCTTTGTTTAAATTGTGTGGTGCCACAAGTATTTGTCCTTCATTTAGCTTTCCACTTACACAGTCCATTTTCCAGTTTTGAGAACAAAATGTGGTACATCAGGGGGTTTTTCCCCCCTCGTAACAGTACTTAAAATGAAAGATGCTTTGTTTCAGATCTCTTTAGCTTCATTTTGCATTTTCCTTGGAATAACCTTGCTTAGCTTCATATCCATTATAAAAGACAAAACTCTGCCAGTGAAGTGTGCCAAAGTACACCATTTTTCTCTGTATTCACTTCCCAAGCACCAGAAAGATATTTTTCATTCTGTTCTGTGAGGGGGCTTTTTTTTTCTGAAGGCATAAGTGAGAGCCAGCTGACACACGTGCCTTGCTCTGCTCCTGCACACAGCACTTCTCCCTCTTAGAGTAAGTATCAGTGGTTGTTTTCTCCCTTCAGCAGCCTTCCCTCCTCCTCTCTTGAGTTTGGCATACAAAACTACCTTTTATTAGAGGGCTATGAATAGAAGTAGTCATGACAGCTGATGTCCTTAGATGTTAGGTTTAAGAGGCTAAACCTTCCAGGCTGCCTGCAGAATAAAGCCTTTAGGCTCATAATGATCAACATTTAAAAAACAAAGAAGTGTCTTAAGCAAGTAGCCTGTTTCAGGAGCTACAGTACTTTCCAGCCTTACCCAATACGCCTGATCATCCTCTCTCTTCCACAGAATGACATTGCATATTGCAATATGTCAAGAAATCATCATCTAACTTCCTGCTTTGTCTGCAGACCTCTCACTACTTATTAAAAATTTAAATTGTTGCTTAAATATTTGTCTTTTTGGTGACAAATTCCCACACAGCTCTTTCCTATAAGAAGAAACCCTTCATCTCTGCTTTAGTGTAACTTCTGACACATGTTAAGGCTTACTGAACACCCACAAGGCAAATTTATAGAGAGGCGTGGGCAAGGTTTTTAGCATTAGCTACGTTTGTACTTGATCCATCCTTAGACTTCAAAAACACATACTTAAAAATGTGCACGCTCAGAAGTTAAATATGATTATGTTAAAATCATTCCCTTGCAGACATTATACAGCTACTTATTAGTTAGTGTTGCATCACTAATGTGATACCTACTTTTACTCTGCAGTGTTTCCCTCAGTAGTCAAATTATTTGTTGAATTTATAAAATGATATGGGAAAAGTAGTAACAAGTGCTGTGCTCATAACCACAAAGAATGTAATAGTTGGACTGCATTTTTTTTTTCTCATGATTTATTCTTGCAGTGCAGTGTGACCCACCATGTGAGCATGGAGGAACTTGTCTATCTCAAAATACTTGTTCTTGTGCTTATGGATTTGTTGGTCCTCGATGTGAAACAAGTATGTATGAACTCATTCAGGCTGTTCTCCTCACTACATGTTTGAATTTGCAGAAAATTAGAAGACAAAAAAAGCCTTTACATTTTTCTACATTTCCCCTTAAAATGATGATTGAATACAGCAAGCAAATCAAAGTATAATATATTGAAGTAATACAGTAGCTAAACTACTTCAGAACATGTATTTACCAGAAGCACAGTTGTATTATGTAAAAATATGCACATCTATATCAACATTTTCTACATAAAAGTGCTTCTGGAAAAAAAAAACAAGCAAAAATCTCCATGTTATTTATAGTAACATTTATGAAATTCAAGGTTGTGTGAGTGAATGCAGTAATACTAATTTTGAGAACATAAGAAGACAGCCAGACCTACTAGGAGCCATGTTATTGTGCAATACAAGTTACAAAAGAAGTTCAATATACAGAACACCTGGGGAAAAAAATCAGCCTTCAAACCCTTCTGCATTAGCTGAACGGTGAAACATATGCAGTCTCATTATTACAGTCCTCGCTGCTTATTTAAATATCAGGTTGCCCTTGACAGGAATATAATTTTATCTGTGAACCAGGGCAGCTGGAATACTTAAAAAGCAAAGAATTTTAGATGCAAGACTTCTGACGGAAGGAATGGGTAGAAAAGAGAAAGCAAACCAATGAAAGGGACAGATTCACCCCTCGGTTTACCTCTTGGACTAACACCATTAGTTATTTGCTGTAACAGAGCAGCTTCAGGATCTGCATCGGTGTTACCAAGAAGAGCTGTTGATCCTTTGTATGTTTTCCAGTGGTGTGTAACAGACACTGTCACAACGGCGGGGTCTGTGTGTCACCAGATGAGTGCAAATGCAGAAAGGGATGGAGCAGCCCTTCTTGCGAAATGGGTAAGTGGTTAGAAATGGCTGGTCTCATTTCTTTTGCTGCTTGAAGTCCACATGATTCCAGCACTCCAGTGGTCAGAGTGGGAATCACTTAACGATTTAAAATGTAAGAACAGGAGACCTAGTAAAGGGCAGAACCTCAGAAGGCTTGGAGTTTATGTAAATATTCATAAGTTTAGATGTTTATCTAAATCTCAGAGTCACAGAGAGGAAACCCATAAACAAAACCTTTTTGCAGCTCTTTTTAAGCTTTTGCGATTCTGGAGTTTCTTCTCAGCATGCATAAAAATGGAAATAAAGCTATTGACCACTTCAGAAGTTACAACCTTTCTAGGTGCCTGGTAGCTTCTGCAAATGAGAATAATTCTCACGGGAGACTTTGGAGATATGTTGATTTACAGTCTCAGCTGCCACAGACGTACCCTCACCCTGCTGGTCTTGTTCATGGAGAGCCCAGACAACAAGTCCTGCCCCACACTCGCAGTGGCAGAGATGAGGGCAATGCAACCATCTGCACTGCTCATGACCTGTGCAACTTCCAGTTCTCATTGCTTTTAACCTTACACATTTCTCTGAAGGTATGATGGCGGGGCAGAAGAAAGGAACAAGGGTTTGGCTTTTGGTGATTTTTAACGGTATGCAATCAAATCTGAACTTAAAATTACAGTTTATAGAGACAGGAATAGCAGGAGGCCAGTTTAAGTTAGGACCAGAAAGTAAGCAAGCATGCGTGACTTTTTGTGCTAAGTTAGCATCTACATACACACTCCTAATACCGCACAGTCTAAGGAAGAAAAGCGAACGGAGAAGGGTAAGCTATCAGAAACTGAGGCTGCCTACTCAGATTTTTGTGATCCAGTTCTTGGATTCAGTTTCACCATTCCAGAAGATGGCGTGTGACTGTACGAGACAGAACAAAAGCCAGTTTGCGAGGAGAACGTAACCATTCACCCTTTAATGTTAAACATCCTGCTGCTGCCAGAATTCACACTGCTCCTCCTGCGTCCCACACCTGCAGAGTACCTACAAAGGCATCCACAGAAGTGGGAAAAGCCACCTCCACCCATCAGTACAAAATGACAAGGTGAGGATTGGAGCTAGGTACCTATTTCTAGTCAGGACTCCTAGTTGTGAATGCTGTTTTGAACAGATACAGCTCAGACCTTCCTCTCAGGGTCTAAGCGCTAAAAGCTGGAGTACATATTTTTCCTCCAAAGGCATGGTAACTACAGCACTCACCTGGGACAAGGCATGCAAAACAGCAAAATATTAAAAAGAGCAAGAGTGAGGAGTACCTTAATCAGTGCCAAACCTCAAGGCTACAGAGGCACTCTGCCTCTGCCACAGTGAATATTAAATGACTAAGACACCTTCAGCCTACATTAGCTTTCCTGGAAGGTGAGAGATGTCATTTTAACTTCCATCTCCCTGAGATTGCTCTTCCTGTAAGTGTTGAAGTGACAGACCTATTGAGGACACATAAATTAACCTAGCTAAGATCCACGGTAAATGACTGGGACTGCCACTAGCTATTTTGGTTCCCACTATCTCCTTTTTTTCCTGCCAGAGATTACTCTCTTTGAGTTCTGCAAATTTATTTTGGGGTGGCTTTAAACAGGATTTTCCAAGAGAAGGACAAGCAACAGCAGCAGAAGCAGTAATTTCCAACCCAGAATAACAGCAGCAGGATTTGGTTGTCTGCCAGTACCTTAGGTGAAAGACTCTCAGGCTCACCTCTCCAGCACTGCTCTGTGTGCAGTACACAGAGTATTTTGTATTGTGGGGGTTTTCTGCCTCCAGTGATATGATAGGAGTCTCTGGATGAACACAGATATAGAAACAAAAAAAAAAAAGAGACTTAGGGGACTTTACCAATGGAGATACAAACTCTGAGAGAGTGTGGACATCTGTGAACTAGCTAGAACAATGGGGCAACTAATCCAAATTCACCATTAGTCCAAAATGAAGTCCATTTTGACTTTGTAAGTGATTGCTGCTTAGTCAGAAAAGCCTCTCATCTAGACAATTTCACTTTTTTCTCTCTTTCCAGATTGACATTTTATTTCTCCTTTAGTTCATTTGAAACATTTTAGTGACCCTTAATTTATTTAAGCTTAAAAGTATTTAATTTATTTAAT
>Ga0065711_1005442_pt1 | contig 20224 bp, 13 predicted proteins | sample Hoacrofraction12_FD_59098 | JGI IMG/M metagenome (GOLD analysis project Ga0065711, IMG submission 59098) | Hoatzin crop microbial communities from Cojedes, Venezuela - Epithelial fraction 12 v2 (version 2) | ecosystem: Host-associated > Birds > Digestive system > Esophagus > Crop | place... | reverse complement strand
CCCTCAGCAAGTTTGCTGATGACACCAAACTGGGAGGTGTGGTAGATACACCAGAAGGCTGTGCTGCCATTCAGCGTGACCTGGACAGGCTGGAGAGTTGGGCAGAGAGGAACCTGATGAGGTTCAACAAGGGCAAATGCAGGGTCCTGCACCTGGGGAGGAACAACCCCATGCATCAGTACAGGCTTGGGGCGGACCTGCTGGAAAGCAACTCTGTGGAGAGGGACCTGGGTGTCCTGGTGGATAACAGGTTGACCATAAGCCAGCAGTGTGCCCTGGTTGCCAAGAAGGCTAATGGGATCCTCGGGTGCATTAGGAGGAGTGTGGCCAGTAGGTCGAGGGAGGTTCTCCTTCCTCTCTACACTGCCCTAGTGAGGCGGCATCTGGAGTACTGTGTCCAGTTCTGGGCTCCCCACTTCAAGAAAGATGAGGAGCTACTGGAAAGAGTCCAGCGGAGGGCTACAAGGATGATGAGGGGACTGGAGCATCTCCTCCTATGAGGAAAGGCTGAGGGAGCTGGGCTTGTTCAGCCTGAAGAAGAGAAGGCTGTGAGGGGACCTAATAAATGCCTACAAATATCTTAAGGATGGGTGTCAAGAGGACAGGGCTAGACTCTTTTCAGTGGTGCCCAGTGACAGGACAAGGGGCAAGGGGCACAAACTGAAGCATAGGAAGTTCTGTCTGACATGAGGAAGAACGTCTTCACTCTGAGGGTGACAGAGCACTGGAACAGGTTGCCTAGGGAGGCTGTGGAGTCTCCTTCTCTGGAGATATTCAAGACCCACCTGGACAAGGTTCTGTGCAGCCTGCTCTAGGTGACCCTGCTTCAGCAGGGGGGCTGGACTAGGTGACCCACAGAGGTCCCTTGTCGCGGAGGATGAACCGGACTCGACACGACGATCAGTGTGATCAGGTACAAGTAGTTTATTAGCCCCAGATAGCTCACATTTATATTCCCCATTACATACGCGGCGATCTCCCATTGGCAATAATAAAATTAAATCACATAGAAACCCGATTATGATTGGTGTGCATTACTTGTTCACGCGCTGTGCTCGTGGCCTTCTTGGAGGTGGCAAGTTCCGCTTCAGTATCGTGGACTGATTTTCTTTGCATTCATTTCCTTGTTTATACCACCGTTTGTCCTCTAGATGCCCTTGCGGCCTTATGCTAAGGCTCTGCGGCCTTATGCTAAGGTTTCATGGCCTCATAGAGAAAATGCTGGATTGCTCACGTCTGCAGTCCTTTAATGGTTCATCCTCCACAGTCCCTTCCAACCCCGAACATTCTGTGATTCTGTGATTAAATTTGAATGTGTCTGGATTTACTCTTTCGATGGTTTCTGACAAGTATAAGTTAACAGGCTCCACGCTTGGAGCATCTGCTGAGAGGTGCTCATGGTCAGCACCTGCTGATATTGAGAGTAATATCTGTGCTTGTATGGTGCCTAATATTAACAAGCTTTGTTTTCACACTGCCATCAAAATGCACCACTGTAATAAAATTATAGTAATAAATAATGAAATAAACCATAATAATAATTTTTTTGAGGAAGCTATAATTAGGTAAAGAAATATTTAAATTAAAACTAAACCACACTCCAATACTTTCTTGCTGCTCAGATGAAAATGTGTTACTCCATCTAAATAGCATTAATTTGAGGACCTCAGAAACTGCTTTCTTTAAAACCTGAAGGCATTTCAAGACCACCTAATTATGTAAATATTGGTGAGACATTCTGAATCCCAAGGCTGAAGTACACCCATAGCCCGCTCTTCATTAATAGAGAAACAGTGACACTTGGTGGCAAGCTAGGGTAAATACAAATGTATGCAGGTGCTTATGCTAAATGTGCTTTATATGGAAAGTAATCTGTATATTACAAACTTTCAATAAATTCAACATATCCATTACATCATTCTTATTACACTGAAGTGCCTAGCAATTTTTCAGTTATAAAATAAAGTGAAATAATAACTGGTGAACAGCTACATTATCTTAAGAACATAAAAACATGCAGTTGCATATTAACCATCTATGGTATAATATCTGACAGGCTAATTTTCATTTTTATTATACCTGACTGAAGATAGTTATGTTGGTTGTGACACTCGGGAATTAGATGAACTGGTTTCAGTTCTTGTGCGCCACAACTGTTTATGCAGAGTATTTGAGTACCTCCTTCCAACTGGCAGATAACCTGGAATGAATAACTAATGATTAGCTTTCATCTAAGAAACTGTAATTCTAAGCATATAGATATAAAAGGTTTTCATAAGAGTTCCACGTGTCTCATAAAGCTGCATAATCACAGACTGGAATCTCCCAAACAAATGGATCATTATGCATTAAAACGTTTGCTTTTTGACCCTTAATTTTTTTTTGGAAGCAGCTACTGAGATCTAACACTGTAACTCAACCTAGGGGATATGGATTCTTGGTTTTCTCAATTGCTCCATGGGGCTTCATAGAGCATATTCTAGCTATTTACTAGTGTGCTGGCTTCAGATTCAGTCCCCTAACCAGAACACACTATTGTAATTGTTCATGTTTCATTTAATTTATTCAGCTGTGATTTTTAAATCAAGACTTTTCATTCAGATTAATATTCACTTTTTTTTTGTTTCCAGCTGTTAAATATAAAATAATATGCTATATATCTCTCTCTCTCTCTAAAGTAGCACTGTAACAAGACAAAATTTGGACTGTGAGTCCAAGGAAGAGATTGCCTTATTCTTGATACGACATTTACTAAGTGGGACTTCTTGATACTACCATGGTACAAATAAGTCAATTTTCTCTAGCATTTAATCTTACTGTCAATTACAGGATATAATTACCACAGAGTTGGAATCATTTCTGTGTGAACATCTGGACTCCTCCACCATGCTGTGCAATGCTAATAACTCGCAGCCAGACTTGTCAACATTTGAACTCTGAAAAATTGCTTTCTCTTGATGATTCTCAGTAACATCACTAACTGCCTCTGTTACCTCAGCCGGAAATACAAAGTTTTCAATCTTCACAGGCATGCTTTAAAATCTACTTTAAATTCCAAGCAAATACAATAAATTTGAAAATTTATCTGCCAAAATAATGTATTTTAAAGAAAGGACTGTATTCAAATGTAATACTGAGAATAGTTAATTTACTTGTCGATGGCAGAATGATTTTTGCTTATATACTAACACTAATACTAATCAGCTGCCCAAGGGTATTTGGTGATGACCCACTAGGCAGTTTGTGTTCAGGTGGCTGTAGGAGAAGCCCCCTCCCCAGCTGTCCTGGAATCAAAATGTGCAAGTGGCAGACACGAGCGAACTAGACTTCAGCCAATAGGAATGGAAACAGGTGAAAAATCTTCCATCTTCCATAACATAGCAGTGCAGGAAATCTGAAGAGCAACATTTTCTTTCCCTCTCTTTTGTGAACAGATTATATAGGACAGTGTTTGAAAGAACCTTTTACCCTATGGCACTTAGAATAAGGCCCTTTTCAGACATCCAACAGTTGGACAGATTCTTCCAATAAAAACAAAACCTTGCATGCATACTTACTATTTCGTCATAGACAGAAGCACTAGCCTGAAGTAAGCCACAGCTATCACTGGTAGATTCTAGTGCATAAAATAAACCATATTTTGTTTAAAAAAAGATCAGTGTTTTATGCCAAGAACTCCTTTACAGCTTCAATAAAAGAGATTTTGACATAACTAAAGCATTATATTCTTGTGAAAGAAATATTTAATATTCTTTTGTAACAGACTTGCTGGGGAAAATAGACTTCACCTTTGGTCTTTTTGATGTCTTTCAAAGGTTTATTGTGCGCATTCGGCAAAATTAATTTAGCTTCAGGATAAACTACCTTGTAAGATCAAATCTAGCAGCCAGTTTAACTTTGAGCAGGATTGTGAACAGGTTATGGCCAGAACACATTAAACAACCGCTCAGAGCCTACTGTCATCATCAGCATCAGTGCAAACCACCTAACTTTCATAATCAGTGGTCAAACTTCAAGGTGAAATAAACCATTGTTCAACTCAGTCAAAAAAAAAAAATTGTACTGCAAGAAGGAATAGCTTCTTCACAGTCCCCTGAAGGAACAGGGAGGTGGTACGAGTGGAAGGGAAAATCAAAACTAAGACTGAACTACACCGTTGAAGCAACATGAACCTACACGAAAAAACAGTAGTCCACTCTCCTTTCAGACATTCTTAGCTATATGGACATAATAAGTAAAGTCTCATGCTTCAATTTGCAAAATCTAGAAATTTATTTATTTAGCTATGTAAATCCTTCCCTAAGCCTAAGAGGAGAGAACAAAATAAATCCCCCTCAATCACTTGTGGTACTTACCATTTAAGCAATTGGTCAATTTTGTAACTGCATAGTACTGTTTTGGATTCCTTTAAACTGATCATAACAAACACATTTATTCTTACCTGCAACTGGAGGTATGAATGATCTGAACACATGAAGAAAAGAATGTTTTCTTTATAACTGTTTTATGCATTAAATGATTCATTTTTTTAAAATGAAATGAATAAAAAAAAATTCACTTAAAGTGATCTTGAAAATTGGAAGTTATTTACATTTTCATGACATAATTAAGCACATAAATGCTGCATCTGTTCAGCATTACCAGATACCATTATATAGCTTGGATATTATTTCTGCTTTTTCTGCTCAACATATAGTTATGGTTCAGATCTAATGCATTTACAACTATAATAGCATCATACTTAATAACTAAATTTGTATTTTCAAAAACAAACCAAATGAACAGAAAATGAAACAAAGACAGAAACCAACTATTTTCTAGTTTCAAATCAGAATTGAGAATATTTGAATTAGACAATTTGCTCTCTGTGTGTGCTGTGCTTCCTCTTAATGTAGATAGCAGTTTAAGAGGGTAAGTAAGCAGTGTAGCAACAACCAATCAGCTTTGTTTATTTCAACAGAATTATTTATAACCTGATAAGAATTTTGTTTTAATACCTTTAAGAAACAGGGCAAATTAAGGAAACATGCAGATTTAGTGTGATAAGCTGTAAGGATACTAGGAAGACAGCTGGCCAGCAAGATTTTTTCTAAACATTTTAGCTCCTTGTACAGAGACTAACCAATTTTCATTCCTTTCAACTTGACTTCAAAGAAAGCAACTGTTACGCCTTAATCACATTTATTTTCTAGAGGCTTCCACCAGTCTTTTGAATCTTATTAATGGTTCAAAAGACTGAAAGTTTCGATTATTAAATAACTACTGATAATATTAAGTATGTGTGTAAACAACCTCCCAAGCCAGAGATACTTTTAAACTACGACTGTAACATGAAATCAGAAAAAAAACCCAAAACACATAAGGTAACTGTCACAGTAGACCTCAAGCATCTCAGGATGAAATGTCGCTGGGAAACACACTGGGCTTGGTTGTGTCAGCAATCATTTCTGTGACAGGTGGTTTCCTGCAGACAGCCCCGCAGCTGCCAACCTGCCTTCAGCCTGGCACCTTGGTGGGGGACTGCAAGGGAAAATCAGACTTCATTTTCAACGAAGTGATTTTTGTGAGTTTGAGGGGTGGGGGGGTGGGGTTTAATGCTTTTGATTTTTTAATCTAACAGCACTGTTTGTCAAAATATTTACATGGAAAAAAATGTCAGCTGGTATGCTTAATTATTTCAAGACAGTTGCTCGGAGGAAACCTCAGTGCCCCTCTAGAAGCAGCCACAGTGCAAACTTAAAATCTGGAGGTTTCTTCAGATGATATTCTACAGGCATAAACAAAGATGCAAGGACACCTAAGTATTTGCAATATGAATAACCTGCATTAAGCAGATGGATTTGGTCCATGAGCATGACAAGAAGTTTTATGCTGTGTACCTTTCTAGACAGCAATTGATCCAACATAGAAAATGCAGCTTCAATCTATACAGAAAAACTGCCAAACATGGTAAGCAACAGAAAACCCCTCTCTTCTACAAAACTACTTTCCCCATGGAGATTTAAAAATACAGGCAATGGTTCACTGCTACAAATAAATTACTTTTTAAGATGACAAGTGTGCCACCAGTGGAACTAAAAAACAAAAGCTGATATCCTATTTGTACTTTGTACAATTATCTAGTAGTTGCTAATACAGACAGTAACATATAAAACCAAATTAGGTATATTTGTGATAGTTAAGATTTTTTTAATGAGTAAAATAACTACCCAGCCATTTAAATATATGGCTTATAACATGGACAAGAAAAAGAACAGCAGTCAGAGCCATAGGTTCACACTGCATGCTACTTCTGGCAATAAAAACCAATTTCTGTATTTACTACTAAGTTCGATCTAGTATAAAATTTATGACATAACTTTAAACATTATGTGGATCCCATGCAAGTTTTAATGTGGCAGTTCCCCACACTGAAGTCACAAGTATGCATCAATATACAAAAATTCCCATTTCGATGAATCCTACTGGTATCATTCTGACATTTTGATTGACCGTTCCCTCTGGAGAGAAAATGCTTGAAGTTGGAACACTACAATTTTTATGCTGCATTGCTACAGAAGAAAGAAAGTGGACACCATTTGAAGTCAGATAAGGTGAATGCATATGTTCCGCTGCCTCTGGAAGATTTAATTCCTTGTATTTTTCAAGATCTTCATCATCACAGCTGTTGTTTCCATGTGGATGTACTTCAACTTTCACTATTGTATTTTGATTTTCAATGGTAAGTGGATACTTGAAGTGATCTAACAAAGTCTCTCCCACATTTACAGTGCATAGATGATTGTCTTGACTAGACAGCAATCCTTCTTCTACCAGATTCTTAATTACTGCCATTTCCAGATTAAAGTTTTCACAACTAACAGGACTATTTTGACTAAATATTTCAGCTACAAGTCCACTGTCTATTACTGATCTTATATCAAGCAATATCTGATTCTCCATAGTCATGGACAGACTGTCAGCTGGTTCGTATTTATTTTTTTCATTGAAGATAATTAAATTTTCTGTTTTGGTATTCTTCTGAATAGTTTTTTCTTTCTAGAAGCTAACGAAATAGTCTTAACCAAACAACGCATATGTATAATACTGACAAATAACTCAATTAATATGTAACTGTGAAACTTAAAATCATAATGCTGGAAGAGGTTCTTGGGATTCTGAATCTAGCTTTCAGAAAATACCGGCCACCATGCCAACACAAACAAGATGCTTTTACCATAAGAACACATTCTTTGTAACTTTTAAACACGTTAACAGCATTCAGTCAGAATTTTGCCACTTGACTTCAGCAGTCAAAACAAAATCAATCAAATTTGACATAGTGCACTTGGACAGCTATAATGACACTGTTTTTAAGTATGTGTCAGTAAGTACCACATTAAGACCAAACAGTATCTGTACTGTCCATGTCGCTATTGCCAGTTATAGACAACGCAAGCCAAAGCACCCCTACCCAGAGTACCACAAGGCCACCATTAAAAAGACATAGGCCAAGATCCACCTTCACTGTCATCACTACTGTATCTGGATTTAGACTAAGACAATATGGGGAGGGCCAAGCCACCCGTGTCCCCCTGGCTAGACTGGGATATAGCAGCCCTCTGCAGGTTCAAGCTTCTCTGACCCATATGCAACAACCACGACCAGCTCTAGGACACCCATGGCGCTCCGGCTGCCCTCTCCCCTGACCCCATATCACCACTCCGGTTTCCAGGGCAGAAGGGAACGGGACAGGACCCACCTCCACCCCGGCCCTCAAAAGAAGCCGTGTCTCTGCCCCTTCCCCCAAGCAGTTCAACTTCTGCCATAGCCGGCACCCGCCCTTCCGTGTGTGAGGAGTGACGACTGCAAGCCAGAACAGAGGATAGGCATGTGCCAGAGCACGGCTTCCATCCGGCCCCACCCCTGCCCCCCATGGCAGCCTCGTAGGCGGGTCTCGTGCTCAGCAGAGGCAGCAGTGCAAATTGGGCTGGGTGGTTTGGGGGATTTTTTTTTTTTTTCTGTTGTATTTAAAGTATAATTTTCCTTGAGAAATTACCTCGCATTACAAGGAGTCAAAGATTAACCAGCACTCTGGTACTGAGTAAGAGGTTATTTGTTATAAACCATGTAGAAGAGTGCTACTCAGCACTGGTGAGGCCACAGCTCTAGTACTGTGTCCAGTCCTGGGTTCCCCAGTACAAGAGAGACATGGACATACTGGTAAGGGTCCGACAAAGGACCATGAAGATGATTAAGGGACTAAAGCATCTCTCTTATGAGGAAAGGCTTAGCCTAGAAATACAAACTGGAAAGGAGGGTGCAAAGAAGATGGACTTCCAGGAGCTCTTTGGTGCCCAGTGACGGGACAAGAGGCAATGGGCATAAACTGGAACACAGGAGGTTCCCTCTGATCATCAGGTAACACTTTCTCACTGTGTAGGTGACCAAGCTGACACCCGTTAATATAAAATTTCAACTGACCAGAGTGATTGTAATTAAATTAAAGTAGATCCTTGCTGTTTTGAGAAGACAGGAAAGCTCCAAGACAGAGAGGCTCCTAAATAATTCTACCCCAGACAGCTCAGCCTTGGGAAGGCAGAAGCACCAAGCTACAGAGATAAAGGGGCACCAAGAGGGCAATGAGACCAGAGCAAAACAACCTGGAAGGACACAGTAAACTCATCTTAGAACTGAGTTTGCACAGAAACAAAGGTCAACCAGCGGACACTGTGGTGAGGAGTATAAGCCTTCATCTTAGGACCCCCAAAGACCACCCGAGGACGCTAACAGATATGCGTGAAAGACATTAACATATGCTGATTAGTTCTTGGAAAAATCATTAATATGCTAAGCATTTCTCAGAAATATAATGAGTATGTATATTGTGATTGTATTTAACCTGAAATGACAGGATGTTTGGTGCACACGTTTGGAGGAGAGATCCCCCGTGTGCCCAGCACTACAACAAAGAATATCTGCTTAATAGCCCTCTGACTATTGAGTCTTCCACTCCAGCTTTTCACGGCATCAAAGCACTGGCACAGGTTGCCCAGGAAGGTTGTGGAGTCTCCATCCTTGGAGATGCTCAAAAACCATCTGGACATGGTCCCTTCCATCCTCAACCATTCTGCTCTTAAAGCCCTTTCTACAACTCCCTGTGTAAATTCTGGAATGGTCACCCTGGTGCCTTAAAGATTTCAGAATTTAGAAAACACTCCAAACCTACTAGGCCACTACCTATGGCCCTTTAAGACAAAATATGGTTTCCGTGAAAGCAGAAATTGAACTTGAACTTTTGATTTTATGTATTACTGTCTTCATTTTTAGGAAATTTTGTGTTTAAAAAAAAAAACAAAACAAAAACAAAACTGCAACTAAAACTACCCAACCAATTTCAAGCTACCTTTCATCCATAAGGTGCCATATAATTAACCCAGGAAGAAACTGGAATAAGTTTTTCCTTTTTTAGATACAAGCTTCCACCCCACCAGCCCAAGTCGGCAGCCCTGAAAGTTAGAGAAAACCAGAAGAAAACAAAACAAGGAAACCCTATGCTTTCTACTCACCTCTCAAAGGTTTCATCTAATAGCTAAGTTCTTTATCCTAGTACTTCCGAACAGGAGTTCATTAATCTCAGCTGGAGCTGATTAATCCCATGCATCGTGTATAACTACAGCAACGTTTTCTGTGCATAAGATGCATCTTATACTTCCCACCCTTAAAACCAGGAAAAGGGAAAAAGGGAAAAAAAAAACCAAAAAATAAATCAGTATTTTCTGTGCCTAGAAAATTTCCATACAGCATTTCTGTTCATATTGAACATATCAATTTAAAACTTCAGTATCCAGCCTCGGTTTCAGAGTTTTGAAATACAACTCAGGAATTAACAGTATCTAAGAGATGAAGTGTGAAATTGGTATCTTTGTTCTTTCATGTAGTGAAGGCTGCAACATCCAAAAAAGCTGCAAGCTAAACGACCGTGAAAATGGTCTATCACACAAAACTATTCGGTGGGTTTTGTTTGGGGTTTTTTGTGTTGTTGTTTGGTGGTGGTTTGTTTTGGTTTTTTTTTTATTAAACAGCAATTGAAAAACTAGTATCTGAACCTTTAAAGGGTAAAAAAAATAAACCAACCCTCTTCAACTGTCTCAAAGTAGTCCCCAGTTTTAATGCAATTTCAAATGAGTTTTCAGGTACTGGGAATCTTCAGACAAACCAAATGACATTTTAACAATGTTAACTTTCTGTGCCTGAGCTAGTTCTCCACTGCCTTACCATTCATATTCTATGGATTACTGACTGTAAAGATTAAACCAGTGCTATTCTGCTAGCTTGCAGACACTTTCACAGAAACATTCCAACAGTTATTTGGATCTCATGCAAAAAGCTTATCTAAAGTAATACCAATGTTGTTTCTTCTTTCCACTGAACCTGAAAAATTGTTCATTAACACATTCCCTATTAATTAGCAAGACTTATAAATCACTGCTAACATAAACTGAATAGTCTGCTACTACCATTCGTAACTGGATTTAATAGCAATGATTTCACAAGTCCAGAAACAGCAGCAAGGGAGCTGTGAAGAAGATACAAAAGATATTAAACATTGTAGTAAGTAGTGGTAATTGTGAAACTTTATTTTCTGAAGTCACAGAAGAGGGTAGAAAATAAGAGACAAAGCGCTGGATGTAAGTAACCTACCATAGATGCAGAGTAATTGAACAAGATAAAAAAACCCAACATCTAGCTTAAACTAATATATTTTGTATGAGAAAACAATTCGTACAAAGGCTAATTAGAAACATGATTTTCAGGGTCGGGCACACGCTTCATTAGTCCCTCAAAAAATCCAACCCTTAAAAGAATATTTAGTTTGGAATAGTGTTAATCCTGTACAATGGTAGCCTCTAAATGCACTTAATGTTCTCCTAATTTCTGGCACGAAACAGCTGAAATAAGAAATTTGGAAAACACACTTTCGAGTTATTCCACCAATTCCATCCTGCTATTTAATAAACAGGTCAATTTATTATCCAACCTGACTCTTAACACCTACTCAACCCTAATTTCGAGCTGTTAGATCACTAATTGACAAGTGATTCAAGGTTTTAGTAACAAATTAATAGTTTTTCTGGAATATGAACATTTTACTTTATAAAGTACACTGTACTAGAAGGTTCATCCAAATCTAGGTAATGTTACATTCCTATGGCTTTTGAGCAAAAAAGCAAGCTGTTTAACGTATGCACATAATATTGAACATCAAGATTTAAATTAGTTATTTATTAATAACCTACACACTGTGAATTTCTAAGATTTACATCCAAAAGCATATTTTATTTACATGCTGTTGATATTTTAAAGAAAATGAAATAAAATCTTATCTGTTTAGAAATTATGATCTATCCCAAATTTAAAAGATACACTTAACACCACAAAATGTTTAAAACATTTACAATAAAAAACAGCTTTCTGTGCCAATTATACTTTAAGAATGTAAAATTGCATTGATAACTCAGTAACTACAATTAGACTTGAAACACTTAAAACCTGAGAGTCAAATCTAATTTTTTTTCCTATTTTTAAAGAAAATCCTACAAGCGAATATGCCCCAATGTTAATTTAAGCACAGACTGTTCAGTGGTCAGTAAAAAACAAACAAACAAACAGTGCATTATTTCTTCAACTCCAAAATAATACATCACTATAAAATTATTGTAGTAGTTTGATAAATGCCAGGCCTGCCAGCCGCAGTAAGGCTTATTTCAAAGTGTGCTTTCCCACACACTGTACCTAATCACATAATGAATGTCTTTGGCCAGTTCCTGTGAGGGTTCCTACATTTATGTAAGCATGCATTTGCTTAAGTATGCATCTGGGATCTTTGAGACTTCCTACCTCAAACATACACATACAGGTGTTTTAAGAGCTAGATCAGAGAAAAAAACCAAACAAACATGAAGAGGCACAGAAAGTTAGAAATATGGTACAGAAAACATTCAAAGTCTAAGAAGTTTTTTATCAACCCCAAAGGCCTTTTAAAATCAGCTCTGGAGCAGTATTCACTGTATTACTTAATACCATGTAGCTTGCATTTAAAAAAAATTAAAAATAAATTGTTGTGGCAAGAGGTATGCTTTACTGCACTGCAGGATGTAAAAAGTAACCACACCTATAAAGCCTAGAGAAGTATTGCGCACAATGTTACTCCATTTTGTAGCAGCCATTTTCTTTCTGCACTTGGAAATCCTATCCTCCTTTTTGAGTGAAAGAGCTTTCCCCTCCCTCCTTGTATCCTTCAGAAACTGTGCTTGACCAAGAGCATCTCCCAGGAGGGGTCTGAGAAGCCCAGGATTTTCCCATTCTGGAGCTATTATCCACAGTTTTAATAGTTTGCCCTTCTCACGCAGATGGTTGGCAATGGAGTAGTGGTCCTTCCAGGCTGAAAGCAGCTTCTACAGGCAGCCTTCCTTTGTAGACTGTCCAACAGGTTACATTTAACTACACTGACATTCCCTAGGATCCAGAACCTCTTATCCCAAATGACTATCAATACCATTCACCAAAATAAACAGGAGTATCTGTAGCTCTGAAACAAAGTTACTCCTGCATTTCCCAGGGACTGATCTTTGCCATTTAAGAAGGGACCATTTCATTAGAGCTTTAAACCTAACTGCACCATATGGCAACATACTCAAGTCTACTCATGCCACACCAACCTAACTTACAATGTGAAACGCAGATCTGCGTTACTAATGCTTCATCTCCTTCACCAATAAGACAATGTAAAACCAACTCCCAGCATAAGCTTTTATCCTTTTTCTTACTTTTCCTATGGCACTTGCATGAACAAGCATGCAGGTATATTTATTTATGTGGAAATAAAATGATGTGGCAAAAATGCTTGTAAGTAATATGAAAAATGTGGTATCTGATAATTAGATGAAACATTTTACTACCAACGTAGCACTACCCACTGTGTTTTTTTTTCCCCAAACCCCCAAAATTTCTGCAGCTTGGTATGTTATGGTGGGTTATATCAGAGATTTCTTTTGTATGTTTTTACAGAATCTACCTTTAAAAAAAACCCTAAAACCAATGAAGGTAAACAGCCACAAGTTTTGTCATTCATTGACATAAAGCAGCAGATACATTGAGGAACATTCTGCTATCAATACATCGCAAATCAAACTTTTTCTAGTATTTGAGTTTAAGATAGTGTGTTTTATCATTTTGATTCTGGAATACAAATACACTAATTTTAATTCTAAAAAGCGCAAACATACACAAATTAAGAGGAAACTGCAGGAGTTAGAATACACATGGCTTCATGCAATGATGCTATACTTCATTCTTAGACACATACAAGATTTCAAAAGTCATCCTTTGTGGAAACAAACTTTCCAAACTACTGAAAAAAAAATAATGAAACATTCAATATACTGCTAAGGCTTTCGTAGGTGATCAAGATGATGCTAACTCAGTTTCTTCACCAGCTACTGTTTGACAAATCTTGCTCTCATTCACTGTCCAGAAGAGTTCTCATCCCAACAACAGGAGATTACTAGGCACCAATAAGGCAAATCACTTGGTACAGTTTTTAATGAGGTTAAATAACCCCATGATGTCAACCATTGCTTTTTGGATGTTTTTTCCAAAACGATGAGAATCCTTTAAAAACAAACAAAAAAAATAAAACCAAAGACTTGTACTGTCAATCAACAGTTATCTTTTAGGCAAAAAAAGGAACCTTTTAACATTTTATAATTTTGCAGCTTACAGAATTAAGGCACATATTTTACCATTAAGCAGGGAATTTAAACCACAAAAATTTTAATACTATACAAATTAATCCTGGTTTATGCTATTACTGACTAATGAGTTCTTCATTATGCATTTACTTTCATACAGACACGAACTGAGATCTTCTCCTTTTGAAGTCAGATGCATCTATAGCTTTCTGTTACTTTAAAATAGCTGGGTTTCAGTATTGGGATTTTTATACAAGATTTTGTGAAAGCTAATATTCAGAAAACAAAAGAATGTCAGAAAGTGTATGACTAATGACCTAGAAGTACTGAAAGTGCAGAAAAACATTTTGTCTTTGAGTTCCTATCAATCCTGAATTGTTTGCAATTGAAAAATTACATAAAGTATTTAAAATGCAAATCACAATTGTCTAGGTGTAAATAAACTATGAACTTGTTCTGTTTATTCTAAGTGTCAGATGAATGGTACAAGGCAGAAATTAAGATTACAAATATAAATTATTAGGTTCATTACAGGACCTACTACAAAGACCCTACTAATACCAAGGCCACGCACGTGAAATCCTACCTTTTCTGATGGAACTTTGACTTGACTAGTAAGTAAAAAATACAGGGAAATTTAAAGTACAAGCTAACAAGCATGTGAAGAACAATTTCAACTACGAAAAAACAAAGTTGTATTTTCTAATCTTGCACCAAGTTCTCGTGGACATGCTAAGGTCAAAGAGGAAAACTAGTTCAGCTATGTAATCCTGAACAAACTTAGCATTTTTATTGAAGTCAAAAATCTAAATGAAAGTCTAAAAAATCTAACCATTAATTGAAACTCACTCAAAGCAGGCCCTTGCAACAGCAGGATATTAAATAGATGACATCTACTACATTCTAATAATGGGTGTTACTCTAATAAATTTTTGGTTAATTATGTTTCTCAAGCACAGATTATAACTTACAGGTCAGTTTCTTTCAGTGTTATTTAAACAAAGAAGATTTGAAGGATAGGGAGCATACATTTTACTCTGTCTTTACAACTGCAGCCATAGACAAATCAAAGCAGAACTGAAATAACAAAAACCAAGAAAAATCTCTTACTGTTTATCAGACTGATACGAGTCATTTTACCTGAGTTCCAGGAAACTACATGTGTAGAGAGGACCTTGGGCTATGTGCTTTCTTTGTGCTTGAAAGCTTAAGTGAAATAGAATATGGTTTCCTTGCTTCATAAAGCTATTAAATTTACAGAAGTGGAGACATAAAATCCTCCAACAAAACAGCCTATGTTGAGAAAAAAAACACACATTATAACTGTATGTTGGAAGTCCTACTAAACTGTTTTAGATGATGAGTAGAACCACTTTATAAGCAGGCACCTGATCAGATTTATTAAACCATAGGAAGGGACTAACCCTTACCGTCTCAGAACAAGATATTTTGCTGGAGACATGGAAATGGATGGAATTTTCACCCAAGATAATATAAGAAACACCATAACCATCATCAGCAACCTAGGGGAAGAAAGAAGAGAGAAACAAGTTATAAGCTTTTTTTTTCCTTCCATTCCTAAATTATCTTACACATAATTACACAATTCTTTTAGTGCAGTTTTTAAAATCAGTTACAGTTTCTCCTCAAACAAAAATTAAGTTTTCATATTTAATGTATCTTTTCTAAAGATTAATTCCACTTAAGGAAACAGTTCTAGTCTCATCTCAAGTGCATGGAATTAACATTTTCTGAATACGTCTGTAATATTTCCCAGCTTTAGTATTTTGAAATAGAATACTTGTTCAAAGACCTTCTTGTATCAAGGTCTGGTCCTAAACAGCTACACAGCTTCAGTGCTTAAGTAGAAAGGAATAAAACAGTTCAATTGTATACTTAAATATCCTGTTTCATGGGATTACTCTGCAGATGTAAACAAATACAGTATATAAATATGGAGTATACAAGAGCCCCGTATTATGAAAACTTGCCCAAAGGCAAAGTCATCCGACTCTACAGCAATGGTATGATTCTGTACACCTATGTCATTAGCAAAGCCCTGGTCTGATTTCAACATTAGCACCATTAACTGTCACAATTTTTAGTCTGATGTTTCATATAAAGTATGACTAGTAAAGACAGACTATGCTGCTGCCACCCTCCTTCCTCACTCAAACCTTCAAGCTCTTTGCTGTCACTGCTGCTAAGGACACTGATAGTCTTCCCTCCATTAGCACTACAGGGCTATAATCTACAGAACGCTTAGGAAAAACAAACCAAACCAAACCAAACCAACACACATCACACACACATGGAAAGCCTGATGTACTGAATCTCTGGGCTACTTCAGCAAACCAAAGTACAGTTTTTGTAAGGATACAAAAAAATGAGGAAGGGAAATGTACGCAGAGTTATTTAGAAAAACAGACAACTGAAGGAAGGAAATTAAAAGGAACGAAGAAATAGTAAGAAGGGAGCAGTTAACATAGCATTAGCAAAAACAAAAGGAAAAAGTGTTATAATTGCCAGACCACACCTTTTTGGGATTCTACATGTGGGCTTTATAATCTGTTGGAGCAAGCCAGTTACTCATGAATGAGAAGCATTGCAATAAATAGGCTTCCTTGATACTGTAATTTAAACTCATTCCACCTGTAAGAACTACTGAAAGTCGCATCAGAAACACGAATAAATAAATAAAAAACCCCACAAAATCCAACTTCCAGCTTGGCAAATCAGCCAAAATACATTGTACTTGTAATCCTAATTTCTGCGTGGCAAAGAACAGTCCTGTGATCCCTCTGATTGTTCCTTCAATAGAAATGCTTTTTGTAAACAGATTAATCTAGTCTACAGCCCCATAAAGTCTGCTTAACAGATCTTATTAACAACACCACCATCATCAATAGCCATGTTCAAATCCCGGTAAAATACTACAGCAAATCAAAAGCTTCTAACATCTCTAACAATACACTCGTTTCATGAAAGTCTACAGAAGCTGTAGAACGTGGTTTCATTCTTGACTTCTCCACTGCTCGCACTTTGGAGGGAAAGAAGAGCAATGCGAGAAGCTTAATTTGGAGGAAAGGATGAACACATTTTTTAATTAATCAGGAAATATAAAGAATAAGTCAAGTATAATTACTTTTATAAATACCAACCCTAAAATCTAGTTTAAGTAATAACACATTTGTCACATAGCCCAATGTACTGAAGTTCTGGGCATAGATAATGTGACCAAAGCCCCTACTTTATCAGAGCTCTCTGCCATGGAGTCTTGTATCACATTTGATAACTGTGTATTTCCTTAAGAATAATCCATTCTTGTAGTGGGATATGAGAAAAAGGTGATGCAGACTTTCCTGAGCACATTCACTTCATGAGAAAGCACTAAACACACACATTTAAAAGTATGTGTTGCACTTTTGATGTGCAGCATTAAGGTATTACAGATCTGAAATTATTCAGACTGTAATATTCAAAATAAAATTGTATTTAAAGGGGTAGTTTTATTTAGCAAACATACTGGTCCAAATCCTCCACCACAGGATAACATCTCAGGGTTCTTCTTCAGGTCAATGTGTTGCTGTGGTGTCTGACTCGTTGACAGCCTCCAAGGCTCTGACAAAACCTTTATTAGATATGAGAGAGATGCAAACAAGTATAACACACTGCATGTTTTAGCACATGTGACTTTCTCAAAAACTAGACAAGTTAGAAAGCACTCCATAAAGCAATATTAAGGATAACTCCAGTTCCCATTTCAACAGAATGAACAATTAAGAAGGTTAAATGAAATAGTTAAACTTGTCCTGATATGCAAACCGTTAACATATGAGGTCATAATGTCAATTCCTCACAGCAAATAAAAAGTTCTTTTAATAGAAATGCTGTTTCAAAACAGATTAATCTGGTCTATAGCCTGGTAGATTCTGCATAACAGGTCTTGTTAACAACAAGATGATCATGAATTGTCGTATTCAAATCCCAGTAAGATACTGCATCAAGTTACAAGCTTGTAAAATCTCTAACAATACACACATATCTTGAAAGTCTGCAGAAGCTGTAGAAAGTTGTTTTATTCTTGACTTCGCCACTATTCACATTTAGGATGGCAAGAAGACAAATGTGAGTAGTTGAATTTGGAGGCAAGCTAAGACACATTTTTTAATTAATCAGAAAACCATGCAATCACTTTTATAAAACCCAACTAGTTAAGTATTAAAGCATTTGTCACAGTAAACCAGTGACAATAATGTCGTGCATTAAAAAAAAAACAACATCGCAATACACAGCTTCTTTAACTCACAGTAACTTAATTAAAAGAAAGTTCCAAAAGAACATTCTTGAGAGAAAACACACAGCCTCTGTTGTGCTGCCTTGAAAATACGTAAAACCACAGCCAACTATTATAATGACTATATCTTTCTTTCAATCCTTAATAATGTGTATTATACTACAAAGCTCACAGCATTACTATAGGTCTATTAGTAAGTTTATACATAAAGCAAAATTAAACTAACTTGTAATCTACCAGAAGATGTTAAGCAATGCTAGCTAAACTCTTTACCTTTTTCTTCGGAAAACCAGAGTTCTACAAGTACGTAAGCAGATACCACAAAACACTAAGTAAACAAAGGATTATTTACTGTAATTCATAGGTATCAATAACAGTCACTTACTTCCTTAAGGAAAGGAGAATCTACAGCAAGGTACTTGGACACAACATAAAGGCAGAACAGATGGCGGTCGATGCCAGCACCAGTCATGGCAAGACGATACAAATGCTGATGTTTCGCAGCAGCAAGCCGAAAGAACTTAAGTCTATTTTCATTCTAACAGTGAAAAAAAGATGACGAAAAAATCAGTTAAGTGAACTGGGCTGAAGATGCAGAAACCAAGTTACAGCAATGGCTTCCAAGCCTAGACACTTAAGGATCAAGTACAAGACAATGCATGCAACTAACACCAAATACTAGTATCCTCTGGCTTTTCAACCTCATGTATTCAATTTCAGGTACTAGCAAGTGTGAACTATTACCTGCTGTAAACACTGCATAATGAAAAAAAAAACAACTGTATTTTAAGTGTGATTCAACCCCAGAATCAAACATGATTATAACTCAAGTTTACTACATTATTGTATATTTAGTTTGTAGAGACACTGGTCTTAAAAATATTATACAAGAGCAAATCTCGACATGATTTAAGAAAAGCTGGAACTGTAACAGCCATTTCAGAAGGCAAACTGATAACACTGAAGGTACTGCGGTCCATGAATGCTGGCCATTTTTTAAAAGCCTTCTCTTAGGAGCTCAGGAGCAGGCAATTCCAATGTGTTAGAAGTCAAGCAAGAAGGGCAGCAGACCTGCCTGGCTGAGCAGGGATCTTCTTCTAGAACTTAAGAGGAAATGGAGAGCATATGGACGTTGGAGACCTCAGCACAGGAAACCAGAGCCATCAGCACAGGCACAACATGGACCTGTTGGAGCAGGTCCAGAGGAGGGCCACAAAAATGATCAGAGGGATGGAACACCTCTCCTATGAGGAAAGGTAAGAGTTCGGGTTGTTCAGCCTGGAGAAGAGAAGGCTGCCGGAAGACCTTATGGCAGCCTTCCAGTACCTGAAGGGGGCTTATAAGAAAGATGGGGATAAACATTTTAGCAGGGTCTGTTGCAATAGGACAAGGGGTAATGGGTTTAAACTAAAAGAGGGTAGATTTTTATTAGATATAACAAAGAAATTCTTTACTATGAGGCTGATGAGGCACTGGAACAAGTTGTCCAGAGAAGTTGTGGATACCCCCTCCCTGGAAGTCTTCAAGGCCACATTGGATGGGGCTTTGAGCAACCTATTCTAGTGGAGGGTTTCCCCCACCCATGGCAAGAGGGGTGGAACTAGATGATCCTTAAGGTCCCTTCCAACTCAAACCATTCTATGACTGGAAGGAAGCACAGGCAACAGAGGCAGACTACAGAGATGCTGTTTGCTGCTGTAGGGAGAAAATTCATGCAGCCAAAACTTGATTTGAGTTCAGGCTGGCCAGTACTGTGAACGACAACTAAAAGGGTTCCTCACAAATAGGAATGTAGTTGAAGCAAAGATATTCAAAGCCTTTTTCACCTCTGTCTTTAACACTCATGAATGGCCCTGGGAACCCTGGAGCCCTGTGTTAGAAGACTGTGAATAGGGGGATGATAAACTCCCAGCTAACTCTGAACTTGTTTGCGACTTGCTGTTCCAGCTGGAGGCACTAAGTCTCTGCGCCCCAGTGGGATTCATCCCAGAGTACTAAAAGAGCTGGCCGATGTTATTGCGGACCCTTCTCCATTATTTTTCAATGGTCTTGGGAATCTGGAGAGGTCCCAGTCAACTAGAAGCTGACAAATGTTGTCCCAAGGTTATTCTGGGAGTTACTGAAGAACAACTGAGAGACAGTGCAGTCATTGGTCACAGCTAACATGAGTTCACGAGGGGAAAGTCCTGTTTAA
>Ga0065711_1037074_pt1 | contig 20225 bp, 10 predicted proteins | sample Hoacrofraction12_FD_59098 | JGI IMG/M metagenome (GOLD analysis project Ga0065711, IMG submission 59098) | Hoatzin crop microbial communities from Cojedes, Venezuela - Epithelial fraction 12 v2 (version 2) | ecosystem: Host-associated > Birds > Digestive system > Esophagus > Crop | place... | reverse complement strand
TACACTGAAACACCACCAAAAAAAAAAAAAAAAAGCCTCAAGTTACTATCTACCTTAAATAAACAGATATTTGCACTGAATATAATGAATATAATTAGAACAACTGAAAAAATGTAAGATTTTAATAAGAATGACTCTATGGATACTTAACAGTGACCAAATATTTTCTGCTCTGAAAATCTATGAAAGTATTACAGAATAGTTTCATTCTCATTCATCTATTTTGCCAAGTTACTCTTAAAAATTCTTCAGAGAAAAATTAAAATTCTGAATATATAATTAGGTTTCCCATCATTTCCCAAATTTTGAGAATGGTGGATCCCTCTTATCCTCAATATTTCTTACAACACATTAGGTGCAAACTAATATGAATTATTTATCATGGCTTTTGAAACAGTGATGTGTGTCCCAAGAAGCTTGGCAACAACATTCCTATTGGTTGTAGTTTGCCTTTTGTTTATTTTCCTGAATTATTTTTTCATGTCATTCGTAAAATAATACTGCTATTTTACCCATAAGATTTATCAATGACCTTATATGACTAGATGAAGGCTATCAGATACACAAGCCTTAAATGAAATGTAAAAGAAACCTGAATTATTTCATTTTAGAAAGAAACGAAAAATGAATTTTGTATAATATGTTTAAAATAACAGTGTAATTTGTTTGATTCGTAGAAGGGATATACTGTTTTCTGATGGTGACGGATATATTGTTTTCTGAAGGTGATCACTGGAGGCACAAACCAATCTCCAAGGAGGCTCTGAACAGTTGCAGTATTGTCCACTACTGATTTTCTCCACAGAGGCAAAAGGTACTCAGTGTAGCAGTCAAAATGTTTAATACTGGCTGAGAGCAGAGTGTGTGGTACTCCAGGGATACATTGATTCACAGTCTAACAGCTTTTGTTTGCAAGCCTTAAGGAAAAGTTAGAAGTATTAGGACAGTGTCCTGACAAAACCAGAGCCTACTTCCCCACAGGGTCGGGTCACCACTGATGCGGTTTGAGATGACAACTGTTTTATCTCATTTATCATGTTGTACTGTTTCACAGGATTCCAGCTAGAGCCAGTCTGCTGATTTTTCAGCAGTCAGCAGAAGCAGGTTTGGGTGTTCACATTTTCTGTTTTGGAGGACAAGGGTCTTTGGGGTTAGGGTCTTTTTTGGTTAGTTGAATGGGGTTTTTTTGGTTTGTTTCTGCTTTTTGCTTTTTTAACCACTCCACAGTTCTCATTGTTTTTGTCATCAGGATAATTGAAATCCCATATGATTAGTGTTCCAGCCATTTCACCATCTCTGCTTATCTGCATAAACAGTTCATAGTCTACTTCCTTGTTTTACCCTGGAGATAGAACAGTTTGTGTTTGAAACACCTTTGCAAAATCTGCCTATCTTTTACCTCAGTCCAGTTTGCCTTTACAGTTTCCAAGAGCATTCTGCCACAGAAAGAGGCAACATAACAAGGCAACACATGGTAATCCCAGAACCATTTTACAGATGGGAAAAATAGGTATATAAATCAGGCTTTCTTTCAGTGACAAGAGTCACAGTGTAGCTTGGTGCTAAAAGTAAGTCCCTTCCTGAATAATGATAAAATTTCTGCACATCTGTTTACCTGCATCGTTCAAATAATTCTTGCAGGCAACATAAATTATCAGAGTCCATGATAATACTCATAGCATAGCTATTTCTATATGTGGGGAAAACCAGAAGACAGGATCAAGACTTCTATCAATTTTATCTTGTTTTCCACCCAGACTAGGAGACGCTTCCTTGTATAACAGCAATATTCTATAAAGCAATTTCAAAGTTGCTTTCATTTGATCTTGCAATTATCCAAAAGAAATGAATATTTTCTTGAGCTAAACAAAAAGAAGTACAGTTTTTCAGTCTTCCCTAGATTTGAAAGCACTTTAATTTCCACTATTTGTCCTTACATCTAGAACTATACTGGGGTTTTGTTTCCTCCTTTACTTATTTTTCTCTTTCTGCTTTTTTCCCAGACAAACTCACTAAGTCTACATTAGAAATTACAAGAGCATTGAAGGATCTGGGAACTTTAACAGCACAAACACACAGCTATAGTCCTTAATGGAATTTTTTTTAAATTGGCTCTGTGTGACCAATAGCTTTGAAATTTGTGCCTACACATTATGCACTTTTAGTCACTTTTCTCTCTTTGTCTACCAAATCTTTATCAAAAGAATAACAGAAGATTCTTGAATTATTAGTCTAGATGAAGGACATTCATTCTTACCAGAAATGTGTAATATTTCATGTTAAACATAACCCCAAATTTTAAAAATGCCAAGCACAAGGGAACTATTTGATTATGATCAGTCCCATCTCTTTGTCTTCCATTCTCCTGAATTCTTACTGAAGTTCTTATGCCTAACTACTGACAAAGTATTTTTTCCAGAAAAAGAAGTTTACATTTTCCATTCAGCTTAAAAAAAAAAATTGCATTTTCCATTCAGCTTAATATGCAAATATATACATATATTACAGAATTCTTTCATAAGCTCTGTGTGTACTATGCATTTACATTCTGCAGATTAGATTAGCCAAAGTGTTTCTCATATGTGTAATGCAGAAAATGCTTCTTTCATTCAGAATTCCCTTTTACCCACATTTTTACAGAAGAATTTTAATATTTTTTTAATGATAAAAAACCACTAATTGTGTTGTGTGACTCAGAACTAAGACTACCTTCTGCGTAGTGTAAAAGTACTTGCTGTAGTATTGAAAAAATTAAACTCGATTGCAGGCAAACTTTTCATATTCTTGAGGGCTCACACTGCCTGGAAGAAATTATTTAAACCTAGTTGCTTCCTATATTTTAAACATTTCAAGACAGTAGATAAGGCATATGTTGGTAGTACACTGTGAGCATTGCTGCAGCAAAAAAGCGTGGCAGTTTCCTGGCACTGCCTGTGACTCTTTCTGTGATTTTTTTCCAACAAGTTTTGCACAATCAGTTTTCAAATCTGTTTTGGTTTCGGCTGCCCCTGGCAATAAAAGTGCCACGTGGCCGCCCCTCCCCCCCGCCGGGGCACGGAGGAGAATGGAAAGAAACGGGCAGAAAACTGGTGGATCGGGATAAGGGCAGTTTAACAGAACAGCAAACAGAGGGAACAGTAACAACAACGATACAGATAAGAAGAAAATACGACACAAACTCGCACAACAGACCCTCTCTCCCGGACAGGACCGGTGCCGCGCACTCCCGAGCCAGGATTGAGTTCCTGCCGCGCCGCCCCCCCACCAGAACCCAGCGTGACGGCACATGGTATGGAATACCCGGCTCTGTTTGGCCAGGTGGGGTCAGCCCTCCCCCAACTGTGCCCCTTCCTGGAGTCCGGTGAAAATTAACCCTGTCCTGGCCAAAACCAGGACAAAATCTTAGCTCAGGGTCAGCCAAAAATTCAGCTAGGGTTTCCCCTTAGCCTATCTGTGAAACAAAGAGTTGAAAGCTGGGACTCGTTTACTTAACAAACTGCAGAGTTAGTTAGACGGACCACTGTAGTGGGAGGGACTGAAGGTTGGAGTGAGAGATTATGCTTACTCTTGGGACAGTATGGGGAAAAGAATTATATAGTTTCACAATACATCATGTTGGTTAGGGTTCCAGCTGTATAAGAGCATAATTACTGGAGCATTTTCTTACAAAACAAAATATCTGGTTCCAGGTCCTCCAGCCAGGCAGACTGTAATAGCAACCAAAGTTGAGTTCTTCCCAAGAACCAGTGTGTCCTCCAAAGCATCCCTGGGTCATTTCATTTGTTGGTTCTGGTTTCCTTCAAGTTATTTGATATCAAGTATTCATCAAAAACTTGCAATCATTAGACAGAGGGGAAAAAACTGTGAGGTCAGTGTTACTAATGCTAGCAACAGCCTACCAAAAGACGTTTTAAAGGTCACTGGTTTCATTTTCATTTCTAGATATTTTGAAACAGTGACAAGACTGTCCTCATTTACTGTTTCTCACTGAAGTGATTTTATAGTTATTTTACTATTTCACATTTTGTTTCAGGAGAATTGCAAAGAGTGGAGAGGATTAAACAGAAATATTTGAGTAGCATTCATAGAATATGGAAAAGGGGGGAAGAAAATGAAGTACAGTTACTGGTAATAGCAATAGGATTTATCAATACCTGACTGGATACAGCCATAAATGTTTTAAAATTTTTTTTTTAAAAAAAAAAAAGAGAAAAAAAGACAAAAAAAAAAAGAGATATATGATAGAAGACAGGAAAAAAACAACATTCATTCCAGAAAAATACATCAGAGACTTAAATTTCACGAGGATATATGTACGTGCAGATCTCTAGGTTCATATGTGGGTCTATTGATTTAACTGGCACATTACATAAATGCAGGTGTACCTCTTCAGGGGGATCTGGGATCAACGTAACCTAGAAAAATAAGCAAAAATATTAATGCAAAAAATGTTCAAAACCCATAATCATAAAAATAAAATAGAGCTATTTACACATTTGGCTAACTCCACCTATTAGTTCTTTGACTGCTTATGAAACCAAATAATAATGTCCACGCTACCAGTCCTCTTACATTTGCCTGCTTTATAACTTGGCTGCTAGCACTTTTCATTCTTCATCTTCACTGAAGTATCAGAAATGGTTTTCACTTAACAAATTTTCATTTAACTGATCCTCTACTGTTTCAGACCTATAAAAATATTTCTTTGATGTAGTGGAACAAGCAAAAGCTAATAAGAAATGAAACAGTAAAAGAAATAGCTATTACTTTGCTATAAATCACATCAAAACCCTTGTGAACATAGTTTTAGTTTATACAAACATCATTCTTTCTCAATTCTGTTGAGACATACATAGATACTGAGTTCCAATCACTTCAGTACCAAATAAGTATAGACAGTATGGAAAACAAGAGCATGAGGTTGGAGAGATCAGTTACAGTGGAACTATTTCAAAGTTCAACATATGTCTAGGTTAAATGAGAAACATCATTGTAGCGTATTGAGTGAGAAAAGCGTGGAAACAAATATAATAATAATAAAAAAACTCCTTTCAGTGATTTATAGAAACAACAAGAATTAGAGTGAACTTAACAAAATCTTCCTCACAATAAGCTCTCACAGCCAATATAGTTTCCTGTGGGAAAAGAAGAGAGCTATTTCTCTTGAACATTTAAAATTAAACCAAGAAAAACTCTGCTGCAAACATGACAAAGAGCAATTATGAATCACCAGACTGATGAATGATATAACGTAATACATCTTTTCCCCTAGTTAAATTCCATGATTCTGTTACTTAAATTATGTTCTTCCTCATTTTTCATATAAGCAAAACTTTCATACCAATAATCAGGTTTTGTTCTTACAAAATCTTTGTAGCATACTACTAATAATGTTATTTTCATGAAAGATTTATTCTTGAGTCAAACAGCAAAAATCCCTCAGAAACTGAACTTTCAATTAATTGCAAACAGTAGATCAGTGTTTGTTCACTCCAGTCAAGGGCTGAGTCCAATTTTTTGGAACTTTCATTTTGGTAAGACATGAAGTCAAATGACTAATTTAGATCTTTCTGGATGACAACTAATCTTTCACAACCTTAAATACTTCCAGCACATATAGTACATTTAAATCAGTGGGTCTATGTTTCCTTTAGAGTTATGGAGTAGGAGGAGCCATTTTGGTATGTGATTCTCTAGTCTACTTTAGAATCAGAGGACTGTTATTTAACTTTATAAAAATCAAGCAAACTAATAAGTTCAGGAGTAAAATTTTATATTGAAAGCAGCTGAAATTAAGTGAGAAACCAGAAAATAAATTGTCAAATGTCGTAAAGCTCTTGTCATGCTATTTCATAAATCTGGAAAACTTACCAGGAGCCTAGACTTAGGATCACAGGCAGAAAGGGACTTCAGGAAGTCACTGATCCAATCTCCTGCTCTCTGCAAGTCAGCTGAGAGATCAGATCAGGTTTCTCAAGGCTTTATCCAGTCAGATCTAGGAATCCTTCAAGGCTGCATACTGCACAGTCTCTCTGGGCAACGTATTCCACTGCCTCACTGTCTTCATGGGGAAAAAGATTGTCCTTATATCCAGTGTGAACCTCTCTCATCTAATATTATGCCCTTTGTCACTGATCTTGTCATACACTGCTGCGAAGAGTCTGGATCCATCTTCTCAGTGACCTCCCTCTAAGGTAATGAGGGGGATAATAAGGTTCCCCCAGAGCAGTCTCTTGTCTGAGCTGGATCAGCCCCCCTCTCTCAGACTCTTCGCACAGGGCAAGTGCTCCAGCCCTGACTATCTTGGTGAAGGTGCAACTCAGCCTCGGCAAGTCAACATAAGAAATAGTCATCACTGGAGCCCCACTTTTAATGCTCAAATGGTGTGTATATTTTGTACTAGCAAGTAACTGATCAGTTTCTGAAGTTTCTTAATTTATGTCGACAATTTTTTGTCCTTGATCTCAGACTCATATACACTGCAGTCAGGAATGCCATTCACATTGTCCTTTATGAATGTCAGAATAACTGCAGTAGAACTATTTGGTCTTAAAGCTTAAAAGATGCCAGCAAGGTGAAGACTAGATCATAACAGGAATTAAACCAATAGGTATCATGCATAGAACTGGAAGAGTTTCAAGCACTTCTCCAGTTGTCTTCATCGCAGTAGCATTAATATTCTCACACGTCCTCCTAGAACATTTCTCCGCATGCAGTGCACATCTTTGCTAGGTGAAAACACACGTGGTTTTGTCTGGAAACAACCTTTTTCTTATCTTGAGTGCATTGTACAGAAAGAATAGCTTTCCATGAAACATATCTCAGACCCAAGAAAGGTCCTGGGAGGTCCACTGAACATCCAAGATTTGAAGCAGTTTACATTTGGTTTCCGGAGATCTGAACAGGAACTTAAGAGTTTGACAATCAGGTACAGCTACTTTCAGCTGATGCATTCAAGCATAAACCCAAGCAACACTGCTCAAAATCGAACTGAATAAGTCAGAAAGAATTTTCTCTTCAGTTCTGTTTTTATGAATCATGCTTCTATACATAATATAAATTGTGGAGTAGTTAAGAACTATTTGTAACTTGCAGAAGGTAGTGGGATTAAGAAAAGAGTTATACAGTGCAGACGTAGCCAATATGTTCCTTAGATATTATTGTTCTACTAGAGGATATGAACACTACTTTTTCCTTAAAAAAAAAAAAAAAGGGCAAAAAAATTTTTGGCAATCTGTTTTCAATTTTATTGCAGACAGAAAAGTCAATAAAACATAGGACATACTGAATAGAGGAGATATATGGATCAGCATTGCCTGGGCTATGGTGGCCTAGAAAGTGTGCTTGTATGACTGATGTGGAAGGAAACTTGTTACCAGAACAGTATCAATCTTCATGAATTTACCTCCACATCATGCAATATATCAATTTGTTCTGAATCTTACCTTGAGCAAGCCTGAGTCACTGTACATATCTATGACAAACAGTGTGGAAGACAGTTCTCCTGTATTCCAGATCTCTCTGAAGGAACTCGTGAGCATGTTGGATAGCACCCATATCACAAGTCTTGAATAAAATAATGTATGATGGGGTGAAATAGAAAATTGCTCTCAAATGACTAGGAAAAAGACTGAAGACAAATTTGGAGGAGTAAATGGGAAGCTTCACAGTGGAAGAAATTCACCAATGGAATCCCATGAGGATGTCTGTGTTCATTCTTGCTAAATATGGACACATTTGACAAAACACTAGAATTTGTCATTGATGACTTGGAAAAGGGTCATAAATGACAAAATTCATGTATTTCTCCAAATGGTAGAGTTACTGGAAGATCTTATAGTATAAATTCATCAGAAAATAAAATGGACACAAAATTTTGTGAAGATATTTCCAAAGCAATTCACATTGAAAAATTCAATCCTATTTTCCTCAACATGCAGTGAGGAGTTCTGAACAGGCTTTTGCCACTGAAAAAAAAGACGTTTTTCAAGGTGAAAAATAAGATTTTGTGAATATATCACCTCTATGCTCAGGGTTGACAAAACATAAAAATAAACAAACAAAATAAAATGTTAGGACAAGAATAGAAACATGGTGGAATAAATGTTGTCAAGCTACTGTGTGAACTGTATGTTAGTGTATACCATAGTTTATGTGCTTCTGATCCTCCATCTTGAATAGGATCCAGAAGATATGAGACAAGTATAAAGAGTAGCAAAGGCGACAACAGGTTTGAAATGGCTTTTGTGAAAATAACAATTAAATAGAGTAGAGCTCTTAACCCTGAGGAGAGACAACAAATGTGGAATCCATAAAAGCCTAAACAAAATGTTGCCATTCATTTTCAAGTTACAAAAAATTCGGTTTTGTTCTCACTGAAATACATTACCCTTCATTCTGCAAAATAACAATATTCTTATCCTTTTATTTTTACCCAAACAGAACAAAAATCCTTTGTTATAAATACTATATTTCCTGATACTCCTTTGTGATTTTTCTTGCAATGTAGTACAGCATAGTCACACCAAACATTTTTGTCATCTTTGTAAAGCTGATTTCTTAGGAAAAAAAAATAATTGGCTAGTATACTGCTGCACTCTCTGGTATAGTGATAACCTTACATAGTATGCAAAACTGATAAGAACTAATTTGATATAATTTCTTTATTATGCATGCCCTGTCACCTTCAAAGAAGCTTTTTGCCTTGCTTACATCACAGAAAACAAGGTTTACTTTGTCATTTCACTGACTACTCAGCCCTAGAAAAAGGCTTTAATAATAGCTTGCTTAAAGGAAGAAAACAAAGATCTTTTTATTTCTGTTTTGTAGAAGACATGTTTCAAAGGACAATCTTATATGACTGTGCCATGGTTTTGCAGGGGTGTGTGTGTTTGTGATTTTTTTTTTAATAAATAGGATACCAAAAATTTCAGGTATTTACTAAATTACATTTTAATTTAACTTAAAGTACCACATTTCATAAAACTGTAGAGAATTGAACTTGAGATTCAGATTCAGTGAGTTAGAACCCAAGCACTAATTTTTCTGGGGGGGAGGAGTGTGCGGGGGTGCTAGCAAAATCAGATACAGTAGGCTTAGTCACCAGTGGTGTTAAGTACCAAAGAAATCAGAAAGGAAAGCATAGAATCTTGGGTACAAGATACAAAACATGACAGATATTTTTGTCAGCTCCTGCTCCTGAGGGCCTGTACCCCAAAGCTCTGACTCACTTCAAACAGAACCAAAAGTTCTATAAACATACCTTTCAGATGACATATTAGAGATGTGTATAACTATTTTGAAGTAGAAGCGAGAGAAAGCTTTTTGTCTTGAAATATCTTCTAATCAGATGAATTGTGCGCACTTCTGATCTTCCACGCTTAGGAACAGCTGCATCTTGATATTGTTGCAGGTTGAGACTTAGGAACGACCTCCTTATGCATAACTTAATTTTTGTGGGGAAAAGGCCCCAAAGTGAAGGCTAGAAAGAGATGCATGCATTACTAAAGTCAGGTGCTTTATCTGGACAACTGAAAGACTGACACCTGAAGGTAGTTTATGATATACATCCATTCTAAAGCTTGTTTAAAATACAAATTTCCTAAAGGAAAGTGGATTTGCTGTATTATTAAATGTTTATTTCTTTTAACTCTATTTACTGCCTAATAACATGGACTGTTTTTCTGAAGATAATTTTACTGCTTAGGGATTCTCTTTGCTGAAGAGTTGCCTTGTGTAAATACTTTGAGCTAGCTGTGTGGCAGACTGTCTAGCTGTGGCAAGCTCAGCTGCACAGCTAGGAAAATCAAGCAACATAGAATGACTAAATTCTTTACAGAGTATTTCAAAATTATCTTCCATACAAATTCAAACATGTTGTATCTTAAACACACTTCATTTTGTATTTCTGTCAGGTGAGATGCAGCACTGACACAAACATTTTAGTGTGCACACAGGAGATTTATGAGGGGCCCAAGAGAGTTTCTTTCTGACCCCACACTATGGGGACCCTAAGTATCTCCATTAAAATGTCCTCTGAAGTTTTTCTCATGCTGAAAACACAAAAAGAAATCTGCTGTGTTTTTTGCTACTGAAAGTACATTTGGAAGTTCTAATGAGTCATTATACTTCACTGGCAAAGCATCTTGGCTTGAGTTTGCAAACCTTTTATCTTATGTGTCTTTTACGCAGACCTCATTACGCAAACAAAATGCAAAAAAAGGTAACACAAAATACTTTTCTTCTTTGAAAAAATCTTCTCTGTTGGAAAACGGAATAAGGTTTTAATTTAAAAAAAAGAGATTGTGTTTGTTTTCTAGGTTGATAATAAATTTTATGACTGTTGATGACTATTTTATTATGGACATTTTTCTTTTTATTCCTTTAAAAGAACATTAACAAAAATAGCAGTACAAAGACCTCAGAAGTTGTCTAAATAATAATAATATTAAAAACATCTCATAGAATTAATTCCTATTTCACTTGTGTGACTAAGACAAAATATGTGGAAGCTGGTTTGAAGTAAAATTGGCTATGCTGATATGGTGCATGCACGGTGTAAGAGTGCACAGCTTGCTAATTGTCAGACACCATATCTTAAGACAATTTCCTCAAAGCTCATTTGCAAAGCTCACTGCAAGACCTCCTGGTAGGCCAGCTGAATACCAAGCAGACAAGGAATAAATAACTACCCAAAACCAGCCTTGAAGGGAGTTAGAGGACAGGTACCTCATTGTGAAAAATGTGTCTAGACACCGACCTCCTCCCCGACCGGCCGGAGGCAGGACTGAGGAAAAACACTTGCACGGGACTGGGGAATGTGGGCTACTTGCCATTGCCTAGGGAACAATCTCCCAGAACACCTTATAAAAGTCCATGCAACCAAACAATGGGGGGACCCCCACCATCGATGCACACAGGAACTACCGACCGACAGGACGCTGCTGGATCCATGGTGGAGACTATCTATCTCTTGCGGCTCTATCCCAACTGCCTGTTAGGTTTCTTTCTTTCCTGTCTTTTCCTCTCTTTCCTGTAGTGCTTTCCTCATGCCTTTGTTTGAATAAGTGATCAATAAATCTGTTTGACTGGCGTCATATGACTTTGATTGTGTCTTAATCTCACTCTGGGAATAACAACAAATCTCTATGGTTTGGGTCTTCCCAGACTGTAACACTAATCTGTAAAGTAAAGGGAATCACCTGGTGATAATTTATCCATATTGTTTATTTCGGGAGTGCCTGTGAAGTTGCCTGAGAACCACAATTATGTTGTGTTTTAAAGGCAACATGTTGCTTCAGTCCAAAGGACAGCCTTGGAGTAAATAAGCATACATTACACCAGATCAGGAGGTAAGGACCCAAAAGCAGACTGTAAATTCACATTATCTGATGGTATAGACACACCCAGAACATCTTAAACTTCTTTTGTGAAATATTCAAGTACTAGGAAATATGCAAATGAAGTTTCCTTTAAACACTATGAAATAATATATAATTTTAGTTCAATTATTTAGAAAACTATTATTTTTACTACTTTATATTTTCCTATACTTTTCCAGCCTTTAGGTTTCACTGTATATGAGGATGATTTCAAAGTATCCTGAGACTAATTGGTGGGTTTCATAATTTATGTCTGAAAAAATTTCTGAGATTAACACTCAGTGTTACCGAAAGCAAAATTTCTATTCTAATTTCAGCATGGTATTAAGAAAACAAAAAAACCCTACCTTATACTATGAAATTATATTTTGGTTTTTAAACATGTTATGTGAATGTGATTTTTAACAAACATTTATGTTGCAAACTTTGACAATATATAGTGTTTTAATTATGTCATTATTTGTTATGACAATACCATATTAAAATTTTAAATAGCCATAGGGTTTTTTTCCCTGCCATTTGCAGAAATAAACAGCCATAGGAATCTCAGCAAGATTTACCATCATCACCTTCATCTAGCAAAGTCAAATTATTATTCAGCACAGAAGGAGGTGTAGAGCAGGAAAACTTCTGAAGGTTCCCACTAAAAAGGTGACAAACATTCAGCATGCCTTGCAGTCATTTAATCAATTACAGTACTAGCAACATTACCAAATTTATTTTGAAATAGAGAAATAGGTACCTCAGAAAGACACGGCACAAAATGTGGTGTTTGAACATAGTCTGATTTTTTTTTCCTTTGGCTGAAAATCCATGCCTCAAAATGACAAATGTGAAAACTATAATGCCCTTATTTTATATTTTAGATCAACCTGCCTATTATAGATAACACTTGCAAAAGTAACACAGTGCATAAGAAGCACCTAATACAGCCCTCAGAATGATTGGAAGGTATACATTAATATTAGCTTATCTAGTTCTTTTGTGTACATTTTTTGACATAACAAGAACTCCAGATAAGGACTAGCAGTTTTTGTGTATGCTAAATCATATGAAAGTGTTATGTTGTAGCAGTAAGTTTATACGAACTATATCAAAAAAGAAAGTGTCAAATACATGACAAATCTGATTTACTCAACCTTTCCCATGCAACCCTGAGATCTTTCTGGGTTTAGACTATAGCTTCAAGCATATATTTATATGCAATGTGTCAAATGTGGGACTTTTTTCCTAAGCATCATAGTGAAATGGATAGTATGAAATGACTTGCAGAGATGGAACAAAAAAAGGAGCTGAAATTTAAAATGCTCTGGAGCTCTTAAGTGTGCTGTTTGACACCTAGCAGCTCAGTGGGATTCGCAGATCAGAAGGGAGCTGTTCAGAGATGTAAGGAACTTCTTCAATGCTTCTCATTTTGGCATGAGGAAAGAGTCAGGTTGAACAGATATTGCCTTTGTATATCTAATAGACTTGGCAGAAGTACAGTTTACTTAAAATGTGGTGACAGAAGATTTTCCCCCAAATGGGGATAAGTATGTCTGAAAGAATGATAACTTATTTCCCTCAACGACTGTCATCTCTGTCTTCACTACTTTTATGGTTTAAAAGCATCAGTCTATAAATCTCTAAGGGAAATCATTCCAGACACCTTTCTCAGGTTTAATCTCTAAAGCTACGGAACATTTTGTCTTGAGTCCTCTCAACCCTCACCACATTCCTGGGACCCTAAGGCATAACCTTTTCCATTAAAAATGTCTAAAATGATGTAACGCATTTCCTTCCTACTTTCCTTTCTCTCTGTCCGCTCATCTGCCTGTTTTCCTGTCCATTCATTATGCTTTCTGCCTTTCTTGCTCTATCTGTTTTTCCTTCTGTCTTTCTTTCTTGTCATTCTTTCTTCATCTGCCTGACTATCTCTGTTCCTTTCTTCCTTCTCTTCTGCCCTCTGTTCATCTTTACCTTCCTTCTGCACAATGGTATTGCTTGAGAGGTAACGCGTGTCTTCAGTGTCATAGGGCAGTTCCTTAATGTGAGTCCATTTGTTTCTTGTCTTAATGACTGTTCTTAATATATTTCTAGGAAGTTGTGGGTAATACTGTAGAGGGGAAAGAGCCTACACCAGGTTGAACTTTTTTTACTGATTTTAGAGAATAATGTGTGGTGTGAAATATATCCTCAAAGTCATCTTCTTGGGATTTCTTTTGTCTGGAATTAGTTCACTACGAAAGAGACACCAGAAACTAACAAACATGGATGCAGTATGGATGTGGTGTTGACATTGACCTGAAAGACAATTACAATCAAGTGACTGGATGGTCAATGTGTGTCTAAAGTCATTCCACCCTAGTTTCCTATTAACAGAGTGTGATGTTACCAGCTGGGGTACACTATTATTCTGCGGAGGTAGTTTTCCTTTACATGGAACCTGGAACATGGGAAAAGAGAAAAGGATGATGATGAAGTGGAGTCAGGACACTACCAGGGAGTGATCACATTTAATCCCAGACACTAGGAAGCCCTATGTTTGGGTTTTTTGTACTTCAAAGTGAACTTAATGAAAAAAACAGATTTACAAAAACTACATAAAATCTTCTTCTTCCTTTGTATCAATACAATCTTTGCTACTGAAAAATCAAGCTGCTGTCTGAGGTAAGTATTTGAGATTTCAACAGCCATGAAGGGACCCAGAAGGAAGGGTAAACATCATTCCAATATTGCTGGTTAAGCCACATTGTTTTCTGTATTATTTGATTGGTCATTTAACATATCCCTTAGGTAAAGAAGGACTCAAGCAGCTCAACAGGAAATATAGCATGATGTATTCACCCTGGATCGTTAAAACTTTGGAAATTTTTTTTACCCACTCTTGGGCAAGGATTAAAAACTGCATTATCAGTTCTGCAGATGCCAAGCACTGAAACTACTGCTCTATTCATACCTTGAAGCTTTCTGTCCCTAAGGATACCTTCTTTACGGAAACTATTGATTTCTGCATCTCATGTACAGTCACTCACAAAGTATTCTGATTTTCTGTTTGCCTGCATGTCTTTTATGGAGGAAACATTGATTTTTTATTTTTTTTGTAATAGGTTTTAAAAATAGTTCTTTAAAAACTTTTCTTCCTCTTCGGTGTCAGTAGAAAGAAGAAAAATGAAGAATATAGAAAGGAACTACTTTGTCACTAAATCTATGATGCATGTAGGATGTATATACGCAGACTTTATAGCACTGTTACACAGAGCAGCTGTAGTTCTCTGAAAAACTGACTAACTTGTGTGAAAAATGTTCGTTATAAAGGAAAGTGAAGTTTATAATTTGCAAGTATTCCTTTTATTTTGTTATCACATAGATTTCATAACAACATTCACGTTCTTTCATAAAAACTACATACCTTTGTATACCTAAGGCGTGCTCACTGTAAATTTCTACAAGTGAAGTTAGAAAAAGCTCAAAACTGTAAGCTTGTATTCAGTTTAAAGTCAGGAAGAGCTCAACATTTTTTTTTTTTCTTTTCTTTTTTTTTTACTCTTTTTAATGTCTCTTTAGAACCAATGAGAACACATTTCTTCTATTGTCTTTATTGTCTCTTGACATAAGATAGCATGACCATCTTCTGAAAAAAACTCATTAATATGCATATACACTATTTTGTTTACCAATATCAATATGAACTTTTATGTAACAACTTATTACTTACTTTCTTACAGACACTTGGATGCATGGATAACTTGCTCTGTACTAATTATTGCTGTTTATATCTACAGACATGATAGTGTAGCAATATTTTTAGTTACGTGTGAAGAGTAAGGATGAAAAGTCAACTGTTTCATTCCTCAGATTCAAACACCAAAGATTAATTAATTAGGCAGATCAAGCTTCTATTACATTTATGTCTAAGAGTTCTTAAAACTAAAAAATGGAGCATTTGTATTTATACATGTATGTTTAGAATAATAAGAATTGTTTTTTATATATTATAAATTTATCTTTGGCTACTCTAAAATACTATATTAAACTTGAAAAGCAGTGAAAGTGTTACCATGGGTTTGAGAAGAATGCAGTTTTAATCAAACTATGTAGATGAATTATTGTGCTGCAGCAGATTACTGAAATTTACATTACAAGGCATTGACTCTTTTCCTAATATATCGTTATACTGTAGCACAGATAGTTCACATAAAGATGTCATGAACATCATTATCTTGGTTGGAGCTGAATTCCTGACTCTGTTAATAGCAATGAGAGTTTTGACATGATTTGCAGAGACATTAGGAGTTTTATTTGGGGATTCAGCCCATTGCTTGTTTATCTATCAGCTGTGAAAGTTATTTTAAAAATTCTGTCAGAGAGGGGCATATCACTCAAATAATTTTCAAGTTTGTTTATAGAAACTGGGAAATGTCAATACCTTTTGCCCATTTCAAATTTTCAACTTCAACTGGAAACAGGACCCTTTCCTAGTCCCACAGATTTTTTTTTTTTTTCATCCTTCTGCAACGGTTGTAATTGACAACAGAAATGAAGAAAAAGATTAGAAAATCCATGAAAGTTCCTCCAAAACAGGATAAAACACAGTATGACTAATTAAAGTACAGATCTTAAGTCTGTTAAAAATGCTTAACTTGCCTGTGTAGTCAAAGGAAAGGTGTCCTTGATGGCATTTAATTAAAGAACTTGACTTCTTATTTACTTCTTACCCATTTTCATTTTGCAGCACAGGGTTAAGAGAAATGGATTTTTAGAACAGAAATTTTAACTAAGCTACAAAATTTTAACTACATGGGGCACTGGATCAAGTCTTAAATGCTTCAACTCAAACATCTGTGAGATGTCATAGTGCAAACAGAAAAGTGTTAGTTTTCTCCTTGAAGAAACAATTAGGTTGGTATAGGCATGCAGTGTTTTCTTTTTATTTAATTTTTTGTACTCATAATTATCAATGTTAAAATAGAAATAAAATAGAAATATTTGTTTTTAATAAAATTCTACATAGGTTTGAATCTACTAAAGAAATATTTGCATTTTTGACACTGTCAATACTTTTCAAAAGTCTTCAAAAAAGGGTAATAATATCCTACAAAGCTATGAGAGAACGAAGTGACTGAATTTATTTTAAGAAGATAGGAACTGTGGCAAATCACCCGGAAAAGATAGCCCCCCTCAATGTTTTATAAAAGAAAACTAAAGCTATTTTCAGAAAAGTAATCAAAAAATCTTCAGTAAAATAAGCACTACAGGGATTTCTTCAAATCATGAAGACAACTGTAATGTAACATATTTCGGGGTATAAAGACCCTACCAATGAAAGTGTTGTCTATCTAAAGATATTTTAAGCTTCAGCCTGTATATACTGAAGCCTTCTTAAAGATCTGGAGGTATAACAGATTCAGAGTTATTGGGAAAAAGCACACAGAAACATATGCAGAAATAGCTACACTTAAGAAAGAATTTGACAAATTAGAAAAGAACATAAATGAAAAATGAAATAAAAGAGGAAGCAAGTTAAAACTCTGCTGTGGTTTTTTTCGTGCTTCAAAAAATCACGACTTCAGATTCTGTCAGGTACCTTTTTATAAACGTTAGTTCTATGTTGTAGGACCTTTGATCTCTCTCCTCACTAGTGAGAAATGTTGAGATCAGTTGGCCCCAAATGTTCACTGAACTGCAGAAAGACTTTCTTTTCGTAGATTATGTTGAATGTCCATGAAAATCAACAGGTTGTTATGTGATGAAGAAAAATTAACCTGATGGTCTAGATTAAAGACCTGTATACCATTCACCTGTTATATAGACAGATGAACAGATAGATGGATAAAATAGTAAATCATCTGATTTGCAGTGAACTTTGCATGAAAGCAGAGTTTCATGATGAATTTTAGGACAAGGTCATTCAAAGTACTGTGTGATCAAGGAATAATCTCACAAAGTGCTTAAATATTTGCTTAACTTTCAGAGTGAGACTCTTTAGTATTGACTGGAAAAAGAAAGAGATATGTTGAGAGCAGAAAGGATGATAGCAGGACAAACTCAATGATTGAGTTTTCAAAATATTTTTTTTTCATTCAAATTAAATTGTATTTAATAATAAAAGTTGCATACACCCTTTACTATGAGAAAATTATGTCACTTTTTTTTGCTTTCTACTAGATAAGCAATTAAAGATGAAGGGACATGTCTTGCAGCAGTTCATCTATTTTTGTCTCATTGAATATCAGCTAAAAAAGAGAGAATTCAACATAAAGATCTCTTCTTCTCAGCTTGTCCCTTGTGGTTTTATGTTGTTCAAACATGACTTAAATCATGTCTCTGATTCTTCCTGACTTCTTGGATGTGCCTTGTGTGCTTATACCTTAAGTTCTCTTCACACTGTACTCTGTATACTTCGTATTTTGTTTTCTCAGTATTTTTCAGACGTTTTCCACTTTGTAAAATTTCATCTTCCATTCCTACTTTTCTGACTGCAAAATACGTGCGTTCATTGAAGAGTCCCTTCCTAGCAGACATTCTTTGTGAAGGTGTATCTGTGCCACCTAGAATGGAAATGCAAGGGAATTTTTGTAGTAATACTAGGAATTCTTTTTACCAGGGAGAAAAATTGAAAAATTAGTATGGTCTTAGCTTAATGTGATCTTTTCCTCATGTTGCATTCTTCAAGTCCAATGTGTTAGGGTTTTTAGGGTGGACATGGCAAGGAGATTGCCTTGTGAGATCTTGTAGATTTATCATTATGCTCCTTTTTCCCCATTCACTGCATTTTCTAGTTTTTCCATGACTGGGAAGTCTCTTATGGTCCCTTATGACATGGGTGAGAAGCATTTTGTTCAAGGCCTTATTGTACCCAAGGGACATAAGACTCTGTTCTTAAAACTCCCAGCAAAATGCTAACTTGAGGCAGTTTCAAGAGGCAGAATGCAAAGTCCTCTTCACAGTTTTACTGTACAACAGTAAGGATGGTGAAGTAACTTCAGCACAAAGTACTTAATCTACTTAACTCCCTCTTCAGTATCCTCAATTCTTATTATCTGTTCCTCCGGAAAAATGGTATTTTCTGTTTTCCACTCCATTTCTATTGCCTTTATAATGACGGGGTAGAACAGATCTTTTCTGTCAAAGGTAGAGAAATGGAAACCCTAATAGATCCACAAAAAGGGAATATGACATGTAGCACACAAACATTAAATTAATGCCCAGTTCTTTAGTTCAGATTTGGGTATAGGTCAGATGATCTTGCTCTAGACTGCTGATGGAGGAGAACTCTGACCTTTTTTCTGGACATACAGATAAAGATACAGAAAAAGATCATTTTAAATACCTCAGTTATATGGAAACCAGTTTGCACAGGAGCTTTTCAAATACTTTTTCACAGTGACTATATCCCCAGTGCTCTCAGCACTGGGGGTTATGCAAGAGGGTTGAAGGGTCGTCAAGAGGTTACCTTGGCCACCAGTCTCTTTCCAAGTAAGGTTGTCATACAGTGTCACTGACAAATTTTGAGTTTTGCCTTGCATTTACTAGCTGTTTGTCTTTACAGAGGTCCTGTCTTATTACCAAAACTTTGGAAATTTCTTCAATATCCTTAAAAAGGTATTCATTTAGACACTGTTTAAAGGTTAGGTATCTACTTCAAACCTGGAAATTCAAGGTCTGTTTAAGCAGGGACAGGAATCTTTAGTAGTTCTTTATTCCCATTCTGAGACAGAACTCATTTTTTGGCTAAACACAATAAGATAAATGAAATCCCATCTTTACCTAAGTAATTTTTCCTCTTGAATGTTGAAACAATTCGAAGTTAAAATACCTTGAGTACCCTCCAGGTATATTTGAATTTTCTGTTGTTTTCTAAAGGTAAAGAATAAAGCATCCATTAAATATAACATATTTGACATAGTGTTATTTTTATTTGAATTGATACTTAACACTACCAAGAACTTTTTCCTGTGTGGTGAACACCTATGTTTGATTATAATTGCTATCTTTGTGTGAATAATCATTTCATCCACTCAAAATTCAATTAGAGTATTCATACTTGATCAGATATTTGATAAGTAACACTGGCCTAATTTCATTCATTAGGACAAAACCTTATAAATCAGGCAAAAATAGTAAATTTAAGGAAGTTGTATGAAAAGTAGACTAAGCTTGAACAATTGTTGGAGTTCAAGTATTAGATATTATAGTCATAACCAATGATCTTGACATTATTTTTCATCAGTTTTTACAATATCAGTATAAACAAATTACCTGAAGGAACTTTTTCCCATGAGGTGTGGCAATAAATATAAATAGATAAAGGGATTACATATTGTTTTGGTTTCGGCTGCCACCGGCAACAAAAGCACCACGTGGCCACCCCTCCCCCTGCTGCAGTGCGGAGGAGAATGGAAAGTAAACAGGCAGAAAACCGGTGGGTCGGGATAAGGGCAGTTTAACAAAACAGCAAACAGAGGGAACAGTAAAAACAACAGAATCACAGAATCACAGAATAGTAGGGGTTGGAAGGGACCTCTGTGGGTCATCTAGTCCAAACCCCCTGCTGAAGCAGGGTCACCTACAGTAGGCTGCACAGGATCTTGTCCAGGCGGGTCTTGAATATCTCCAGAGAAGGAGATTCCACAACCTCCCTGGGCAGCCTGTTCCAATGCTCCGTCACCCTCAGAGGGAAGAAGTTCTTCCTCATGTTCAGACGGAACTTCCTGCGCTTCAGTTTGTGCCCGTTGCCCCTTGTCCTGTCACTGGGCACCACTGGAAAGAGCTTGGCCCCATCCTCCTGACACCCACCCTTCAGATATTTGTAGGCATTTATAAGGTCCCCTCGCAGCCTTCTCTTCTTCAGGCTGAACAAGC
>Ga0065711_1037073_pt1 | contig 20225 bp, 9 predicted proteins | sample Hoacrofraction12_FD_59098 | JGI IMG/M metagenome (GOLD analysis project Ga0065711, IMG submission 59098) | Hoatzin crop microbial communities from Cojedes, Venezuela - Epithelial fraction 12 v2 (version 2) | ecosystem: Host-associated > Birds > Digestive system > Esophagus > Crop | place... | reverse complement strand
CAATAAAGAGAAAAGACGAGATGATGAGATATAGTGGGACTTTCCCCCACCCAACTCCACCTCGAAACTGTCTCTGTGGTGTGTAGAGGGGACGCTATTGGGATCTCAAAATCATGACGCGTCACGTCACGTACCATCTCGTGACAAAATTACCGGATTCGACCAGGTGGACGGGCCACCTTCACTTAACCTGGAAAAGGGACATGTATCTTGTATGCGTGTTCGATAAGTAGTAAGAAAAAAAGTGGAGCAACTGGGACAAAACTATTAAGTAACTACCTAAATAACATATGACATTGCTTGGTAACCTGATTGCTGCTGCAGACAGAAATTCAAATATTGATACTTGGTGATGGGTAAAATAAATTGGTTTAGCACAACTGTATAAATCTTGACTCAGCCTCCTTTACGCGCAGAGAAGCAGTGTTAACATGAATGAAAATAGAATCAGTGTAGCTGCAGAATAGCCCAGCAATTCTCTGCACTCAGCTGTTACTTCTAAAATGGCCACTCAATCATAATTAATCCAAGGGAAAAATCTAGAAGGTCCTTCACCCTAATTAATTTTACATTTGGAATTACCCTGGAAAGCCCTTTCCCATCAGGTTGCAGGTTCTCGCAGTGTACAAGGCTGAGACTGAAAAGCGAAATGTGCAGCTCCTTTTTTAGCTTTGCTTACAGCTTTTGTTTGAAAATATAGTCTGAAGGGACAGGGATTTGAGGCTTGGGGTGAAGGGGTCTTTTTTCTTTTTCTGTGTTTTCGATATAGTACTGTTGCAACTTAGGCAGCACAGTGTGTGGGTGGAGAAATTGGGAAACTGCCCTACATGGTTAGTGGGAAGAAGTTTCTTCAAAACATTATTCAACATACTTCAGTGCAGGGCACCTGCCGTGATTTACTTCGCAGAAGAAAAACTCACCCTTGATTAAGTGTAATGGAGGAGTGTGGCCTCTGAACTAAATGAGGTACCTAAAATCAAGGAGTGTGAGTATACTTGTGGATGTTCAGTTAGGTATCTAGTATTACTAAAAATACGAATAAAACATGTGAAAAGAGACAGAAAAATAACCGCATGTGTGTTTATGCTAATAGGCGCCTTTACAGGTAACAATGAAAATGTGCAGACAGTACGTACAATGAGGCAGGAGTAAGGACAAGAAGGAATCTCACCCGGTTCTAAGTTGCTGTGAGTTTCTTACGTTGTGCATGTAGTGCATGTAGATGAACAAGTAGTTCCATTTTCCCTGGGTGAGTACATCAGGGGCAGTGTATAACTAAAGAGAAAAGGGAACACGTTGTGGGTGAAAAATAGAGCCCCCAGTTCTGGCTCTTCGAGCTAAATGGCTTGTCTTTCTTGCAAGGTGGAAATTAATTGACTCTGTAAAGTGACTATTGGTATCTGAGAGCAAGTTCTGTTAGCTACCTGTTCTCTAAGGTGGTTTATAAATATTGTTTCAATTTCACACACACCCACCAGGAGTTTTTATCTTTTCTGATTTTCACATATTTGCTTTTTATTCATGCCAGAATTTTACTGATTGTTATGTTAACCAGTTAGCACGCTTGCGTTTCCATTCTTGATTTTTAAGTTTTTTTAAAGTCTTTTTGATCTTCTTTTAACACGGATAACTGCTGAAGAAAATGTCCCTCGTTGTTATGTATTATTAATCAACATGTAGCACACACAACATGTTCCCTTTCTGGCACCATGACTATTCAATATGTTTTGCAGGCAGCTGTTTCCTTACATTGTCTGTTTTCGTTCTGCTCAATGCAGCTTTGAGATTATAATGCTAAGATATATGATGTTTTTGCAGCTTTCTTTTTCTCTTCAGAAATTATTCTTGCCAAACTCAGTCTGCTTGGGTAGGCTTACAAGTTTGCTTACATGGCTGGCACTTGTTACCTGGTTGCAACAGGTGTTCTTGAAAAATCTGCGTATGTATACTGTCGTGTGTTGAGAATGGAGACAACTGCATAGGATTGATTTAGTGGACAGGCGCCTGGCATGTGAGAGCCAGTTACACAAGGGACTTCTTAAAATCCTGCTTCCCAAACGTGGAGGGTAGAAACAAGCAAATTACCTGCCCATTCTCTGCAGATCACAAACGAGGCAGAACGCTAAAAACAATTACAGGAACACAAACGTGCTGAGCAAGGCGTCTTGCGTGGGTGAATTGGCAGTTGTTGCCACAGAGCTGCAACCAGGTAATACTGGAAGATCAGAGCCTAAGGAGGGCCTGAGTTACTTATGGCAGGAACTGGGCAGATATTTGATAAAGAAAATACATAGAATATTTTATTTTGGGGCAGGGCACACTGTTTATCCCAAAAGGGCATGAAATAAAGGTATTTATTTCCATGGGGCTAGATATAAGCAAAGATAGTGGAAATAGAGAATTGACCAACAGTCGAAATTCCTAAAAATTGAGATATTTGTGTATAATTACAACTCCAAGTCTTTGAATGCTGATATGTCTCCTTTTGCCAAAGCTTCTAGAAAGCATTCTTATGTTTTAAAGTAGCTCAGCAGAACAGGCATTCACCGACCAAGATAAATAGCTATGCATTCAGGCAAACAGCAATCAAACCAAAACATTGTTGAATACTTTTCTTACAGTGAATGTTCAGCTATTTATGAGTATTGTTGAAATAATTAATTTTCGTCATGATCAGACTTCTAGACAAGCCTCTGTGTGAAGGAATACTCCCTTTCTATCTTTGTATCTTTTTGAAGAACTCCAGAGCCAGCATTATTGTTAACTGTATTGTAGAGGATCTTGGCTATGGCAACAGAGACGGCAAGCTCTCATGTGGTGTTGGGGGGGTCAGTGGAAGCTGTGCAAGAGGCACAGAAACCGGATAGAACCCTACTGATGTAATTGGCTTTTGATTTAAGATGGTTGATGTGAAATTCTAGTAGAAAATGGATTTCCCAATTTTATCAGGGTGCCTTTATGTGTGGTAAAAACCATGTGGGCTGCTGCGAAGGAGGCAGTAAAACAATACTGTCAAATCCATGCTTTTTAGAAGGATGAAATGGAACGAGATATTAGCCCAGAGAAGGAAGCACTTTGGAGCAAAGAGTTACTAACTTAATAAAAACAATATCTAAATGCAGAGAGTGGGGTTTCCATCCAAACAAGCATTTGGTGAAATAAAGGGGCAATTCATCAGAATAGCATTTTGTTTAAAATTTTTTGAATTAAACTAATAAAGGACATTCCAGTAGAACTCTGAATGAAACAAATTAAAAATCACTGTCATCATTACAACTGGGAGATGAAAAATATTTTAGTGCTTCTGTCTGGGTGTAGTGTCATTTCTAGTGGAAAGAACTTACCAAGAAACTCTGCACAGTTTGAAGGCCTTTGTCGTGAAATTGAGGTCTCTACTAGGAGCTAAGAGAAACCTGGTCTTTTATGCTCAAATTATAAAATGTTATAGAGAATCAACAGCACTTTATAAAATGTTTTTTTCAGATGTAATTCTTTATTACCGTTCATGAGCAAGCCAGGAGTTAAGATGTATATTACATTTCTGAATGGCATAATTACATTTCCCTCTGTTAAACTAATTTCTTTATCTTGCTTTTTTTTTTTAGGTGGTTTATCCCTAAACACAATAACTGAACTTCCAGTGGATGTACTGTACATGATGTGAAGTTTAGGATATTGTATACCTTTTTGCCAAAAGCTGCAACATTTTTGAAGAAAATCAGTTGCATAGTTACTGCTTGAAAAATACGACGCTTTATGCACAAATCACTCTGAAGATAAACTTTAAGCTGTTATGATGGAAAATGTATTTATGTTCATTGCTTTTCCTTTATAGTCTTTTATGATTAACAGAATGTCGTGCAGAGATCTACTGAATGTATTTCATTCTTTCTAAGAAGTGCCTCACACTGATTTTCACATCATATGGGGAAAACACTGGGGTCTTTTTTGATCTTCTGTTCAGTTTCATTAGACAAGGTTATCTTTTACATTCTAACCCTAGCTGTGTTTTCTTGCATCCTTTACTGTCTACATACTGATACAATTAAGACAGACTGATAAGCTGAATAAGCATTTTCAATGAAAGCTTCTTCTGTCATATATAAGAACTCTTCTAATGTCAAAGGATCTGAGCGACTTGATGACCTGAATTTCCAGGACAGAGCAAAAGGTTAAATAATCACAGTCTTTATAACTCACATTGATACAAGAATAGATTAATTGGGACCTAGATAAGCTAAGGACTCTATGTTTTGTCAAAACGGTTTAATCATAACCTTTTTTTCTACTTAAACACTCCTCTGTAAGTCATTTGTCTGTGTAAGAAAGCAAGATCCTTAAGATCAAGAACAACGAACCTAGCAGTTGGTATGTGAAAATCAAAGAAGAATATATTCTTAGTGGTTAGTATTTTACGTGCCTAGGCACAGACTGAATACAGAGTTATTCACCAATGCCACTAAACAGCCATTTCCAACACAGCAGTTTTCAGATTTCTGATTTCTTAACATTCTTTAAAGACATGTTTTTATAGATCGTCAAAATTGGGATTCCATCTAGAAATTGGTTTTTGCAATTTGTGAAAATTAAGCATCAATTAAAGAAAAACTATCTACAAAAATTAACCTGTCTTCAGAGTCATAGTTGACATTTTCTTTCTAGGTAGTATCTTTTTGTGTATGTCACTTTGTGTCAGCAAGCTGAAACTATATTCCAGTTGCCTTATGCCCTCTGAAGTACGTTTCATCTTCTAGGCAGAATACAATACACTGTAGCTTCTCAGTCCTGCCAGCAGCTGGCAAAAAAAAGCTTAATGTATCTAAGCACCTCAATAAAGTGAAAGACTTGAAAAAGCCTAAATCAGGTCTCCAAGGCTGAGCCAAAATGTTAGGCTAATATTGCCCACAGTCTTCTACTTTCAGAAATTCTGTGGCATTTGTGGTGTTTCAACAGCATACCTGAAAAAACATTAAGATTATGATTTCCTTCTTCATTAAAGTAATTGAGTTTTCCTGTGGTATATGCAGTCTAACAATAGGTGGAAGAGGTATAACTATGAACAATGAGATGTTTCCATGTTCTGAAACAGTATTTGAAAACTGCTTAGTGAAAAAAATTTCCCAAGATGTTCAGAAGAGCTAGTAAACTGTGAATACTGGAGTACATATTTAATACAATTAGGCATATTGGGACAGTGCTTGGCATTATTCTTAATCCATGTATTAATCAGACTCTGATTATGACCTCAAGATTGATACTTCTTGCTAGAGAGTTACAGCATCTTTCTCCTCCTTCATCCTGCACCCTCTTCCAGTGAAGCTTAAAGGAGGCATGCTGTGCTTCTTTGGCAGATCAGGACTCAAAATGACAGTCCTTCCAGTAGCCACTGCACAGAAACATAGAATACCATTGCTTCTTTCACTGTAGATTAAGGCTTTTGTAGTTTTATTTCTAGTTCTGATATCACTACAGCATCTGGTTCCTCAGTGACTATGAGCCTTGTCAGGATAGCTTCAGTTGAGCTACACAGTATGGGATGAGGTGGGAATGAGAAGGAACATATGAGGAGATGTCACTGTTTTCCAGGGTCTGCTTTGACCCCTAGAATGAGATTTTTAATAAAATTTCTAATGCAAGCAGTAGCCCTTTAGCCTGGAAAATGTGGAGTAGGAATTTGACCCAACAGAAATCCACATCCATTTGTATGTCTGCATTATACTCAAGACACTTCATAATGACGTAATTCAGCTAAAGGGAATGTCATTTACAGAAAACAGGATTTTTTTTTTATTACATACATTAGAATGTGATGAACTAAAAATATTTTTAAAATAAGTCTTTTTGTGACTCATAGGTTTAATATGTTAAACCTATGGCATTTCTTAACATAAACTTACTAAGACAAATTAAGATACAGCCGTATTTTGCAACAGTTGCCTGTGTTCCAGTTTTTCAGAGTTCAACCTGAAATGTTTTACGCGTGATTTTTCAGAGGTGATGAGAGCCTGCTACCTCTACTGAGCTTACTTGCAACTGCAAGTAGTCATGAAAACCCACTGTGTCTTACATTAGATAGTAAGAACAAGACTAATGAATATGTCTGAAACTTTTGGCAATGTCTGAGTGCCACAGATGTTACATCAAATACTGCGAACATCTGAAATAAATAATCCCAATGTACAGACCATCACGCAGAACTGTAATGCTAAAAAGTGGAAGTGTATTCAGCATTTATATTCCTTTCTCCACCCTTTTAACAGAACGTGCTCTAATAAAATCTTGCTTGCTCATAGTTTTATTTTCCTTTTACTTGATCCTGTGAATTCATCATAATCGTATGTTTAAAGCATCAGTCTACTACCATGGAAATGGCTGATGTCACAAATTCAGTTAGAACTTCATAACAGGATCAAATATAAAAAGAAAATGGGGCTAGAGAAGAAGAAAATCATTGTTAAAATAGCAAAGCTTAGGTCACAAGCTAAAAGGAAAAAGTACACAGGGATATAAGAAGAGTAAGGCAATTTATTATTTAAATCTGTTAGAGGAAAATCCTTTAAAATTTTCTCTTTCAAATACAGAGCGATGTTTTTAGACTTGTATGTAAAAAACATATATGTGTATCATAAAAGCAAGCTTTCTAAATTCTTACCCCTTGAACTATTGCATATATCAAAACAGAAGTCACAAAATAAATAGCCACAATAGTGAACAAGAAGTGAAGGTCTTAATGAAAAGAACAGGAAAATTAAGAGATGGTATATATACTGCTTATTCATTACTGGAAAAATTAATCGAAGTAGCATTTAAAGATCTATTCAAATTAATTTTGGCATGTTCATGAAGTGACCTTTCTCTGAGATCAGATTTTGCATCTTTTTAGTCATTTTTACGATATCATCTAAGACTTCAATTTCATGGGCTGGCTGCAAACTTCTTACTGGCTGTATTACATGGTCTGTCAGTCTTGTCAGATACAGTATGTCTTGGAGAAAAAAGGGACTCTACAAGATGCTTAGTGGCACTAAGTGAGCTACTTTTCCATTCCCAGTATAGAATGTAACCAGCTGTTACACTGTTACTAATAGAAAACTAGCAACGGGGGTAAGAAACAGATAAATTATAACAATTTGAAGACAGAGCAATTCTGGAAGAAGAAGATGTAAAGAGGTGCTGCAGCCTTCCAAAGGTATTTGTAAAAATTCCAGCAAGTGGCAATTTCTTTCGTAATTACAGGACTAAGGAGCCTTATGAATAGGATAAAATTTTAAAATATGTTATTTTTCTCAGTATTTCCCTGTTGGCTAGCTGAGATTGTTTGCCACTTACATTGCTTTTTGGATATCGCACTCTTAATTGTCCACCTTTTCTCATGGACACGTAGGTTCCAAAAGCCTATAGAACCCAGCAGAACAACAAGGTGTCCTTAAAAGTTGGGTGTTGAAATGCTCTGTATCGTGATACCCAGCTCACTTTTTGAAGAATTCAGCAGTTAAGTTCACTTCTTATGCCTCAGAAAACTGACAAATGTACTGTTTATACAGAGTAACAGAGGTCATGGTGCTTACATTAAAGGTGCATTGTATAGATGGGCCTAACAGAAGATGCAGGTGAGGTGTGCTGTAGACCCTTTTTGTTCTGTCACCTTTCTAATAGAGGGACAGATATGCCCAGATCTTGCCTGAACTTGGAGCCACAAGGTAGGTGGACTGTGCAATTAGACCTGCATAGGTGGAGAGCCACCATTTACATATGCACTGAGAGATCTAAGGACAAGGAATAGATACCTTCTTGTCCTCTATTCTGTCTTCTGGGTTAGATTATTGTACAAGTTATATTTATAAACCACTTCTTGTTACTCGTTTTGTGCAGTGTTTGAATACTTACTCTGTATTACCAACAGCTGCACATCTAAGACGCCAATCCAAAACACATTGGAATCAATGGGGAGGTCACACTGACTTCAAAAAAGAAGTGAATTGAGCCAAGACGTTAACATGAAAAGCTTGTTCTGTAAAAAAAAAAAAAAAAAAAAAATTAAAATCTTGGTAATATTATTATGTTGGGCACTCAGAGGTTGCTCATAGCAAACACATTCCATTTTCATAGTAAGAAAAAGTTTATGCTACCTAAGTTTAGCTTATTATTATCTAATTGGAAGCCAGGCATAAACTCCTTTCAGTCAGCACTTCATTAAATTTACAAGCATTCCCACACACACTTGTGTGGGGGATGCGGAACAGATTAGAGACATTTAAATACTTGGAGGCTGGCTTTGGCACAGAGCTATTTATCCAGACCCACATGTTTTTTTTCTGTACATAGAGGGCGAAAGGGGAAAACTATTTCACGTTACAGTCAGATGCTGCCTACATTTGTCCACCTGCCCACATCATAAAATCGTTTATAACTGTAATAAATGTAGCCATTCAGACTAAGATTTGCCATGCTGAATGCCAGTCTCAGGCTTTGTCTAAGTTTAGACTAAAAGGGCATGTAGTGACAGGACAAGGGGTGATGGCTTTAGACTGAAAGAGGGTAGATTTAGATTAGATATTAGGAAGAAATTCTTTACTGTGAGGGTGACGAGGCATTGAAACAGGTTGCCCAGAGCAGGTGTGGATGCCCCCTGCCTGGAAGTGTTCAAGGCCGGGTTGGATGGGGCTCTGAGCAACCTGGTCTACTGGAAGGTGTCCCTGCCCGTGTCAGGGATGTTGAAACTAGATGATCTTTAAGGTCCCTTCCAACCCAAACCACTCTATGAATTTATGATTTCTAAGACTGGCCTTGGAGGAGATTATTTGTCTTGAAAGATATGCCAGCTAGCCTTGTGTGTCATGTCCATGTCTCGTTACAGAGTGACATCACCCGAATGCCAAAGATGTGCCTTTTTGCTAACTTTCCACCTTTCTGTCAAAAGTCATGCAAACTGGCTATGTTGCAGTATTTCCATCTTGGAAGGCCTACAGTTTAGAAATGAGCCACATGAAAAGACAAGTACGTTCTGGATAAAAGTGGTGCCGTATGGTGATAGTGAAGCAGTGTCATAGCAGGAGTTAAATCCATGCAAATACCTCTTATTTTTTTTTCTACTGTTTGAAACCACTTTTAGTGCTACATTTTGTATATAGTGACTATAAGTACCAAAACAAAGTACTGTTTTTATACCTTGCTGCTTTTTTTCCCCTCAGTGGAGCAGTGAACTTCTCTAAAGTAACGAGTTATTCATGTAGCTGTACAAGATTCTCAAAAATTGCATGAAGAACATTGTATGACCTGCTAGCATCTGTTCAGGTCATGTCTTCACATGCAAAGTTTGCAAGAGCTTAAAGATAAATGTGAAAAATTTTTTTGCTTTGAGGTAGCGTAGCTATCCATAGGACAGACATCAAGGATGGAGGGAAGAGAATTAGGAAACTCACTCGGGCTCTTGATTTGCGTTGTCCAAACCCACCTCCTAAAACTTTTCAATCTATAAGGTGCAAGATCAATTAATTCTTTGCAACGCCGGGCTTGTCAGTCATAAATGACTTGTAAAATTTCTCAGGGAGTTTGTAGCTAACATTGCTGTCTCCCTTAGTCTGCCTCTCGAAGCAAGCCTTGTGTACAGGAATCACAGGTAACAAGGTTTCCATGATGTCAAAAGGAAGGAAGTAAATACCATCTGATCTCAACAACTCCAATACCCCCGCAAGACTGTTATTAGAAAGGAGTGGATATTTTTTCATCCTCTCCCAGGAAAATTCCAGAAGAGATTGTAAGACCTGCAATTTTCCCTTCTAATAAGTGCTAAAAATACAGGAAAGGACTTCTTGTAAAATTAAACTTTCACCTCTAACCTACATATTTATTTTTCTCTTCTTAATGACAAATTACACAAACAAAATAACATGCATTTGCTAATGCTTTTTTCCCTTAAATGGTTTTCTAGCATGCTCAGATTCAATTCCCCAGTTATGCCTTCACATTGCTTGGTGTATTTTTTGTTATGCTATAATGCCACTGAATTATTTTATTTTATACACTTAGGAGCTTCCAAAGATTTCCAAAGAAAGTCACTCTTTTTACAAGACTTGGCAGATGAACAACGAACAGTTTTGGCAAGAAAAGCTATCTTTTAACTGACTAAACAGAAAATATAAATGCATTTTTTATATACCTTAGAAATTTTTACCACAGAACTTTGTAAATTTATTAATTTAGGGGTTTAAATTAGACAACTGAAATTGGGTTATTGTTGGACAATTCATACAAGATAATATTTTTATTCATTCAGCTCTATGACAAAGTAGTAGAACACCTCCACTGTGTCTTCAGATTAAATGAACTTTAAAAGTATTGACTACGTTTCAAGGTAAACACAGTAAAATTCTGATATCATTGAACTCAATGGCTATGTTCCTTTTAACTGCATTAGGGCCAGGATTTCACTTTCTGTTATCATGAAAACAATGTTTCCTTAGGTTTTTTTGTATTATTTTAATCCAAATTCTGAATGTTTCTTCTGCCTTCTCTGCCTTTCTGCTAAATTAGGTGTATTTTCTCATAAACTGTGTTACTAGAAAGACACAAGCAATTCCAATCCCCTGCATCTGAAAGTGACTATGGGTTCTAGCTGCTTTAATCTGAGTACACAACAAGGTCTTATTTTTAGAAAATTTCAGTTCCTCACTCTGAGAAAGCCATGCTTCTTAAAAGGTAAGGTAACTGAAAAGGGCTGACAGATGTAAAAGTGGCAAGGCAAGTAAAGACAGTGAATCTAGGCAGATCTGTGTTTACAGTGGTACATGGTACAGTTAAAAAGAGAAAACTTGTATTTAAAATGGATCAGGAAAAACAACTGATTCATATCAGTGAGAAGAAGTAAGGGCATTGCTACATTAAGAACTGAAAATCCAATAATTTGGCAAATTTTAGATTAGCGTGGAAAAACAGTGAAGAATACATTGTTTTGCATTGATGGTAGATGTGACTTCACTGGATTTTTCCAACTGTAGTGTCTGTGATTTGTTGTCTGAAATCAAAGTAAGGAGAAGGCTCAGAAAAAATCAATGTCTAGTCAAAGGAATTACAAATTCCTTTTCTTAGGAATTACATTTTCCAAAAGTAATTCATACATTTTTACTACCAGAGCCTTATTAATGAGTTTCAAAAACACCTTTGTCAGACTGCACAGCTTTTTGACATTATAGAAGTGAAATATCACAGTTTTCTGTTTACCTGCCTTTTTTTAACTAATCAGGTTCCTAGTTAGATCTGTATGCGAATTTTGATCCAATGAGCTAAAGCTTTTTCAAGAGAGAATTGGGTCTTCTTATCAGTACAATTCTTAATGCTATGCAATAAAATAATAGTAGGAATAATTTGACATTTCAAAAGGAATTGATGAGGTGATGAAGTGTTTAATTAGGTAGGAATCAGACACAGGTCAAGATGTGATAGCACCTCTAAAAGGTAATGAAAATAATTTATAAGTGAAATAGTCCTTTCAGAAAGTGTGATTATAATAGACATATTTCTTAAATAGAACCATAATTCAAAAAGCACTCAAGGAGCAGAGATAGCTAATCCACTACCTGACATTTTCATGTATTACTAGGGAACAGTAAGTTTTCAATAGAGGCTGAAGTCAGATCCAGAGCAAATCGTAGTGGCTATATATGCATTTTTACATCTTATAAAAAGAAAGCGTGATCCAATTATGTTAAACTTCTAGCTGTAAGCTTTTATTTGTAATGACAGTGATAAGCTGCAATAAATAAGAGATTCCAAGGAATGGAGATGGGGAGAAGAGTAAAACGCTAACATCTAATGAAGGCCAGACTGGAAGTAATAGAACCATCTTGCCCCCTCTTAGTAAGGACTGGGAGTATGATTGCTTATTCCGCACACCAATGACTCCTGCAGCGTCTCCACAGCTATATATATTTTAGTCATATGATTTAGTTTTAGATAGTCCTGCGAGGGGCAGGGAGTTGGACTCAATGATCCTTATGGCTCCCTTCCCACTTGAGACATTCCATGATATTGCTGGCAACAGTAAATCTGCACACAGCTGAGCCTGTGTTCCCAAGCAGGGACAGGACAGACGTGGTCTGTATAGCTGTCGATCAGTGCATGAATTCCTCGACAATTATCTAAACATTGATGCTTTGATCATACTCATAAGACAGCAATCCAGTCAGCACTATTCCCAAGTACATTGCAAATATTGATTAATTTTTACACATAATGATTTCTGAGGCACAGGAGGTGCCTCCTTGTTAAGGAGATAAGCGACTAGGGCCAAGACACATTGCAGAACTGCACAAAGGTAGGGCTAAGCAAGCTTCAAGGACTAGACCTCTTTATCCCCTTTCCCAAAAAAGTAACATGCTGACAGATCCTTATCTAAGGTACTCTTAAAAATTTCCAGCAATAGAGACTTCACAGCCTTCACAAGTGATCTGGTCCAGTGCTTCTCAACCCTTTCTGTGAGTTTTCCTCAATGTCCAGTTCCAATCTTTCTTGCTGTTGTTGAAGCCTATTACATATCCCTCTTGAATAGACGATAAATAATTACCTTCTTCTTTGCAGCAACATTTTACGTACATGAAGGTTCTTCTTGGTATTATTCCTACATCTTTTTTTAGGTTAATTAACCTCAATTTTCCCAGTCTTTCTCATAGGTCCTGCATTTGATGAACTCCTTCTTGTAGCCCTGTTCTGGATTCTTTGCCATTGGTTGGATTTTGCTTAGTGTTCTTCTTGAAGGTAGTGTCCAAAACTGAAAATACCGAAAGCCTTAATAACGCAGAATCAAAAGTTGAAAATTTTGGTCTCTGCCAATTTGAAAGCATCCAGCTCACTGAAGTATTCTTATGCTGTCCTGTACAGGTGTTGTCTTGGCCACATGCTTGCATTAACTTTGTTAGAGAATGCTAATCCGAAAATATTAAACCTTTAAATTTTGTCTGCATGATCTAGCATTAGTTTCTCCTGTCTGTCCTGTAGCAGAGCAGCCATTCCCTTCTTAGTCTTATAGTGCTGATGTGCATATATGCTGCTTCTCCTTGTATCTAGTTCATTTTCTACCTCACATCTTCATATGTGCTTACCTAACTGAACCTACTTTCCACCTTCTGTGCGTTTTGCTTATGCTTGGTGCCAGTGGAACCCATCGTGAAGCAAACTGCTGCTTTCCCACATTCCCCATCTCCTACTTTGTGTCCTTAGTATCACCTTTTTTGCCAGTTCTTATAAACCTTTGTCTTCTTTGACTTGCCTTCCTGATTTCTGCATTTTTTCAGTCTGCTGATTTCATTTTACATTGCTCCATTTCTTTTTAAAGGTGATCAGCTCTCATGTCATGGTCACTCCATTGTCACTCTGTTCCTCTTTACTTTGCATTCTCAACGTTCTCAAACTCATTGGTTAGAATCCAACTTTAAAGACGCTTTTACTATTTGATACTTCTCTGTCTGCATCAAAACATTACTACTAATTCATTCCCAGAACTTTCTGAGCAGTCTGCATACTGTCCTATACTTCCCCCAAAGTCACACCAAATTTCTGCAGAATTTAGTTGATGTTACCTGTGTTAACCACAGAACATCTTTCTCCTGTGAAAGCCCAAATAAGGATAATCATTCATTCCTTGATCTAACATGTACCACCACCACCCATGCAGTTTATTTGGAAGATTAGAAGTAGAAATATTTTGAGGGTTAGAAGTAGAAATATTCTTCCCATATTTGGAACAATTTGTAGCTTGTTCCATACTATCAGCCCTTCAAGCCGGATGGCAGGGGAATGTAAGTAAGAGAGCTTTTGCTGTGCCTAAAAGGCATAGAGGTTGTTTGGGCTTGCTTCCTTCCTGAGACATTTTGGATACAAAAGGGAGAGGCCAGCTCAAAGTTTACCAAACAAAATTCTTAGATCTCGGTGCACATCGTACATACCTTGGTAACAGCAGCATAAGACAGAATACTTTGTGCATTGTACATTCGTAGGTCTGATCCACATGCTTTAGTAAGGGCATAGGAAACTAGAGCCATTGGTTGTCCTAACAGCCACAGTATACCTTTCTTTTTAATTTACACAATGAAGATAATGAGATGATAGACGCTATGATTATTTTCATAACTATACATCATATTTTATTCAGTAAGGCATGACTTTAACGTGGGGTCTGAAAGACTAATCAGTGAGCAAACCCTCTAATTAAAATGTACTCTTATTTGTAATGTACTTTTAATATTCCCTGAATCTTTAGCTGATGATTGAAATGTTTTTTTGATAATAATATATGCTATTTTATCTAGTTTTCATTTTCTCTAGAAACATCTGTGAAACAGAAGGGATGAGACTTTCTCTTAAAAATTGTGGGAACACATAAAATATACAGTACACTTCCTGTTATAGAAGGATATTTATTAGTCTAAATACTTGTGCAATATTTGGCAAATGATCAAAACTAGTTTCTCCTGATGTGTTTACAATGTTCTAAATTAAAAGCAAAGCCTATTTTCAAGTGACATTTGTCATAAACTGAAATGTTTCTCTCATGCTGCATGTGGTTGTACTTTCTGCTTAACAGGATAAGCTCCAAATGTTGAGTACAAAGTTTGCAGCAAAGTTCTTGTGAGAATTGAACTTGCCATCTAGCAATTCTTCGTGTAAGAAGAACCAAAGGAGACTTTCCCCCAGTGTAGGATTTTTTTTCTATGACTGTATGTTTACTTAACTTTCTGCCTGATGCTGTACTTAATCAGCTATACTGAGAGAAATTCTTTTGATTTCATTGCATATTCTGTTGCTCTTTACCCTATTTTAATGTTCTTTCCCATAACCTTTGAATGGTAAAATGGTCACAGACAAGAACAGAAGAGCTCCCATTTCTCTAGTGAATGCTTCAGAAATGTACTAAAGCATAAATTTAGCAGAAGTTTTGAACAGACGTGGTCTTCTACATCAAGCTGTGAAAAAATAGCTCGGCATGCTACAGAAATGCACTTTCAGTGTTACAAAAATTACTCAGTACCGTATGCAAAACATTATCTTTTCAACTCAGGTTCAAAACTTGTTATACAAACCTGTTTATTAATTATCATTATTGTTTCCTAAGGGCTTTTGACAAGTTTTGAGAGAAAACTGGGTCAGTTCATAATAGCAGCTTTTGAATGTATCTCACCATTACACATGTATTCAAAACCCATGCAACATGTAACATGTTGCAGAGGAAAAATGTGCTTGGGTCATGTTTCATGTTATAAATAGGCAGATAGGCAAAGGCATACACTGTAACATTTCCAAGAAAAACACTTCATATTCCAGTAACCTGCCCTCTTTTTATATCTCAGGTTTAGTAATCTTTTTACTGAGTTGCAGACCACCCTTGGACTTTTAGTCATCCTTGAATTTAAATAAAAATTATTGGCATCTGGAGTTTTATTTCTTTTTGCCTTTACCTAAGTGTTTTAATAACCATGACTGGTCCTGATTGAAATTCCAGTGAGAGAATCTGCTGCAATTCAGGAAAACCACCATTTTTCACAAGCAGGCAACGGCCCCGTGGATATTTTAGGACTGTAGCTTCAGCTGAATCAGGGATACTTGAAAGAGAGTGAGTAAAACAAGTGTGCATGCAGTCTTAAAAAAAAAATTAAATTGCCTTGTGTCCCAACCCTTGAGTACCTCTCTATCGACAGAGCACACTTTACTTCCTGTTCTAAAGGATTCGAGTGGCAACAAAAAATTTCGTTTCCTATGAAGTAACTACAACGTAATTAACTACAATTTTTGAAGCCAAGCATTTTCAGATATGGTGCAGAAAGTATTTTACAAAGCTGAAGCAGACAACGCAAGAAAATAATACTGAAAGTTGGTTATTACACCACGTTCTGTAAAGGAAGACTTGTATAATAAATAACAAGCATGGCCCAAGCTATCAAACCATGGTTACATGACAAAGAATACTGTTGTTTCTTTGTCTTTTTACATTCTTCCCATTGCCAGCACGTCTATTACATCACACAAAAAGATTCTACCATAGCAAAATGAGATGCTGGTTGAAGGCTGCATCCTGTTTTCTTCTTCTGATGTAAATATCAAGTAAAACAATGTTGCGAGAACATTTATACCGAATGAAAGCCACAGGAGGGTAGAGGAATTGAGATTATCCCACTACACAGGGGTCAGGAAGAAATTTAGATGGGAAGCACTGCTTATACAAGAACACACCATGATATTAGAACTGATATTGAGAGATACATTCTGGAGAGCAGGAGTAAACAAGGAGGTCAAGTTTCTTTAGGCTCAGCTCTAAATATTTGCATTTTTCGTATTTAATTAGGATTACTCATTTATGCTTAGATATCCATACATTTTTTAGGAGATACAGATAAACACAATAAAGATGCAGGTAACTGAAGAAAGAAACATTTCAAACTGAGCAAAGATGCTGAATTCAAGCAAACTGGCCCTGGCTAATTTGAGGTTCTAGTCAAGGGATGTGCATGGGACTGAACTAATGACCCTGTGATTTCTTTATTTTAAGAGACAGCTTCAGGAACTTACGGAAAAATTGAGCATCTGGAATCTGAACTGCAATGGATGGGAAAATGAAACAGCTTCATCTAGATTGCTACTAGTGCTGCGGGAAGCTTTCTGTGATCTGCCCATGGGAATCAATAGGAGGGATAAACAACCTTTGTCAACGATTGGGGGACATGCGGTAATCACTCTTGAGCAACAGCAGTGTATTTTAGGCCATTGTTACCCTGATACACTCCAATGCTCTGTCAGGAAAAAAGTCTGCTTCCAGCCACATTATAAAGACATGGTATAGAGAGCACAGACTCTGGCACGGTCTCTGGAGTCTCTCTGTAATCTCTTGAGGGCACACATGAACGGCAAGGGAGTATCTTCCTTAAAAAGCATTGTCACATGAGTTTTATCTGAGCAGGATTATCAGAAGAAAATAGACATTAACAAACGCTGCAGACTTGCATGAAAATAAGCTAGTGATTAGCAAGTGTCACATGGACAGATTATTACAAATAGTGATCGAATGGCTCCAGGAGGCTCTCAGGCTTTTCTTACTGCTCAAATTCATTATATCACTTCCTACTTATAAAGTAATTTTCTGAGAGCCAGATGACATTTTGTACAATCTGACATGCTACTTAACTGTTTATCACATGAAGCGTGATCATAATACATAAAAGTGAAGAGTTCTAACATTTTTTTTAATGTAGAGAAGTCAGTTTCCTTCTCAAAAATGATTCTGCATTTGTTAAGAAGATGAGAGACTTCTGACAAAACAGTGATTTATAAAGAATTCAGACTGCAGATGAGTTATTGTTCCCTCTGCCTGTCATTTACAAGCCACACTTCCATTTTTTCCATACCTGAAGAGGCTAGTGCATAGATATTACATAAATCACACCAGGGACCAGTATAGACATAGGAAGTTCCATAGTAGAATCTCAGATACAAGGCATTCTTTTTAATTTCCATAGATCTCCACTGTGTGACTAGGATTCACAGTGAAATTTGCTGTTGATCTAGGAAATTATGTAGATTAGTGCATAAACCAAAAGACTGTACCTCCCTTCCATACCTATTAACACTAGCACTGATGAGTTGTTCTATAGACAATTAGGAGAAAACTCTGTACTGATAGCCCTGGTCTTCATGGGAGATTTCAGCTTCCCAGATATTAACTGGCAACACAACACTACTGTGACGAGCAACTCTCAGAAATTCCTGGAGTTGGTTGAAGATAATTTTTTGTCACAAGTACTCAGTGAACCAAGTAGGAAAGGTCCCCTTCTAGACCTGTCATTTGTGGATAGAGAAGGACTCATGTGAGATATGATGATAGGTGGTTGTCTTGGCCACAGTGATCACGAAATAGTTGGGTTTAAAGTTCTTGGTGTAATGAGAAAAAAGTTCACCAAAGTTCCTACCCTGTATTTCAAGAGCACAGACTTCAAGATACTACAGGGAGTCAGCAGGGGTTCACAAAGGGAAAGCCTGTCTCACTAATCTGAGCTCCTTCTATGAGAAGGTCACCTGCCTAGCGGGTGAAGGGAAGGCGCTGGATGTGGCTCTTCCAGATTTTACTAAGGCTTTTGATACAGACCCTCACAGCATCCTTCTGGACAAGCTGTCCAGCTGTGAGGAGAGCAGATGAACACTGCACTGGGTGAAGAACAGGCCTTTTGGCATTAGGAAGCAATTCTTTACTGAGAGGGTGGTCAAACACTTGAACAGGTATCCTAGAGAGGTGGTCGATGCCCCATGCCAGCCAGTACCTTAAAACGAACCATTTAAACAATGTCCTTATAGTAGGCTTTAACTGTTGGTCAGCCATGGAGTAGTCAGGCAGTTGGACTAGATAATGGTTCTAGGTCCCTTTACTCTGGAACTCTCCTATTCCGTCCTAAATAAATATGAAACCTGCTGAACCAAATGCAACCAGAAAGTCGAACCCTTCTGGAAGCTGTTGTGCCTTTGGAAATCTGTGCTCTGTTTCCCACTGGCAGTGCTTGCTGTTCCAGGATGTCAGCGAGCATCACGGGCTTGTGACAGTTGTGCTCTGGGTTGCAACCCCTCAGGTCTTGAAGGCTGACCTCCAGATTCAGGGATCTCACAACCTCTCTGGGCAATTTGCTCCAGCGCTGCGTGATCCTCACAAGGATGTTCGTATTGATTCCTTATCTACAGCCTGATGCTCTCGAGTTTCAGAAGAAGCCACCGTCTGTCACCCTCCCTCCAGGCAGTGCTGGCAAGAGCCTGTCCCCATCCCCTTGACACCTTCTCCACAGGCACCGGGTTGTGGTGTGAGGTGCCTCGACCCCTTCTCTGCTCTGTGCTGAACCAGCCCCATCCCCACAGAGCCTCCTTGCCTTCCCTGAGCCCCTCTGGTTTGTCAAGCTGTCTGCGGGACCCCAAATGGGACGTAGTGCCCACAGGAGGCCTGGTGGGTGCTGAGCAGAGGGGATCACCCTTGTGCCCTCTGGCTAGAGGAGAAAGACAGGAGAAGACCTGCCAGAGTGAGACAAGTGCTGCTTGTGACTCCCCATGGGACAAATGAGGGAAGCCCTGAGGGCTGGCCAGCAGTGCTGGGTTGTGGGGAGAGCCCGCGGGACTTTGTCCTGCAGCCCCCCAGGTAGGCACAAGGTGTGACCCAATGAACTCCCTTGCCATATGTGCCTGGAGACGTCTGCCCTGGCCACAGCGACCTGACGGGGCCTTGGGAAGACATGGCTGAAGCCTCTGTGCCTGGCGGGAAACACCTTCTTGAGGGACCTGGGCACTTTTTCCACCCCTCCCCAGGCCAGCCAGTGACCGTGGCCTCTCTGCCTTTTCCAGCGCGACACCGGCTGCTGCAGCGCCCGTGAGAGGGAGCAGTTTGTCATGCCCAGCTCCCCCCAGCCCACCACAGCCAGTGCAGAGCATGGCCACACAGCTGGAGGAGCGCTGCCCTATCTGCCTGGGCACCTGCGAGGAAGCCAGTTACGCAATGCCATGCCTCCACCGCTTCTGCTATGAACGCATCCTGTGGTGGGCTGAGAGCAAGCCCGAGGGGGCATCCACTCCATCTTGCACTCGGTGCGAGCAGATGACGACTATAGGGAGCACGTCATCCCACCATCTGTGCCACCATCAGATGTTGTTGACCAGGCAGAAACAGCTCCCAGCGACCCAGAGGACGATGACCTCCAGGACCATGGGTCACCCAAATGGTGGGCTGCCGAAGAGGTGCCCAGGAATCCTGTCAACCTCCTCCAGCACCTAAACTGGCTGAACGGTTTGCAGGACCAGCCATGGCGCCTCCAGACCCTGCAGTCCTGGTTCCATCAGGCGATGGTGGAGACCTTCGGCTGCAGGGTGTTGGAGACAGCCATGGGCATCCACAGGCTGGATACAGTGCAGCCAGCCTGGATGCTGGGGGCCTCCTTCCAGAACCCCGCTGCCCCCAGCCCCGCTGCCTCCCGAGCAGGGTCTCCCGGCCCCAGACCAGCCCCTTCCAGCAGCCCTGACACATCCAGCGTGGACGAGCTCCCCATCACTTCATCTGCTGCCCTTGCTGGGAGCCCCGGCAGAGAGAATCACAGAATCACAGAATCACAGAATAGTAGGGGTTGGAAGGGACCTCTGTGGGTCATCTAGTCCAACCCTCCTGCCGAAGCAGGGTCACCTACAGCAAGCTGCACAGGACCTTGTCCAGGCGGGTC
>Ga0065711_1037072_pt1 | contig 20226 bp, 9 predicted proteins | sample Hoacrofraction12_FD_59098 | JGI IMG/M metagenome (GOLD analysis project Ga0065711, IMG submission 59098) | Hoatzin crop microbial communities from Cojedes, Venezuela - Epithelial fraction 12 v2 (version 2) | ecosystem: Host-associated > Birds > Digestive system > Esophagus > Crop | place... | reverse complement strand
AGTGCTCCGTCACCCTCAGAGGGAAGAAGTTCTTCCTCATGTTCAGACGGAACTTCCTGTGCCTCAGTTTGTGCCCGTTGCCCCTTGTCCTGTCGCTGGGCACCACTGAAGAGAGTCTGGCGCCATCCTCCTGACACCCACCCTTAAGATATTTATAGGCATTTATAAGGTCCCCTCTCAGCCTTCTCTTCTTCAGGCTGAACAAGCCCAGCTCCCTCAGCCTCTCCTCTTAGGAGAGATGCTCCAGTCCCCTCATCATCCTCGTAGCTCTCCACTGGACTCTCTCCAGTAGCTCCTCATCTTTCTTGAACTGAGGAGCCCAGAACTGGACACAGTACCACAGATGGGGCCTCACTAGGGCAGAGTAGAGGGGAAGGAGAACCTCCCTCGACCTGCTGGCTACACTCTTAATACACCCAGGGATACCACTGGCCTTCTTGGCAGCAAGGGCACACTGCTGGCTCATGGTCAACTTGTTGCCCATCAGGACACCCAGTTCCCTCTTGGCAGAGCTGCTCTCCAGCAGGTCTGCCCCGAGCCTGTACTGGTGCATGGGGTTGTTCCTCCCCAGGTGCAGGACCCTGCACTTGGCCTTGTTGAACTTCATCAGGTTCCTCTGCGCTGAACTTTCCAGCCTGTTCAGGTCTCGCTGGATGGCAGCACAGCCTCCTGGTGTATCAGCCACTCCTCCCAGTTTTGTGTCCTCAGCAGCATTCTGTGGCAAAAATGCAGAATTATTGATGGCAGATCCCAGGCAGGGTTCAAGCTGCCCATGTAACATGTTTGCTAGGTGAGCAGGAGAAACCCAAGCAAAGCAAGGAGACCACCAGCCTTCCAGTTGTTGCAGAGAATTAGGTCACAGCATCTTCCTTGGCCAGTGAAGCTAATACTGGCGCTAACTGGGGGTGGACCTGCTCTACCGAACAAACTGTAAGATTAATCATTTTCAGAATAAGACGTAGCTATGCAGCAGCAAAGGGATTGTGACTCAAATCTTTAAATAACAAATAATCTGCAGATGCACTTTGGAAATACATCTCTACAGGGAAAGGAGAGAAAAAAGGAAGGAAAAGTTACAAAGCCAGTTATATGGCAGGATTTTAATGTCTGCAAATTTGATTTAGATGACTGGAGGCTGAAATATTTACAATATTTGAAATATTTCAATATTTCCACAATTTTAAATATGACGTTGAAATATTTCCAGTATTCCAAATATTTCCAATATTTGAAAAATTTCCAGCACTATATTCTCTGGTCAGTCTTGCACATATTTGGCCCTTACATCATATCTCCTTGTTGTCTTCCACTTCTGTGGGCAGTCTGAAAAGACACAGATCACAGTGTAGAAAAAGCAGGGAGAGGGTAAGCCCCATATGCCTGAACCATACTGGAGCCATTCTCTGAGAATGTATTCAGATTTGGCAGCCCTACAGCTGCCTGCTCAAGCTGTGATAATGTTGAATTTCTCCTAGGTAAAATTATTTGAGTTCCAAAATCAGTCTGACGTTACAAACTTGTTCTAAGAACTTGTGCTGAGATGGGACTGAAACTGAAGAGCTTTGTGAATTGTACAGTTGGTTTCTATTTGCCCATTACTTCAAAGTTATTTTCAGTGAAATAGTGTTATGCTTGTATCTGACACTTGGACAGAGAAACTAGAAAACAAATAAGGCATTGCTGTGTTTGCTGGAGATAGTGAATACGAATATTACTTTCAGCAGTTTTTACTGGTCTGTGCAAACAACCATGTGATTGATTATCTAGTGTGAGCTTACATTCAGAATACTGATCTTTTAGTTATACACAGAATTCGGAGATGTTCTGCTCTGAATATTAATGGTATTCAGCAATTTTAGTGAGCAGACTGAAATTTTAAAATGCCTGTCGCCACAGCTCTGTGTTCTCACAGCTTGCAATACCTGTACAGCTCAGTGCTTTTAGTGTTAAGTAAGGTAAATACCGATTGCTTGTCTCTAACATCGATGACTGTCATCAGTGGCTTTCCCTTGTCATTGTCCAGCGCGAAGAAGTTAATCTTCCTTCATACAGGTCATTAAAGTCCTAAAAGCACTTCAGCTTCTGTGGATTGGTATACAGCTCTTTCAGAACCTACGGAAAGATTATTTCCTTATTCTCAAGCTCACATCCTTTATCTGGACAGGCAGCTGAAGACCTAACCCTGTTTCTGGTCATCATATGCTTGCTAACATTAAATGTTTGTAACTCTATGAGCCCTCATGACAATCTAGCAGTGATGCAGCACTAACCCTGCCTGGAGCTACGTTAAGAGACCATCCAGATGTCAAGGTTTGCCTTCTTCGGAACCCCTCTGCCTCTGGTGATAGCACCCAACTGACTGTAGGGAAGCCTCTTCTCCTGAGAGGCTTTCGCCAGCTGCATCCTTTCAAATACTCCCAGCTCAATGACCTGAGCTCCACCACTGATTTTCCAGGGTAAGGCAAAGCTCAGAAAGCACGAGGTCGGAACATAGAGTGGGAGATGGAAAACTGGGCAAGTAGGTTGCTGTGTAAAAATACCCTTGAAATTCCCTTAGAGCCTGTCACTGTCAAAAGTCAGCCCTCGGGTTGAAGAAAAGCTTTGCATCCATGAGTAGACACTGGAAACTTGTGCAATGAAGCAAAATCGCTTTGCTTTGTGGGAGCAAAATCACTTTGCTTTGTGCTGTTAATAAATTGCTGGCTTCAGGGATAACTTTGATCCTACCACATCATAACCGTGAATGATAGTAAAATACAGAACTGTTTTAAACTGCAGAGAATTTTTTTCAAGATCTGTCACTAGAGCTCCAAATGATCTTTTGTTACTGTTCTGCAGTTTTCGGAGTGCTGGCAACCTGTGTGCATCAGGGTTATCTGGAGGAGTTTCAACACCGGACTGTAGAGCCAGCAACACGTCACAGTTTTTTAAAAAATGCAAAGAATCAAAGTATGATTCTGGAGAGGAACCCCCAAATCTGTGAGCCTTAATGGATGGTGCTCCTGTCTTGCAGCTGCTAGAATAGTCGAAGGCTAGGGCAGGTTGCTCAGGGAGGTTGTGCAGTTTCCATTGCTGGACGCTTTCAAGACCCAACTCAACAAAGCTGCACAGAATCTCACAGCTGAATCTCAGAGCTGACCCTGCTTTGGGCCAGAGATGTGACCAGAGACCTCCCAGGTGTCTTCCAACCTGGATTATTTTGTGATTCTGCAATTCTCATTACAAATCCAAATTGCCATTCAGATGTGCTTTACTGTGTGCTGATAGTAAACTAATGATAGAAATTATTAGCTGGACTAGCATCATGGTACCCAGAGATGGAAAGGAGTATGCAAAATTCTACAAACGTAGGGTTGATTAGAGGTAATGGCCAATACAGAGATCACAGTAAAATGATGGGACACTTGTCCTCTGTCTAGCACCAGTTATCTTATCTTACAAAAATATATGACCAGTTTCTGAAGTCCTTCACTTACACATAGGCTTTGTTTTTTCCAAGAGAGATTTTTCTCTGCTTAAGATCAGCAATGACTTTCTTGGCAATTGAATATTGTTCCAAGTGCGTCAATGCAATCCAATAAAAGTAATAACCACTCTTTTATTTTACTTCAGACATGCAAACTAGACTAGCTTAAAAGCTGGCCTTCCACTGCTACACACAATTCAGAGTCATTAGAGAGAAGAGTGATTGAAAACCACAACTGAACAGAGCTAGGTTTGGAAATTCTGCTGGTGGTGCATTGTTTTAAATAGTAACTCCCTCTGGCATAAGGAAAATTTAGAAATCGGTTTTGTGCAGTCAAGCAATACTAAGTTCCCGTGAAGAGCAGAATACTCAGGGGAAAGGGAGGAAAAAGAGAAGAAAATAAAGGAAGAGCACAGAATAACAAGACAAAAAGTCCTATAAATAAGAAGAAATATGAACCAAAGTCTTCTGATTCTTCTGCTGTGGGTAGCATGCAGTGGTGATAGTTACAGAATGGGAACATTTCCCAGATTCCTATGGTTTGCTAAAGGGAGTGGCACCATATTACCAATTTGGCTGGCAAAATGGGGGTGTTCTGCCACAGTCATTGGGTGAGTTTGTTTTCTTGAACTTCAGAAAAGAGTGGGAAGTTAATCACATTCACAAGGTTAATTTTTCATCTGATGCTGAGGATGTTTTTGTCTCACCCTGCTAGCAACACTTGACAGTTACTCATCTGTGAGAGCCTCCGGCAGGGTTTCTCTAGCTCATGTTTACTTAGTACTTTAGAAAAGCCAGTGGCTGCAAGGACAGGACCCACAGGCATGGAGAAAATCAGATTTTCCTTTTGGAAAACATTATATTGCAGTTGTTTTCTCTTTCAGATTCCACATGAAGCTATTTTCTTTGTCTGCTAGACTGATCTTTGGCAAAAGAATAAAAGACTTTTTTAAAGAAAAATTATTTAAAATAAATTTTGCTTATATTTGCAGTCTTCCTGCCTGTTTTCAAATATGGCAAGACTATAATATTTTATGGGCCAAAATACAGAAATTCTTTATTTAAAAATTCATAAAATGGGTAAAAAAAACCCTCAACTGTTCTTTCAAATGGAGAAAGGTCCAACGTAAAACATATAGAGAATTTCATTTTAGCTGAAATGGCCAAGACAGGTACTACACGGAAAAGTTTTGACATAAGAAAATAAGAACCAATGAAAAACCCAAGGCTCATGAATTGAAGTTAAATGAAGCAATAGTTAAAGCATTGAACAACTGGGAGAGATACAATATCTTAAATCTAAAATGGTGATTCTTTTGAAAGCACAGCAGCATGTGGAAGATTTTTTGACAAATGACTTCACACAGGAAGCTTGAATCTTATATCTCTCCAGCTCCCACAGCTCTGCTGTGATTTATGCAAAGCAACAGTAATCATCATCAGAGTTAGAAAAAAAAAGAGAGCCAGAGAACGCTTCTCCTTAACGATTTGCATATTCTGAATAAATTTGTATTACATATGCCTGTCAAATTTACAAGCACATATAAAATCTTTGTACAGTTTCCACACAGAGATTGAGCGGTGACAAAGCATGGAAGAGATTAAAAGTTGTTGGTGTGAAACAGTACAAAGATTTTTAATAGAAAGATTTTTAGCTCAATTGGACAATGATTTGTTTTCAGCATCCGTTTAAAATGACTGAAGCACTAAACAAAAAGTACTGCAGGTGAGAAGCTGAGTAGGCAGAACGGGCCAGGCTGTGCACTCAACAGTGCTGCAGGCCGTGCTTTGCACAACAAAAATGGTCCATATGCCACTTGTTTCTGCCACTTTATGTCGTATCACAGCCTTTGACGACCTTATTTAAGCTTTCAGAAATTGAGCTCCTGGGATACCATTTACCTGTTTGACAGCATGTGGAATGGTAACTTTATGTATATGTATTTCTGAGACCAAATATGGCATGCCAAATATAATCATTTAATACTTTATCTCAAATTGTGAGGAGCAGCATCAGCATTCAGAAAGGTGAAAACCTGGAAGGAAACCTTGGAGATGAAAAGTAAACGAGAGTAGGGGTTTTAAGAACAGCACAAGAAGAAGAGAGAGAGGGAGCAGGTGATCAGTCTGCATCTGCATCCAAGTAGTATGGACGTGTTGTGTACTGGGAGAAGCGGTAGTAAGCACAGACACGTAATCAGACACAGGGCCAGAATTAGGGCTGTATAAGCACAGCCTTGATTTACTAGCACTCTTTGTGTTGGGCAAGTAATTTTCTTTCCTCTTGTTTTCTGTAGGAGTCAGGGCTTTTTCATTATGTGCAGTTGTGATGTGCCTCATCTGGGTTTTAACAGAGCCTCAATGACCTCAAGTTCTTGTGCTGAAAAAATAATTAACGATTTGTCCACAGAGCCAACACCCAGAGATGCATCTGAGAGAGTTTTAAACAAACCAGTTGGTTTGAGCCAGCTGTGCACCTGCAGCAGTGCCGAGATCAGGGCTGACCAAAAAACTCACCCCAAACTGATTAGCTCAGTAAATAGCAGGCATAAGTACCTAGGCTGAGCTTTGTGTTGCCAGAGCCACACAACCGCTGATGCTGGATTTAGCGAGTTAAATCTAGCATGGATAAATCTCTACTTTGCGACAGCTGTTATCAGGAAAAAAGAAGATGTTCTTCTTTTTAAGCCAGCGGCTTGTGAAAGCAGAGGAGGATATTTTAATGGCTGAAACTCCCCCCTTGCTTACCCTTCCCCGGCCCCATAAGTAGTTTTTGGTACCTCCTTTTAGTTCCCCCGCCTGCAGCCGTAGAGATTTCTTTCTCTGGCAGTGAACCTGCGATCCCTTTCACCCGGGAGCCAGGGCAGCCCATAGGGTTTGGGCACATCTTTTGCCCGGGTGCCGTCCGTCTCCCTCTCAACACCACTGCAGCTTACATGGCGGAAATACTGAAAAGAGCTGGAAGCGACACACCCAGAAGTAATTATTTTTCACTGGTGGCATACACAAGCACGGTATTTTGGGGGAGCGCTGCTGAAATTTAGCATGGCTAAATGACCTGGAGGAGATGGGTTTGCTAGATTAGGACTCGCATTTTTGCCACCTTTACGGCGAGTTACGAGGCTTGCTTTGGGTGTAAAGTGGCTGGGTTGTGTATCCCAGTCGTTAGAAATGAGGCAGTGGTCCTCTGCTCCTTTCCAATTGCTGCGGGGGAAGACGGCTGCCACCTTGCTGGCACGTCCCACTGAAGGAGATTTCAGAGGAAGAGGCACAGATGTGCTGACAGGACATTGACAGCTTCTGGTAGAAAGCCAGGAACTGGCTATATTGAGAAAAAGACTTATGGGAACTAGTAACTTTCGACAGCTTATAAACTAACCAAATCCAAACTGATTTTCAGAGAGTCAGTAAAGTTTGAGCTCTCACCTGTAGGACTAGCGTTATACTGAATTCTGAAATTTTGCTATAAACAGCTCTTCCAAATCTTATTTTTTTTAATAAAGTACTTTGTTAAGCCACCACAATTTCTCCTATAAGTCACATGAGTTATAAGATCGTAAAATAAGTAATAAACAACAAGTGTTAAGGTGAAACGTCCCCTTGGAAATGGTATTGAAAACCTGTTCATTGTGTGATTTCTCGCCTCTTTTCCTGGACCATCTAGTACTGACCACTGACAGTCAGGAAACTGGACTGATCTTGCCCTGCAAATTCATACGTTCTCCAGTCTTTGAAGCATCTTATTTTAGCTGATGATGGTCCATTTTGTTGAGTCTCCAAACCTGAACTTGCTCTGAAATGTAGGAAATTTGTCCTACAGCATGGGTGGAGAAACAAGAGTACCAGCCTATCACATAAAAATGAGAATTGATCCATTTGAAAGCGTACTACGCCGCTGCCCTCATGGAATATGGTTGCACTGTAGCCTGAAGCCACCAGCTATAGCGGACGTTTTAAGTAACTGGAAAAAACTACTCAGATAATTTGGTTAGCTCTCTAAATATTTATAAAAATTCCCAGTGGGTTTGGCAGTTGTCTCAAAATAGTTTGCTACTCTAACTTATGCAGTTGATGTTTGAGCTACTTCATTTAAAGCTAAACCACACATGGCAAATAATCACCAGAATGATCTCTGACTTGTGCCTTCATCCATCAGATCCTTCTAATCTCAGTTCCTTCTTGTCATTAATTATCTCCTTCTCTTCTTCAAATACTAAGCTCCAGTCTATTTTCCCCTCTTTGTCTTCACCAGGTCTTTTTGCATTACGTCCCCAACTTCTGGAAGAGATTTTCATTCATAATTGATGTTTTAAATTTGATGGCTCTGTCCTGCAGGAATTATTGAATAAAAAAATCAATTTGTAGATTTCTGATGCAAATTTTCCTCATAACTTTGTTCAGCTTAATTACGATATTGGAAACAATTTCCAAATGTGATAGCGAAAACCATTTTTTTTCTATTAAGACATTGCCACTATGCTTTTCTTTAATGAAAACATTTGATTGATTCAAAAGTATTTCATCAATTGATGTGAGGACAAGGAAAATGAAAGTTGTTATTGTGTACTGGGGGGCAAATTTGTGTTAGCTATACCTGAATGATTGTGGTAACGATTATTGTAATACCTGAGGCAACTGCTTCATATTATTGCAATAGTGGGTTAAATCTGAGTGAGATGATATCTACACTTTGATTTCTTTGTAAAGAAAGAGTGCAGTTAAACAGACTTCTGATAACAGAAAAGGGGAAGATAATCAATACAAAGTCACTGTTTAGAAGTTCAGGATCCCTGGTGGCCACAGGGACTGCCCAAGGGGTCCGTCAGGCCAGGACCTCCCAGCCAGGCCCTGTCCCACCGCCTCAGCCAGGAGCAGGGCAGCCGGAGGCACTGGGGCAGCCCCAGCCCCAGGCACTGGGCACCTCCGTTTGGCCAATATCCTGGCCAAGCTACTTAACTCATATTTTGAAGTATATTATCTGCTTCTAAAAGCTGCATAACTAAATGGCAAGAGCTCAAATACTATACCTCAGTCAAGTTTTCTGGCTTTGGGTTACCTGTGGTTGGGGCAACTCTTTGGTCCTTCAGCAGTCGTGTGTCAAGGTGTTTTGGCCAGTCTTTCCAAGATGCAAAACTAAATAGAGTGAGGGTAAAAGAAACTATCCATCATTAGTGGAATAAAGGTATTGAGGGCTCTGTGGTCTTCAGGAAAGATTGACAGATATGGTGTGGGACAACATTCATCAACCATCTGTTTCGATATGTAATTTAAAATGACAGGAGATACCATGGATTGAAAAACCACGTAAGTGCCAAAGGCACTTAAAGAAATGATAAGAATTTTCTGTTGGAATAGCTCTAGGAGTCTGCTGTAGGTTCTCAAGGTGAGGTTTTAATGTGAACAGAAACCTGCAAAATGTGACAAAGGAAAATAAATGCTGCCAGCAACAAACTTGTTATGGGACACTTCCAGTTCCAGAGAGACACTGTGGAATAAATGTTATGAACAATGGTAAGGTAAATATTTCTGTATAATGAATAGCCAATCTAGGCACCAACAGTCAATAGCTTGAAAGGCTTTTGGAAAAATTTTGCTTTAAAACAAGTTTTGAAGAAAAAGTTATCAAAGATTTGGAGGGAAATGGAAATCTGGATGGAATGTGCTCAGAATAAATCATGTAATTCATCTAGAGCAAGAAGAACAAAATCAAGAAGAACAGATCAAGTAACGTATTTTTTTTTAATAACATGATAAATCATTTTCCAAACAATAGAAATACAACAGATTGAGTCCATCTGGATTTGATATCCTACCACCTGGTAGTTAAAATGGAGAATTTATACAAGAGGTGTAGGGCAGTGTCCTGGTTTCGGCTGGGGTAGAGTTAGTTTTCACAAGAGGCTGGGAGGGGACACAGCCAGGACAGCTGACCTGAACGAGCCAGAAGGATACTGGTTACCATATGACGTCATGCTCAGTATATGAATGAGGGAAATTGGCCGGGGACCAGGGGTTGCAGCTCAGGAATGGGCTGGGCATCAGGTGTGAGCAATTCCACTGTGCCTCACTTGCTCCATGTATTCTTTTATTAGTATTTTTGTTATTATTTTTCTCTTCCTTTGCTGTCCTGTTAAACTGTCTTTATCCCAACTCACAAGTTTTTCCTTTTTCTTCTGATTCTCCTCCCCATCCTACCGGGGAGGGTGGTGAACGAGTGGCCACGTGCTACTTAGTTGCCAGCCAGGTCTAAAACAGGACAGGCAGCCAAGCCTTACATTAGCCCAACGACTAGACAAGAAATACTGGGTTTTGTTGAGAAGGGAAGAATTGGAGGAGAGATTTTAGTAGCAAAGGAACAGTCTTTGGAGCAATATTTAATGTTTTTCTGGTGACCTTATTATCAAAAAATAGGAAGGTGCTAATGTAATTTGCTGACTACGTAACGTTGAGGGGCATCTGCCATGCAAAGAAGCGTTAAGATATTATATAGGAGTAAGGCTTAGAGTAATAGAGATGAAATTCAAAGGTACAAAGTGTAAGGCCAAAAGATCTATGATGTCATTAGATTGCCTCAGCTGGAAGTGGCAGAGAATTAAAGACATCTGAAGACATTAATCAGCCAGAATGACTGTAAACTGCTAATGTATGTGTGGAAAAAGGCCAATGCAATTCTGAAGTTTATCAGTTGAGGTTTTTTTCCATCAGGGACAGAAATGTGTCACAGTATGAGGGTGATGGTCTCTAATGAAACTTCCTCTGGAGTACTGCATATTTTTCAGGCCACCCATGGTTCAGAAAGACAACTTCAAGCAGGACCGGGTACAGGCGGGCTTTGCTAAATTTAAGAAAAAATTATTTTACATCATTGCCTGTAAGCAGTCAGGAGGCAGGAGCACAGACTGGACTCTGCTGCACCTGCCCTGGCAGTGAGGAAACTGGGACTGGAGGTAGAGCCGTGCAGCCATCCTGACCAGGGACCTCTGCGGTGCCCGCAGCAGTTAACCTGAGCACACCCAGGCCTGCGCTGTGCCGTGCCAGGCTGTGCTGCAGGTGCGGTGTGGCCTTCAGGCATCCCTCGGCTTCAGCTCTGACTTTGCCAGCTGACTGCACAGAGGAGCCCGCGGGCAGCTCCCACTCGGTACCAGCAATCGTACCACCTGCGTGGCCCTGCTCGTACCCAGCAGAGCAGCAAGAAGTTCTCTTGTGAGCAGCCTGTCTGTCTGACAGCAGAAATGATAAATAGAGTTGTTTTCTTGTAAGAAAATCCCATAATAGCACAAATTATTCAAATGGGGGATCCTCCTCTCCTGACAGGGTCTGCATGGTGTGCTGCATACGGGTTGGGGTCCTGTTTGATGCTACACTGCTTGGGGTTCCCAGCATATAAGGGATGTAAGATTATCTATACTATTTTCTTCTCATAGTGTTAGCACTAATACTTTACGTTTTGACTCATACCTTACAGAGTCTGAGTGCCTTTCTTACTGGGAGAATAATGGGCTGGTGCAAAACAAGCAGTAACGTTCAGCATTCCTGGTGAAAAACTTGGACCAGTGTTGGTTCATTTCATACCTAAATTATTTCCCCCTACTTTTGCAGGCTAAAATGAAATCTAAGAAATAGCTTTTGTATTCAACCTTAGTTTTCATGTAGAGCAGCAGCAGGAGGGCTAGAATCACAGACTGGCAGTGGAGGAAATGGCCGCGTCCTCCTCTTTATCCAACCCAGCCTCCCCATCAGCGAGGAGAAACTCTCTGATCAGAGCTACAGGAAACTTTGAATGTAATTTCTAACCATATCAAGCAGAAAGTGATCTTGCACTTGGTCTTCCAGGTGTGAGGCCAGACTCTCAAACTGCTGTAGGGTGCCCCTTGTCCCTTCTGCTACAAGTCTGACTCCATGTGAAACACATGAGTGATGCAGAGAATAAACAGAAACAGAGATTGATTTTACCTGGAGATGAAGACCTTCTCATGGGTGAAGGTAAGGGAACACAGGTCTCCCTTGTCTTCAGTGGATTATGAAGACAGACAGGGTATAATGGAGAATAGTACATCTTCTCAAAGTGGTTTTTTTCTGGAGAAAAATGTACTTTTTGGGAATCCATTCAGAAAATTGGAACAAGTTTGAAAATAAATTCCAGAAGACAACACACATACTCAAAACCTCTGTACTCCAAAAAATGTTTGGCTAGTTTTATTTAGGACTCTGCTCTAGTGAAAGAGATGGACTTGCATGCTGTGGAACTTGACTAACACCCACAGCTACAGGATGCTTTAGCTCTCAAAACTTCAATGGACAAACAGTCAGGAAAGCTTTTTTCCCCACTGTGTCAGGTTCTAAATTAGTCTCCCAGCTTTCCCATTCAGAAAAACAAACTGGTCTCTGGCACGATGTAATTCTAATTAGCAGAAGACAGAACTAACATTTCCAAAGAGTCTCTCTGCCAGCACCGATGTGACTAAACACATGTGGATACACAGTGCTGCAGGGATTCTGAGACTTACAGAGCTCTAAGTGGTTAGAAATGTGTAGTTTCATATTCAAATAAGAGTGAAGTGGTTTGGAATTAGCTGTGGATATTATCTCATTTTAAAGCCAGACAAAAGTGTGTAAATTTAAGTGCTAAAGTAATGACAGAAGCCAAAAGATTTTGCTGTCACACTCTATCTCAATTTTATTTACAGAATAAACAGAGACAGCACAGAATTTGAAAACTGTATTGGACTTGGTAGTGCCATTATAACCAGAAAAACGCTGAGAATGTTGTTTAGATTTGTATATCCCACCTGTGATCTATACAACTTGTACTGCAATAAGAGCAGAGAAACAAGATGTTTAATTGTTTTTAATTCTCTACATCTCTCTGAATTTTTATAAAGCAATTTGTATGTCATTAAGTCTTTTAAGATATCAGTGCAAATGACCCACAGTGAAGGAGCAGATCAGGAGTCTGTAATAGAATCCAGGAGTCCATCCACTGAGGGCCCTTCCTTCTCTGATTAAAAGTGTGTATTATTGTCCAGATTCTATAGCTCGGTGGCATGGCCATTGGCACAGAATCTGGGGGGGGAAGAAAAGGTTATATTAGGGTTCCTGTTTTTCATTGCGCCTGTTGCAGGTTTGGCCAGTTTCCTAAACCAAGATACAGTTTCTATGACTGTACAACTTTTTGCTGGCCATGCTTTATGTGCTCAGGAGCAAAGACCCAAAGTCCATATGGACAACGTAGCTGAGCAGCTCCGGGTGTGGGAGACAGAGGCGTGTGAACTTACTCCTGTGGGGTAGCATCAGGCAGGAGGTAGCAGCTCCCCAGGGAACAAAGAGGTTTCAGGTGGAATCAAGGCAGTGAGGTGAAGAAGGGGATACTGATGAACCATTGTACAGGAAAGCCCGCAATCCGGTGGCCTCATCCAGACCTTCTGCTGGTGGTTCCACCCATAAGGGCAAAGGCCTCAGCAGAGTAGGAGGATCTGGAAAGTTCTCAGTTATGTCACATGGTGGGTGTGGTGGAAAGTGGCTGTAGCAGCACTGAGAAGGTTAATATTTCTGTCAATGCAAATGCACAAAAGAAAGTGGACTAGTCACTTGTATTGAAAGTTAAATGTACGGTGCAGAGCAAAATCTGGATTTACAATGAAGTCACAGTGTGCTCCGCATATTAGACCTCAGATGATGGAAATTGTTCTGATGTAATATTCAGCTTCATTGATTGTAGATTTTTGTGCCAAAATGCTATGACCAGAATTAAAGAAAACAAGCCCATTTAATTATCCCTAGAGGTAATACTGTTCAATTTAGAAACAAAAAGTTGGGTCTTAGAGCTGCATTGTTTATATCTACTTAAATGCCTTATGAGGTCATGTTCCTAATTTAGTATTTTATGTTAAATAAGATGATAAAAAACCAACACTTTTTCAGCAGACCAAAGAAAGTACATTTTTATTGAATTGTAACACATTGTGTGGCTTTATAGAGTTTTGCTGCTAACTACTACTTTAGATTGTCTGTCATTAAGCAGAAATATCTGCATTACATGCACTGTGGCTTGGCATTAAAAAAAAAAAGGAACCCATAAAATATTCATATTCTTCTATCATGGCAAAGTTCAATAGATGGACTGATCTTTGCTACTTTCTGGTTCATGACAGAATATTTTTTTTTCTCTCCGAAATCCAATTTAGCTAAGGAGAAAAATCCTACAAATAATTTTGAACTGAAATGTTGGTTTTGTATGGAATTTAGTGAAGATACTTAAAAGGGAGAACTCTCATTTTGAAGCTGCTGTCATCTTGCCTTTGCACAGAGATAGCACAGGGTATCGGTATCTGTCTCTCTCCGTCTTCAATGCTATATTTATCACCCTCCTGGCCATAAAAGGTCTGGACTGGGGCTCTGACATTCCACTGACTGCAGGCATTATTTTTGTTCTGGACCTGAAGTCCAGTCCTTACCCCTCGTCCTGACAACCTGTTTCTTTGCTGGCTTCATCGTTGCTGTATTTTTCTGCTATTCATCCATTTGAGAGCTATTCCATTTGCTGCCGTTCTTTTGGGCCCTGGTAAGTGTTCCTTTATGACAGAAGACTTTATGTGTTCAATTATTTTTAATCTGAATCTGTAATGTGGAGCTGAGAGTAGCTCCCTTTATTCTTAGCTCAACAGTTATTTGAGGGACCTGCGGACACGCACGGAAGACATCTGAAGGTTCAGCTGTGAAATAAAGAAAAGTCCTGCAAGGGTTCACTTATTATCAACTCAACTATCCTTGCATACTGTCACAGTACTCTCAAATGAAGCATAGGTTACTGAGATACAGGAGAAATTTGTCATGTAACCTCCTCTGAGCTTAGAGAAGGTGTAAATAATCTAAATATTTTCTAGTTGCTTAGGATGTCTTGTGATTTGTAAAGCCATTGACTGAGCTGAAGGAAATTTTATCATTTTTTTTCCTACTTACAAGAGGTTCTGGTTTTTATCTGTTTTACTGTTTTCACTTATTGATGGAGTAGATCTTTAAAGAATTACACAGACTGGTAAACAACACAAGAAGTAATGCCAATAAAACCACTTCCTTTAATGTGCAGCTATGACCTACGAACAAGTGCAGAACTGTCTGTCTGCTCAGTAGTCATTTTGAAAATTCAGTTCAACAGCTGCTAACATATAGCCCCCAAAACTGCATATTCATCTGTGGCCACTAACATTTCTAGGCGAAGCTCTGCAGCTGTGAAATGCTACACAGATCTTGAGAGGGAGTGTTGCCCTCACACTAAAGGGGGCTGATTAGTGGACACAAACTAAGTAGGTGCAGGTAGCATGGATTTTAGAAAATGTAAGAGATGGGAGTCAATTCGATCATCAGACAGTGCTCCAAACAGGAGCAAAATACTTATGAGGTTCAGAGTTTCTTGTCATCTCTGATAGTGTCAGACTACTATATCTGATAGGATCAGTGTAACTAACTGATCCTGACCTGTGAGCAACGCTTGATGTTTCAGAGGAAATATAAAACATAATTCATAGTGTGATAAAATACCTATAAAAGGAGTTTCCTCTTGTATGACGTGAGTGGGAGTTGGCCTTTGATTTTAACCAGGAGAGCTGACTTTGTGCTCAGCTCCTGCCTTACTGCCTTAGTTCTTACTCCTATCGTAGATGCCTCCTCTTTACCCCTGAGGACAGAGCGATCCAGTTCTTTTATGTTTGGAAGAAAAAAGGTTGCCTTTGTATATTTTAAACACACTGACTTTAAGTCCACAACTTGTTCTTTTGCTCTGATAAGATGTAAATGAATTGCCTCATTTAACTTCTCCTTAATGGGCAAAACCTGCTGTGCTTTGTACTTTTGGATCACCTTCCTTACTTTAAAGCCTGGAAGGCTGTGGGAATCCCTGAGCAACAGGACTGAATGGCTGTTAGCATTGTGGATGTTGTATCTGCGATGAAGCCAGCCAACACCACAAATTAAGCTGGTGAAAATGAAGGGAGACAACTGTAGTACGGTACAGAAGGAAAACAGGATGATCTCATGTTCTTTCCCCTTCAGTGTTCAAAACAAGACTCATCTGTACTCCTTGACTTTGCTCAGCAGAGACCACAATGGCTTGCAAACACTAAACCGAACTCTGTGGAGCTGGGAGACAAAGCAATGAAGAAAAATTGAGAAGAAATCTGAAACTAGGGAAATTAAGAGAAACTATGTACCACCAGAAGCCAACAAAGTGAAATAAATAACAGCACAAAATATTGATAGGTATTAGAATGAAAGACTCCAGACAGAATAGTTGCGTTCTTTAGACTTACATGAAAAAATAGCCATCAGGATAAATAAGGTAATTAAAGAGGAATATCAGTTTTTGCCATAGAGAACATAAAGCTAATGCTTTTTGCCATTCCTCCCCCTTCCTCAGGTAAAAATAAAGTAAATGGATAAACTGGTCTCCTTGAAGTCATAGTTTCACTGTTTTCAAGATACCAGCAATTTTGTGTACATACTTAAAGATTTCTTAATGACCTTGTTACTTTCTTGTTGACTTTCTGCAAACAAGTGATCTCTTATCACACAAAGAGCAATCTCCTTGAGAGAGCCCTGAAATATAAGAAAGTTGAAACATGAGGGGTGTGTGTCATAATTTGCCTTAGTCTGGGTGAGTACGTGAGCAGCTACCAAAGAGAATAATTTGCAATTTGTTGACTTGTTCTCAGAGCAAAATATGAAAGAAAAAGCCAAGGACTGAAATCTAGGCAGCATAAAGACCAGGGAAAAAAAAAAAATCTCAATTTTCGTGAAATTGAAATTACACTCCAGCTCTGTAAATGCATTTTATATCATAACATCAGATAAGTTGTTTCATTAACATGAATGAAACCAGAAGCAGAATAAGTCTCCTATGTTGTGAGTGGTATTAAAAAAAAATAGTAACAAACACCTCTCACCATTGTTTTGGGATCTTTAACTTCTTCTAAACATTCCCCCACTGTAGCTCATTTCCATTCGTAATCACATGCCTCTTCAGGGACAATCCTAACCATGTCGTAATCACCAGTGAGAAGAGAAAGAAAGGTTATCACAGGGATTAGTAGAAGCAAGTTTATATGTCAGAGGAGAAAACCTGAGTTTTAATAACAGCAAAATAAAACAATAACAAAATAAAGACTGAATTGCCAGCTGAAAAAAGCCCAAGGGAAATCCTTTCTGCACTCAACCCTCATCCCATTTTGAGAAGGGAACTACCTCTCACCTGATCAAATTTCCTACTATGCGCAACTGCAAGACAATCTATTGAAGACTGTGCGAAGTAAAACTTAGACAGGGATATCGTCTGGAGGAAGTTTCTTGATGATCTTGAACATGACATACTAGGCTAAAAAAAAAAAAGGGTCATTCAGACTGAGAAGCGTGATGCTATTTTAGCCATTGCATATAGACTGGATATCTGATCAAAGTGCAGAAGTACGACCAGCCATTTTAAATGGATCTCTGATATCACATACAAAACAATCAATGTAATACATGTTTACAGAAAAAAGTGACATCCTTCTCAATCTTAACGTTTTTAATTCACTGTTAAAATATTAAATGGAATATGAAATTCTGTGTGAAAATTTGAAAACAAAAATGAATGAAATGTTCATATACTTTTATTTCAGCTTGCATAGAGCTGAATAGCCTTATTGGAGTTGTTCATGCCTTTTAAAATGATTTATTACTTTATTTTCTCTTTTCTAAGAAAAATATTTACAGTATCTCTGAACAAGATGAGCGCATAAAATTTAATTAGCTCGCAGTAATGAGTGGAGAAGTTGAACATGTAAAGCTTCAATAGATTGCAGTAACAGGGAGGCCAACTGCAAATGGATGGACACAATAGTGCAAGATTTTCTGCTCGTGATGAATGACATAAACATCTTGTAACTGAAGTACAAACTTATCTTAAGGTCTAAAAAGCATCATAAAAAGATAACCCTAAATGTACCGAGTTTGATTTTAGATTTTTGAAGTTTTAAGTTCTGTGTCAGCTTTTATTTTCTGTATTATTTTACACTAACTCAGGAGTTTCTTTGACATTAGTCTTTATGTTTAATCTGTTCTTTTTCAGACACTGTCCTGTTATACTTACATTCAGAAACGTGCAGGAAAAACAAAATTAGAAGACATCCATGATGTCTTTACCTTTCTACCAAAAACACCATGAGCACTATGACCGTGCGTACCGCCATAAAGCACTGCAGTCCACTGTAAGCCAGTACCAAAAGGAAACAAAGAGCAAATCTGCTGTCTATGCTCAAGGATCTACAGCTTATGCTAGGGGCTCTGCAGCCTATCGCCATGCATCTGCCGCAGACTTCAGCCTTGACTCTTCAGCAGCGTATAGCCATGGCTCTTCAGCCTATGACCTGGAGTCGGCAGCCTACAGCTATGGAGCTACAGCCTATGATCACTCTGCTGCACAAAGTAAAAGATCTGCTGCCTACAGTCTTGACTCTGAATCCCTCAGCAAGAGCTCAGCTGCCTACAGCCATGGATCTGAATCCATCAACAAGCTGGCTGCAGCCTACAGACTGGGAGCTGAATCCTATAGTCTCGGGTAAGCAAAATCAGTCATTGAAACAATATTCCAAACCAAAAATGTCCAGCCACCTCCCACTGAAATAAATGGCAAAACTCTCCTCCTCTTCCACAGAAATTGGTTCTGTAACTTGGTGTTAATGTGTTTTCCAGGCTCGGTGTTTTCCATTGGCTTTGGCAATGGGAAGGACTGTGGTCAGCTTAGTTTGTTGGACTAATTCACGGGTGATGGTTGGAGTGGCATAAGAAGAACACTGGCAATGCTGATGTGGCTGAATGATGACATATTCCCATTCCAAATTGATTAGCCATAAGCCACCTCTCCTTTCAAGTTGTTTTGCCATATTAGCACAGCTGAATTTAATATATAGTGTTGAGATAGCTTTTGGTTTGAGGCTGGCTCTTATCTGGCCATGTTAGAGCAGTAAAAGAACTTAGGGCTGTTCATGCAAGTTTGAGTTGACATATCCAGATAATGTTAAACAGTTCTTCTTTAGCCTAATGGTTTCAATTTTATACTGAATGATTCAATAAATTGAAATTTTCACACTGTATATGGGTTGAGGCATACTGTTTCCAAAGTAGGAGTACCCTGAAGTGTTCATCTTGTACTAGAAGAGCAGCTATGCTTAGCTGCCATGTTTTTGTTTATTTAAGATAATAAACATTGCTCAAACAATTACATTAGCAGAATATTTTAGATATCAGAGCCTCACATTATTTGTATGTATCTCAGAGATTTACAGAAATTAGGGGAGTATTAGAGTAAGATTAGAGCAGCTGTTAGCAACAGAGGAAATTATCAACAAATTACAGCCCAAAACATCTGCTCACTGTTATATTAATATAAAATTCAGAGTATTATTAGCAGAATTGATCAAGACTTGTCCATCAGAAAATTTAAATTTTGAAAACTGAATATCCTTCAAGGATTGCGGATAAAGATGGAATTCTGGCCAAAACCATGGAGGGAAAGACTACCTGTACTGCAGTAAACAATACCTTGTGATTACAGACTTCACCTGGTTTTTGGGAAGTTCAGGGTCAAGTCTGTATTTGCCAGGGTCTGTTCAGGAATTTCAACCGCAGGCTGTTAGAGCCCAGATGAATGACTTGACTACTTGACTGTCTTGGGCTTGGTAATATCCAGTCTGTGCTGTTGAAACAATTTCACTTGTGCATATAATCAACCACTGAGTGGAGCAGCGAGAAGCTGATTTATAATCTGTTGATAAAGGGAAGCAAACCGGAGATGCTGGGACTGAGGGTTATGTTTCCAGAGAGAGAGCTGGATAGGTGAAGATACTCCAATTTCTGCAGTGATGCAGCTGTGTCTACATGCTGTTCCTGAACCTCAACCCAAAGCCTCCTTCTCCTCGTATAAAACATTCTCATAAAAAATGGGAATATTACTTGAAGTTGCAAAAGATGATTGTAAAATTCCTGCTTCCAAGTCCCAGTTATAAACACTTCAGTGACTCTGGTTTGTCAGATGAGTTTCTCCTGAAACCTGTATATTCTCACCAAGAAGAACTTGAACATCAGCAACATGATATTAAAGGAAATGGAATTGCTTAATTGAGAGAGAACTTAAAATATTTCCAGGTTTCTTGAGGTTCTGTTTGAGAAAATAGCTTTTGTTTCAAAATAGTATATATGGTGATACTTCCAGGCTACTCTGTAGTACAAGAATTGCTAACAGATTGATATACTATCCTGGTAAACGGAGATAGGAATGTCTCAGCTGTAACTTCTTTTTTTTCTGTGATCCTGTCCTTGTGTTGGAGGTTTGAGAAACTCAATATTGTTGTGTAAGACTAGGACTCAGGAGATTAGAGCTACGTGATTTAAATCTCTCTTGCACAAAACTTGATTAATACATGAGAGAATATGGTTCTGAATTTAACTTAAGTTCTCAGTATTTAACCTAATTTTATGGGTAATAAGGCCTCTATGTTGGTATTTATTTGTTTTTTGCAGGCCATTTTTCTGCAATTTGCAAGAGGTAAATCAGAACAAATAGTGCAACTATATGGTTAAATGTAGTGACAATTTAAAGTAATTCTTTCCAAATTGGACTGTCTTCCCCAGACAGCCCAAAACACTTCAAGGGATAATGTGAAGGCAAAGCAAAGGATTTCTGATTTCATCCTTATGAAAGGAATGGTGTAGCAAAAAAAAAAAAAAAA